>MTKZ01015867.1_pt1 | contig 12460 bp, 12 predicted proteins | sample 1042781 | NCBI WGS metagenome assembly MTKZ01 (sample SAMN06212207, study PRJNA360539) | anaerobic digester metagenome | biome: Wastewater treatment plant; material: sludge; isolation source: anaerobic digester fed with sludge from wastewater treatment plant | place: Denmark: WWTP Viborg ...
GATCTGCTCCGTTCATATGGGCGTCCAGGCGAGGGGGAAGAATGCGATCACCACATTTCTGCCGCGGTAATTGGCAAGCGTAATACTGTCACCAAGCTGGGAGGGCAGTGTGAAATCAGGCGCGAGCGTTCCGATCGAAAGGACCATAATTTGTACCTCCATTAATGAGATTGTAACATAATCGGACTATATTAGTATTAATTAGATATCAAGCTGTTTGCTGAACCACACGCTCCGGGCGACGCAGGTGAAACCCAGCGCTTCAGCCACACGCTGCATGGCGATGTTGCTGCTGGAAGTGCCAAACTGAACACGCCGCACACCCCTGGTGAATAATCTTCCCAGCCCTTCCCGGATCAGCGCCCTGGCCAATCCCTTGCCCTGGTAACGCGGGTGCACCACCACGGGATCGGTGTAACCCTCCAAGCCGCCGGCCTCGCTCACCCCGCCGATGCAGTTACCCACCAGCCTGCCGTCCGGCGCGGCAACCACCAGGTCCAATTCCGCGATGTACTCCGCGCTGCCCATGATCGCCAGGCGCTCTTCAAGCGTGAAATTGTCTGTGCCGTGCGCGGCCCGGTGCAGGGCGACCACCTCCTCAAGCTCGCTTTCAGGGCGCAGCGGGCGCAGGGTGAATCCTTCCGGCAGTGCGGGAGCGGCGGGCTCTTCCCTCAATTCCAGTGCAAAGGTGAGTGATTCCAGATCATCCTTCATGAACCCGTGGTGCTCAAAGAAACGCGTCATTCTGCCATCTTCGCCGCGGCAGTTACCGTCAAGGGTCTGGTTCACCAGGTCCGCGCCGTAATGCGCGCGCATCTGCGCTTCGGCCCAGTCAGCCGCCTCGTCTTCCCACTCGTCGGTCCAGAAAATCTCGCCGGTCTCCAGCGTCAGGTTGTTATAGGGGAAGTGCACAAAGGCGTAGGCGCAAGGCTCGCCCTGCATGGTGCGCCAGACGCGTGAGCGCTCCGCCATTGCCGCATCCTGGAAGAGCTCATCGATATCCACGTCCGTGGGGTAATCCTGCCGCCAGGCTGCCGGGCGGATGCGATGGATCAGGGAGCGGATCTCTTCAAGACTGCCATTGGCTGAGAGTAGTTTCATATAAACCTGCCTGAAATAATTTTATCCATTTCATTAAGACTTAACTTTCCCGTGTGGTCATGCTGCCATTCTCAATATACCAGATGTGTGTGGCATAGCGCTTGATGAAGTAGCGGTCATGGGTCACTGTCAGAACTGTACCTTCGAATTCCATTAAGGCCTGTTCAAACTGGCTGCGCGAGGGGATATCCAGGTGGTTGAGCGGCTCATCCAGAAGCAGCAGGTTGCAGCCCTGCACCACCAGGCAGGCGAGGGAGAGCCGCGCGCGCTGCCCGTAGGAAAGCGCTTCTACCGGTGTGAAGACTGCGTCTCCACTGAACAGGAACTTGTGCAGGTAAGTGCGGGCTTCCGTCTCGGCATAACCTGAAACGCGCTGGAAGGTGAGCAGGGCGTTCGACCCGGCTTCGAACTCCTCCTGTTCCTGCGTCATGTAGCCGGTCTTCACCCCCGCGCCGGTTCGGCAGATGCCGCTGACCAGTGCGAGCTCTCCCGCGATGGTGCGCAGCAGGGTGCTCTTACCGCAGCCGTTGGGTCCGCTGAACACGCAGCGCTGCCCGTAGCGCAGCACCGCGTTGATATCCCTGACGATCGGCTCACCCGCATAACCAATGGAGAGGTCTTTCAACACCACCACATCGCGTCCACTTTCAGCAGTACCCGCCAATCCCATCTTCATACGGTACTGGTCGCGCGGTTTATCGATGTGGTCCTCACCCAGCAGCTTTTCCACCCGCGCTTCGATCGCCCTGGCGCGGCGCACTGTGCCCAGCGAACGGTTGGCGAAGAACCCTTTGGCAAACTTGTCCCCAGAATCCGCCTTGCCGCCCTTGCGGAAGGTGGCCACCCCGCGCATGTGACGCGCGCTCGCTTTCAGGCGCGCGATCTCGTCCTGCTGGTCGGAGTACTCCTGCAGGTTGCGCTCACGCTCGGCCGCCTTCTGCTCCAGGTAAGCGCTGTAGTTGCCGGGGTAGGGGGTGAGGGTGTGCGTCTGCGGGTCCAGTTCATAGATCCACTGGCAGATGCGGTCCAGGAAGACGCGGTCATGCGAGACCAGCAGCACAGTTGACGAGGAACGGCTGAGCCAATCCTCCAGCCACTCCAGCATCTCGATGTCGAGGTGATTGGTGGGCTCGTCAAGCAGCAGCAAGCCGGGGTTGGAGAGCAGTATTCCCGCCAGCATCAGGCGCGTTTTCTGCCCCCCGCTCAGCGCGGTCACGGGCAGGTGAGGGGGTATGGCATCCAGTCCGAACCCAGCGAGGATCGCCGGTACCTGACCGGCAATGGTGGATGCTTCACTGATGTGTGCCAGGCAGGTGTCGTAAGCTTCTTGCACTTCCGGGTCATGTGGGTTGGCAGTCAGCGCCTGCGCGATCTCCTCCAGCTGGCGGGTGAGCCGCGGCAGGTCACCCTGCCATTCGTTCAGCACTTCCCCCAGGGTCACACCGGGCGGGAATTGGTATCCCTGCGGCAGGTAGCCCGGCTGCAGCGTGGCCGGCGTGAAGCGCACATGCCCGCTGTCGGGCGGCTCCTCGCCGGTGATAATGCGCAGCAGCGTGGACTTACCGCAGCCGTTGGGTCCCACCAGCGCGGCCTTCTCGCCGCGGTTGAGCGAAAACGAGATATTATCGAGCACGGTGTTGATGCCGTATGATTTTGAGATGGAATTAACAGTGAGCATGACACGATCCTTAGGGGTAACAAAAACCGGAGGCAGAAGCCTCCGGCGTATGGATAAAGAATTGGCCGTATAGGTCTACCTGAAAAACGGGGATGTGCTAAGCGCGATCGGTCACTGGGGTGTGCTCCTGATTGTTTACAAAAATTATATCACAAGCAATATCAAGCGGATCACCCCTCGCTCTTTTCCACTGCCCTCAACAGCGCGTTCGCCTGCATCTGAGTACCTGAATCACGATTCTCAGATTACAAGTAGCTACGTCAATTTTGAACAGAAACATTTCCTGTTGTAATGTAAAATTTATAGATAAATAAACGATCGAATTTAACAATTCCACTCAAAATCGAGTTTCTATGATTCTGACAAATAAATTTCGATGGCCATTTTTCCCTTTCCTGCTTGTCGTTTTGGTTCATTTTGATTACTACCTTCAATATTATTTCGAAATATCAAGAATAGAGATTTTGATTATTGCGATTATCTCATTGTCATTACTTTCTCTTGTTTGGGTTTTATTATTTTGGCTACTCAGAGATCTTAATAAATCGGCCTTGGTCGTCTTTTCCTTAGCAATTGTTTTCTTTGAATTTCCGGCCATTATCCTCGCTTTGAGGAAATTTTCCAGTTCTCTCAAGTTCTATAACCTGTTTCGTTTCTGGAACACCAACACGGGTCAGTGGGTGGTTTTTGGTTTCCTCTTGTTTCTTGTTGTGTTGTTGTTAGTCCATTATAGAAAAGCACCTAAGATCAGCACAAGAACGGTTCCTTTGTTTAACCTGGTTACTCTTTTACTACTTGTAATGTTCATTATCAGAGGGGTGGTTATTATCAATGGATATAATCGCATACCAGCGGATATCACTTCCTACTGGAATCAACATCTGGCAGAATTACCAGTTCCAGTTGAATCACCAGAAATGGTCAAACCGGATATTTACTACATCGTATTTGACGGATTCGGCCGCAGTGACGTACTAAGGGAGCTTTATGGTCTGGATAATTCATCGTTCATTAGGGGGCTCGAATCACGCGGATTCTTCGTCGCGGATGAAAGTTACTCAAATTTCAATCAGACAAGCCTTTCGCTTGCCAGTTCCATGAACATGATGTACCTGGATGACATGGCGGAATTACTGGGTGAAAATACCTTTAATTCTTATGCATCGATTTACATGATAGAGAACAGTACAGTTGAGGCGATGCTGCACGAAATTGGGTACCAGACCGCAAGTTTCTATTCAGAAACTTTTTTCACGAATTTCAAAGGACGGGATTACTACTTCAAGCCGGAAAATATCCCTCCCTCCTATTTACAGATCTTCCTTAGAAACACCGCAATGTCGGTGATCCTGAACTCAAAATTCTATGACTGGCACAGGAACACGATCACTTACTCGATAGACACGCTTCCTGATGTCACAAAATTAAAAGGACCGCAATTCACCTTCGCGCACATTCTCTGTCCGCATCCTCCTTTTGTATTCAACAGTGATGGCACACCGCGCGAGGCAAAACGGTTGTATGCGATTCATGATGCCAACCGATTTCTGCATGATGGAACAGTGGAAGAATACCGGAATGGATACAAGGATCAAATCAGCTACTTACAGGATGAGATTCTGACTATGGTGGACCGCATTCAACAGAACGCTACCGAGCCATTCATTTTGATCCTACAGGGGGATCACGGACCCGGGAGTGAGACAAACCAGGATAAACCGGGAGTATCCAATGCCACTGAAAGGCATGGGATTCTTAATGCTATTTACTTTTATGATCAGGATTACAGTCAAATGTATTCACAATTGTCTCCTGTGAACACATTCAGGATGGTTTTTTCACAATATCTGGGGATTGATGAACCTTTACTTGGGGATTTCCATTACGCGTCAACTTATGGTGATTCTTTCAATTATGAATCTGTAGATGACCAGCTGAAATAAAACATAGCTATTACGTAGTACTACCCCCGGGCTCAGTTCAAATTAGGAAATCAGAGCACAGATTCCCGGGATGGCTGGGATTGATCGAATATTATCACCCCCTGCTCTTTTCCACTGCCCTCAACAGCGCATCCGCCAGTGCCTGCGCCTGCTCTTTGGTGATGTACAGGTGGCTCTCATCATGTACAAAGATCTTTTCCCCCTCCGGGCATGACTCGCTGATCATGATGCAGATATTATCCGCCAGGTCCTTGTCCTCGCACGCGTAACGGATCTCCACCTGCAGGGTATTGTCCAGCAGCGTGATCGGTTTCATCCCGAACCTCCTTGATCTCTCATACCCATAGTATATTTGAATCCCGCGACTGTTTCAACCTTTTTCACTAACTTGCTTGATCCCGAAAGCCTGTCAATCAAGGTATAATTTCCGTTTGCCATTACCACCCGTCTGAAACGCAATTCATCTCCACTCAATAGCCGGTGAAGGATGTCAAAAAACAGAAACAGAAAATGGGTCCACTTCCTGCTGTGGGGATTGATGATCCTTTATCTCTTCATCGCGCCGGTCATCAAGGACCGCGTTACCATTGTCATAGGTAAACCGGTGCAAGTGGAGGGCGCGCAGGTGGTGCAATCTGACAGGATCCGCTCCGCGGTCAATCGCCTCAGTGAAGCCAGGGTGGATGGTCAATGGGTCTACCGCGTGCAAGGCTGGTCATTCATCACGGATGACATGGATCAGACCAACTACGAGATCTTCCTGGTATTTTCTAATGACAGGAACCATTATTTCTTCGAAACCACTCCCAAAAAGCGCTCCGATGTAGAAGAAGCCTATCCTGAGGTGGAGATCGATCTCACCTATTCCGGGTTTGATGCCTTTATCGCCAAAGAGACGATGGCCAACGGGAGGTACGGGATCGCCATGCTCTACCGCAACAAGACCAGCGGTGAGTTAACTTACACCCGCACGAACAGGACACTGGTGAAAACGATCAATGATATCCAAATGGAAGAGGCTGGTCCAGAATGAAAGCCATTTCCGCATTCTTTGACCGGTTGCTCCAATCCAAAGCCGGCCGGCTCATATACCCGCTGCTGGCTCCCCTGCTTTTTGGCCTGTACCCCTCGCTCTACTTCTATACCAAGAATGCCACCATGGTGATGATCGCCAGTTACTGGCGTGTGCTGGGCGTGTACCTCCTGTTGATCCTCGCGGTGTACCTGGTCAGCCTGGTCATCCACAAATTCAAAAGTCTCAAGGCGGCCAACGCCGCGGCGGCCTTCCTGCTCTTCTTCAACTTTTACGGTATGCTGTTCACCGAGCTTTCCAACGCCAACCTTTTCCGCGTGGAACACCTGACCATGCTGCCGCTCTTCCTCTTCCTCGCCGGTTATTCCGTGTGGTTCCTCAACCGCATCAAGGCCAAAAAAGCCGCCTCGATCTGGCGTTGGGTCACCCTGGTCAGCGCGGTGCTGATCGCCATCACCATTCTCAAGCTCATTCCCATTGAGGTGAAAAAGGCGCAAACGCAGCGCGCCGCTGCCCGTGAGCAGATCGGCACGGTGAACGCGGCCGCCGGCAATTCTCCTGATATTTATTACCTGGTGTTCGATGAGTTTTCCGGTCTGGAGGCCATGCGCGAATACTTCAACAGCACCGAGGTGGACGGGTTCAAGGCTTTTCTGGAGGGCAAGGGATTTTTCGTTGGTGAAAAAGTGTTCGGCAGTTCCAACCACACTGTGCACCAGATGGCGGTGCGCATGAATTACAACGAGTACCCTTACGTACAAGGGGATCAGCCCATCTGGCACGAGGCCCTGGCCAACGCCCGCGGCATCGCTTACCTTGACGCGAAGGGGTACACCACGATGGTCTTTGAAGAGATCTCCATGCTGCACCCAACCCTTCCCAAGATCAAAGCGGATTACCTGTATCGTTACAACTACAATTCCGGCGAGGATCTGGGCACGCTCTTCGATGAATACGGGATGCTGGTGGCGGATACCACCATGGCGTACGCGTTTGAGCGCCTTTACAAGGTGGGCAACCCGGATGACCTGATGCATCACGATTTCCTGTTTTTCACCAAGGAGCGCCTACCGAACCTGGAGGATATTCCCGGTCCGCACTTTGTTTACGCCCACCTGATGATCCCGCACCAGCCCTTCATGTTTGACCGCAACGGCGCGCTGGTCGATTCGGCTTTCTTCCGCAACTGGAACTACTACGAAGGTCAGTATATTTACACGATGAAGTACATCGAGGAACTGGTCACGGATATCCTCAAAAACGCTGACCCCGACAACCCGCCCGTCATCATCCTGCAATCGGATCACGGCGCGCGCATCCACGAAGACAACAAGGAACTGTCCGGCTTCCCGCAGGACATGCTGCGCAACATCCTCTTTGCTCTCTATCTGCCCGGTTATGACACCTCCACCATCGCCCAGGATGAGAATCCCATCAATACCCTGCCGATCGTGTTCAATCACTACTTCGGCGACAATATCCCGTTGATGGAACCCAACCTGCCCGGTGTGGATAACGACTGATGACCCTGGCCATAAACAATGACAGTATCCACGTCACCCTGAATGACATCCCTTCAACGCGTTTCCCCTGATCTTAAATCATTACTTCATTACGGGTTTTCCTTAACAGAGAGCCAAATTACCCATTTGGTGGTATATTCACATTTTCACAGGGTTTCCCGCGGTTAACCGGGGCCATTATCTCAATCAAACAAATATTCGTGGAGGAAGCATGCCGATCATTCTATTCAAATTGAATTACCTCGATCCCGGTTCCGGCAGCCTGCTGGTGCAGCTGCTGGCCGCCGGTCTGCTCGGAGGCATCGGGATCCTGATCAAAACCTTCTGGGGGCGCATCAAGGCCTTCTTCAAGGGAGAAAAGTATGTTCCCCCGGCCCCGCCTGCGGAAGAGGAAGAAGATAAGGAAGAAATCGCGAAATGAGTGATGCGTCCGAACGCATCGGGGCTTCCTTCAGGGACCCCAGCGGGTTCATATTTAAACGGGGCGGTGTGCTCTACCGTCAGGTGAACCGGGCGTATCAAAAAGCCTATGACAAACTGATGTCCGGCGGCCTGTACGCAGGCCTCACCGCCGATGGGCTGCTCATCCCGCACGAAGAGGTGGATGAACCCCCCGCTGACCCGGAACTTGTCTACAAGATCATCCGGCCGCAGGTGGTGCCGTTCATTTCCTACCCCTACGAGTGGAGCTTTACGCAGCTCAAAGACGCCGCGCTGCTCACCCTGGCCGCTGCCCGCTCCGCGCTGGAGCAGGGGATGGTGCTCAAGGACGCCAGCGCTTACAACATTCAGTTCGTGGGCGGCAAACCCGTTCTCATCGACACGCTGTCCTTCGATCTCTACAAGGAGGGCGCTCCCTGGGACGCTTACCGCCAGTTCTGTCAGCACTTCCTGGCTCCGCTGGCGCTGGCTTCACTGGTGGATATCCGCCTCATCCAATTATTGCGTGTATACATAGACGGCATCCCGCTTGACCTGGCCAGCGCGCTGCTGCCCGGCAGGACCAAACTCGGGCTGGCCGGACTCGCGGTGCATATTCACCTGCACGCCAAAGCGCAGCAGCAATACAGCGATAAACAGGTCTCGCAGGCGCAGGCGGTCAGCCTCAGCAAAGCCGGCTTCCGCAACATGCTCGACGCGCTCGAGAAGACCATTCTCCCGCTCAAGTGGGAACCGGGCGGCACCGAGTGGGGCAACTATTACAACATCACCAACTACTCTGATGACGCGCTCAAGACCAAGGGTGAGATCGTCGGACGCTTCGTTGAAAAAGCCTCCCCGCGGACCGCGTGGGACCTGGGTGCCAACAACGGGCTGTTCAGCCGCGAGCTCTCCCGCCGCGGGGTGGAAACCACCGCCAGCGATATCGACCCCGCCGCCGTGGAGCAGAATTACCTGGCGGTCAAGGCGAACGCTGAACAGCACCTGCTGCCACTGGTGATCGATCTGACCAACCCCAGCCCGTCGCTGGGTTGGGCGCATCACGAGCGCGAATCTCTGCTTGAGCGCGGTCCGGTCGATCTGGTGATGGCGCTGGCGCTCATCCACCATCTGGCCATCTCTAACAATGTGCCGCTCGCCTCTGTGGCGCAGTTCTTCGCTTCTGCCGCGCGCTGGGCGATCGTGGAGTTCGTTCCCAAGAGCGATTCCCAGGTGAAGCGTTTGCTGGCCACGCGCAAGGATATCTTCGATCGATACACCGAAGAGGGATTCGAGCAAGCCTTTGGCGGGTATTTCACCATCGAAGAAAAAGTGCCCATCTCCGGCAGCGAACGTACGCTGTATTTGTTCAAACGGAAATAACCCATTACGCAATACCTGTTAAAGTAGGATCGAGTCGAACTCGATCCTTTTGTGTCTGTACTTTCTGTCATTGCGAGACCTGCAGTTCTTGCAGGTCGTGGCAATCCACATTAATTTCCATAAAACCACAAAATGGGGATCAATTCACAGGCGAGTGCGTAAAGGCATACAGGCGTATCAAGCCTGCTTGCTCATTCTCCCGCGAGGATCCTGCTCATTTCCAACGGGATACCCTTTTCGGGTGCCAGCACCAGTTCGATGCCTTCCTGCGGGCAGTGCGACACGCATACCCCGCACCCCATGCAATTGTCCCGGTCCACCAGGCTGATGCCATTGACCGTGATTGCGCCGAATTGACAGTGGCTTTCACACTCTCCGCAGCCCACGCAACGGCTTTCATCCACCTGCACCACGCACCCTGAGGAGGCCAGCATGGGCGTGCCATGCCGGTGAGCCTGCATTGCTCCGCAGCAGCAGCTGCAGCAATTGCATATGGCATAGAACCGTTCCAGCACCGCCTCCTTGAAAAAGGCGTGGTGCACATGCCCGCGGGCTTCCTCGGCTTCCAATATTTCGATCGCTTCGGCGCTGGTAATGGCTCGCGCGCGCTGAGCGTGGTGCTTGAGCACCATCCCCACGAAAGGTTCACCGATGATCAGGCACACATCCAGCGGCAGGCATGGATTTTCACGCGCAGCTCTGCATGGGCAATCCAGTGCCGCGATGTGGTCCGGCTGGTCAAGAATTAAACTGCGCGCGAGCTTGTAAGGGATCACCTGCTCCAGGTCCGGTATGCGCACGTTCTCCTTCACGCTCACCAGCTCACGGGCGGTTCGCAACGGCACCACCTTGCCGTGATAGGTATCCGCGAAGGTGATCGCGCCGGGTTTTGCAGCACGTGGCCGGAAGATGCGCTGGAAGAATCCGATCACTGCCGCGCCAACCCTGCCCAACCGGTTGGAACCGGTTCCGGTGGCGATGTACAAATAGGGAAAGCGCATATAAAACCAGCCGTGGATCTTTTCGGTCAGCGGGTATCCCGGGATACGCCCGGCTTCCTGCCAGAATTTGCGCGTGGGTGAAGGATTGGACATGCTTAATTTCCTTTTTCTTTGTAACACCCCAAAACGTTCAGGGTTCCGGTGAATTCGGGTAATCCTTGCGAAAGATCAGCACCTGTTCGATCACCTTGAACCCGAAGAACTCGTACAACCCGAAAGCGGTGTTGCGGTAATTGTCAGTTTCAACGTAGATCTGTGCCGCGCCGCGATCCACCAGGCGCTGCAGCACCTCGGATAGCGCCACCCGCCCCAGCGCGAAACGCCGCAGATCCGCGCGGCACCCCAAAGGCTCGATCTGTCCCACTCCGTCACGCAGCCAGCCGATGCAAAAAGCTCCCAACTGCCCGTCCGGCGTTTCCACGACGATATCCAGTTCAGGATCGTAATCCGTATGTTCGAGGGTGCGGGCGCGCCAGGCTTGGGTCATGTTGCGGCTGCCGAATACCACCCTGTGCAGCTCCACATAGGCTTTTACCTCATCCGCGCCGCGCAGAGGTCGCGCTCTGTAGCCGGGAGGAGGGGAGTAAACCCGCGGCGGATCACCGGAATCGCGCCGCAGCAGCACTTTGCTCCAGGAGTCCTCGCCCACATCAGATTGGTCCGCGTAACCGCGGCGTTCCAATTCTCTGATGCGCTCGAACTGCCCGCTGAACACCGTGATAAACCATGCTTCCCTGTAATGACAGGTTCCTGTGAGCTCCATCGCGCGTTGATCCGCCCATTCAAGCAGGCGCGGGAACAACTGTTTTTCAAGCTCCGGCCTGCAGGTAATATCCACCTGCCAGAACGGACTCTGCATCACCACCCAGGCCGCCAGGTCGCCCTGGTCATCAAACCATAAGCGGGCGTTTTGAGGGTCATCCAACCCCCAGGAACTGAGGCGATACGGCAGGTCTAAGACGCGCAAGTGCTGAGCAGGGTAGCGCCGCGCCAGTTCAAGCATTCCGGCTTGATCCGCGATTCCCTGGTAGAGTCTTTCCTGAAACTCCATGGCATCAACTGAATAATTCAAAACATGGCCGGATCTCACCGACCTCAATCCTGCGCCAGTTGTACTGCGCGCGCGGCAGGTAACCGCTCAATTCAGTGAGCTGAGCGTCATCCAGCGCGCCGAGCTGACGCAGCACCTCCACCGCCGCGGTGGAACGCGCCCGCCCGCCGCCGTCGTGGGCGATCTGCGCGATGCGCTCCGCGCGGTCATGCTGAGCGAGGTCGCCGTCGCTGATCTTGAGTGTGATACCGAGCGCGCCGGCGAATCTACTGCTGGCGCCGGGCAGCAGGCTGACCGCCTGGTAGCCTTCCGCGCCGCCCTTGGTGAGGATGTTGCCGCGGCCGGCGGTCATTAATTCGGTGTCAAAAGTACGCGGTCCGGCTACCATGTCAGGGTGGGCGGTCATCGCCGCGAAGATTCGCCGCAGCGCGGATTGGCGTGGTTCGGGCAGACCCGAAGGATCGGCCAGGAGGGCGAAAGCGTGCGCTGCCGCGCGCAGTGGAACCGCGAATACCGGAGCGGAACAACCATCGGTGCCCAATATGATCTTCTCAAGCGGCACGCCGGTCATCTGGCTGAACGTGCGTAGAATGCGCTGCTGCACCGGGTGCTGCGGATCGATGTAATCGGCGGTCGGCTCGCCATACAATAGCGCTTGCGCCAGCATGCCGGTGTGTTTGCCGGAGCAGTTATGGCGCAGCGCGGAATTCGCTTCACCGTTGCGGAACATACGTTCCGCGGTTGCGGGGTCGCCGGGGGTATGCGTGCCGCACAACAGGTCAGCCGCGCTCACGCCCAGTTTCTGCTGAATGCCCATGATCACCTGTACATGCTCATCGGTGCCGTTATGCGAGGCGCACATTACCGCCAGTTCACGCTCGCTCAGTCCAAAGCGTTCCATCCCGCCGCCTTCCACCAGCGGCAGCACCTGGAACGGCTTTGAGGAGGAGCGCAGGTACACCACCGCGTCCGGGTCGCCGGCCGAGGTGACCAGGTTGCCGTGCGCGTCGCAAACCGCCATCGCGCCGTAATGAATGGATTCCACGATGGGTCCGCGCGTGGTTTCAACGATGGGAACGTATAAAGGAAGGGGCATGGGGCATCCTGTGAGTGAAATGATTGCACCCTGATTTTACACCACCGCCGGTTGAGCTTCACGAAAAGTGCATAAAAAATTCACAACTTCTTCACAACCATCCATTATCCTTTACGCAATAAAGGTGAGAAGAGTTAACTATGGACAATAGAAAAGGCGTCACTTCATTAACACGCAACAACTGGCTGATGGATCTCAGCCTCTTCCTGGCGGCAATCGTTACAGTGCTCT
>MTKZ01006859.1_pt1 | contig 12455 bp, 14 predicted proteins | sample 1042781 | NCBI WGS metagenome assembly MTKZ01 (sample SAMN06212207, study PRJNA360539) | anaerobic digester metagenome | biome: Wastewater treatment plant; material: sludge; isolation source: anaerobic digester fed with sludge from wastewater treatment plant | place: Denmark: WWTP Viborg ...
GCAATCTACGAGAAGTGCATTGCTGCAAACAGGGAAGATACTGAAGCATACCTTTTTCTTGGCTCTCTCTACATGTCTGAAAAAAGATATGATGAAGCGATAACGGTTTATGAAAAGATAATCAGCTATGACGAGGGCAATATTATGGCCCTCTATTATCTGGCACGATTGCACGGAGAAATAAAATCATTCGACAAGGCGAAGCAATATTATCAGACAGTCATTGATTTAAAGCCCAATTTTGAGCCAGCACTTCTGGATATGGGCACCCTCTTTGAGATTGAAGGTAATTTTGACAAGGCAATAGAGTATTATCGAAAGGTAGTTACCCTTGACCCTCTGAACAAGAAAGCGCGGTCAAGAATTGCAACGATCTTTGTGAAGAAGAAGCAGTACAACCAGGCTATTTACGAATTCGAGAAGCTATCTGACCTCGACAGGGAGGATGTGAACCTGAGGGTTAAGATAGGCCTGCTCCACCTGGAAGAGGAGAGGTATGATGAAGCAATAAGGGAATTCAACATAGCCCTTGCTGCCAATCCGAAGAACGATTCTGTCAGGTACTACCTTGCACTGTCATGGAGAGGAAAGGGCGATACAAAAAAGGCTGCCCAGGAATTTCTGAAAATAGATCCCAAATCAGAGGAGTTTGGCAGCGCAATAAAAAGCCTTGCCTTTCTTTATATAAAATCCGGTACCCTTGATGAAGGAATCACCACAATGCAGGGATACCTGGACAGGATAAAGGACAATCCGGACATTTACATGGTGGTTGCCCTCCTTTACGAAGAGAAACAGGACTTTAAGAAGGCCATTGAACTTCTTGGGGAAGCCCATAAGATCTCGGCAAAGAATACAGATATACTGTATCAGATGGGCATGCTTTACGAAAGGCTGGGAGACACTGACGCTGCCCTGCGGTATATGGATGAGGTTTTGCAGATCGACCCTGACTATGCCAACGCTCTTAATTTTGTTGGATATACATGGGCTGACAAAGGAATTAACCTTCCTGAGGCAGAAGAGAAAATCAAGAAGGCCCTGGATCAGAAGCCTGATGATGCATACATCAGGGACAGCATCGGGTGGGTCTACTACAAGAAAGGCGAGTATGCAAAGGCCCTGAACGAACTTCTTCGGGCATTTCAGTCTCTTCCCGACGATCCCACCATAGCAGAGCACCTTGGAGATGTCTATAGTGCCCTCAATGAATACGTCAAGGCAATCGAGTACTTTGATAAAGCCCTGGGACTTGAAAAGAAGGAAGATAAGAAGAAACAGATAGAGGAAAAAAAGAAAGCCCTTGAAGAAAGGATAAAGTGAGGAAGGTTATTTCCCTGTGGGTTGGGCTGACGCTTCTGCTTTCAGCCTGCGCACTCCTGCAGCCTAAAGGCCAGCGCATCGTCTGGCCAGAACAAATACGATACATGGAAGCAATGTGCGAGCTTGATATGTCCTGGCAGGGCATGAACTACGACGGCTCAATGTCGTTGATAATGGACTATCCTTCACAGCTCCGTATGGAGCTTTATGGGCCCTTCGGGAATACCCTCATGCTTTTAAAGAAAGATAATGAAAATTTCCTTCTCGTTACAAAAGATGAAAAAATTACTGACCCGACTCTTTTTGAGGATCGTTTTGGATTCAAGATAAGGGAATTTATGGATGACATAGCTATGATCCCACAGAAGAGTCTTGCAGGCAACGGGCAATTAACAGTACAGAAGGCCGCATACAGGGTCCTTTACAGATCGAACAATAAAGAAAGCACCATGTGCTGGGAAAACAGAGAAGGAAGTATCTGCATTAAATTTCTCGAAGTGAAGTTCGGATAAGAGGAGTTCTTGAAAAAAGTAATATCCAGGATGTTTGGTGACTACAGAGTCACAGACATGAAGGAATTCCTCGAAGCCAGCCTCAAAAGCATCGGCCTTACACACCAGTTGCACCATAAAAAAATCCTTTTGAAACCAAACCTGGTTATGGGTAAGGCACCCCATAGGGCTGTCAATACTCATCCTGAGGTAGTCCGGGCAGTGGCTGAGCTTCTTCTTGATAACCAGTGCAGCGTATCCATAGGCGATAGCCCGGGTTACGAATCAACTGAGAGAGCTTTGAAAGCATCAGGCATCATGCAGGTTGCGGAGGATCTTGGGCTTACCATAGTCCCCTTTAACAAACCTGTAAAAAAGAGGCTTGCGGATAACATCTCGCCGTACCAGTTTTTTACCCTTGGTGAAGACCCTGCTCTCTACGGCGCAGTAGTGAATCTTCCAAAACTTAAGACTCACGGAATGATGGGCCTTACTCTGGGCGTGAAAAACACGTTCGGCTTTATCCATTCTCTCGAAAAGGCACGGTGGCACCTGAAGGCAGGTCAGGACAGGGCATTGTTTGCTTCGATCCTCATTGACATCTGCCGGCTTGTCAATCCAACAGTCACTATCCTTGATGGCGTTCTTGCCATGGATCGTGACGGGCCATCAAGCGGAAGGGCGAGAAGGGTCGGAGTTATCAGCATATCCACAGATGCTTTTATGCTGGATCATTATATCGAAAGCATTTTAGGGCTTACATCCCCCCTGCCAGTAACAAGGAAGGCGCTGGAACATAACCTGGTGGAGGAGTACGAGGTTCAGGCAGATGCTATCCCTGAAATAGAAAATTTCGAAATGCCGGGCCTTACGGATACTGACTGGACAATGCCGGCATTTGTGAAAAGGATCCTGAAGAAAATATTCGTGAAGAAGCCGCGGCTCAGGAAAAAGCTATGTAAGAGTTGCTCGGTCTGTTGCAAGGTGTGCCCGGCAGAAGCCATTGAACTGGTGGAGAAATACCCGGTGTTTCATTACGATAGATGTATCAGGTGTTATTGCTGCCAGGAAATGTGCCCAGAAGGGGCGATCTTTTTGTAACCCCTCTGGGATAATTTCCTGCATCATCAGGCCTGTAACGGCCTTTTTTTGCCGGTCTTCTTTCAGGCAACCCTCATTTGCCGTTTTTTCGGCGCCACGTCCATTGTATCCTCCTCTATGACCTCCACTTTCAGGATCGGAAATTTGGTTGTGCGGAAGTCAGTCGTGGCGCATATAGGCATGCCTTTGTTTCCGAGAAACCACTCACCGGCATTTGGTTCCCGGACTATCCCGGTAACTGTGAACCTGATTTCCTTGATCATGGCTTACCTCCTCTTGTACATATTTTCTTACTGTATTTAATAAGACAGGGAACATAATAACAATATGTAAAAAAGAGAGGAATCAAGCCTGCAGCAGGCGCTGCATTTGATCCGTAATCCGTCATAGTATCATAGTATAGCCACACAAAAACAGGCAGCAATGATACGGGTCACGGTTTTAAAATAAGGCGATAGGTGAGAGGCTACAGGCTATAGGTAAGATCAATTGCGATATTAGCGGGGACAGATATAGCAGAGCGTATGATTTGTTTCTTGATAATAGATGCTTCATCTGTCAGCGGAAAGTGTCCGGAATGTGTAATCACTTCCTTGGCAAGTTCATGTGCCGTTTGCCAAACGAGCAAATCACGGTATCCTTTTATCATCCTATCCTCCGGTTTGTGCATTCACAACTTTTGACTCATGACTCTTGACTCCTGACTCCAGCCACAGGCTGGCTGTCGCAATCCCTTCTAAATGAGGCCGGGCTTCGCCAGTCATGAGTCATCAGTCAGAAGTGAAGATACGCATGATGTCAGGGCGTATCAAGTTTTTTGATTAACGAGGAAAGCATGGTAATTAGCTCTCTGTAACCACTCTGCATTCTTTCATAGGTACCGTTATCAACGGAAAGAGTCCGGAATGTGTAATCACTTCCTTGGCAAGTTCATGTGCCTTTTGCCAAACGAGCAAATCACGGTATCCTTTTATCATCCTATCCTCCGATTTGTGCATTCCCAACTTTTGACTCATGACTCTTGACTCGTGACTCCAGCCACAGGCTGGCTGTCGCAATCCCTTCTAAATGAGGTCTGATTTCCTTCACTACACACTCATAGATATGACCACTGAGTGTCTTACGTCGCAATCCCTTCTAAATGAGGTCTGATTTCCTTCTGGGAGGTTGCTCGTAAGCCTCTCACAGATAACGGTGTCGCAATCCCTTCTAAATGAGGTCTGATTTCCTTCATGCCTGGTGCTAGTATGACAGGTCTTGGAGGGATAGTCGCAATCCCTTCTAAATGAGGTCTGATTTCCTTCATTTGGAGGGGATGAATGGGACACTATTGGCGTCGCAATCCCTTCTAAATGAGGTCTGATTTCCTTCTTCATCGCCTCGTCCTATTCAATAAGTTTCCTCGCGTCGCAATCCCTTCTAAATGAGGTCTGATTTCCTTCGCAAAGGGATGCAGATGAGGCTCTGGACAGAGTGCGTCGCAATCCCTTCTAAATGAGGTCTGATTTCCTTCATCGAGGATTTGTATGGTAGGAAAGAAAAAGAAAAGTCGCAATCCCTTCTAAATGAGGTCTGATTTCCTTCGCCTTCCAAAGTTTTACTTGGTACCTGGGAGTAAAGTCGCAATCCCTTCTAAATGAGGTCTGATTTCCTTCAAAGACAATCCCAAAACATTCCAATCAAGAATTTACGTCGCAATCCCTTCTAAATGAGGTCTGATTTCCTTCAACATGCTCTTTGAAAACTGAATACGTGTTCTTCCGTCGCAATCCCTTCTAAATGAGGTCTGATTTCCTTCGGGAAAGGATTCGAGAGGAAGGACAGCCTTCCAAAGGTCGCAATCCCTTCTAAATGAGGTCTGATTTCCTTCGAAAGATACTAAAAACATGGTCAAGTACATTGAAGAGTCGCAATCCCTTCTAAATGAGGTCTGATTTCCTTCTGTTAGTTAATTGTACACCGCATACGATAGTAATGTCGCAATCCCTTCTAAATGAGGTCTGATTTCCTTCGCAACTCTCTTAAAAGCCATATCGGTTATAATGAGTCGCAATCCCTTCTAAATGAGGTCTGATTTCCTTCGCAGAATTGGGTTGTAGGTGACACACCAGAGTCATGTAGTCGCAATCCCTTCTAAATGAGGTCTGATTTCCTTCTCGAATTCAATGGTGAACAAGAATACAGCTACAACGTCGCAATCCCTTCTAAATGAGGTCTGATTTCCTTCGCATTATAAGAAGAAGTACGGGAGAGATATGATGGGTCGCAATCCCTTCTAAATGAGGTCTGATTTCCTTCAACAAAACAAATAACAAAAACTAACGGAATGGAAGAACGTCGCAATCCCTTCTAAATGAGGTCTGATTTCCTTCGCAGGGGGAAGAAGAAATGGGGAGCTGTACGTACGTCGCAATCCCTTCTAAATGAGGTCTGATTTCCTTCGTCAGGCCACTATGGAATGGTGCATCTCTTTCATCGTCGCAATCCCTTCTAAATGAGGTCTGATTTCCTTCACGACGAGTTGAGGGATGTTCTTAAAGAGCTTGAGTCGCAATCCCTTCTAAATGAGGTCTGATTTCCTTCAAAAACGGAGATAGAAGGTTTCAGGCTGGGTATGTATCGTCGCAATCCCTTCTAAATGAGGTCTGATTTCCTTCCCCAGCCCTGGGAGAAGTTGTCAAAGTATTTCGTCGCAATCCCTTCTAAATGAGGTCTGATTTCCTTCACGAAATTATTATTAAAGCCATCCAGGTATGGATGGTCGCAATCCCTTCTAAATGAGGTCTGATTTCCTTCAAAAGGAGGATAAGTAGAATTGGCTAACCGAACGAAGTCGCAATCCCTTCTAAATGAGGTCTGATTTCCTTCGCAAAAAGAAGTAAAGCCTAAGGGGGGCGTCGCCGTCGCAATCCCTTCTAAATGAGGTCTGATTTCCTTCAACGACAGTGCTTACATCGGTTGATCTTTTACAGGTCGCAATCCCTTCTAAATGAGGTCTGATTTCCTTCTCTCCGAGAACTCAAAGTTAAAAAGTCAGATATAGTCGCAATCCCTTCTAAATGAGGTCTGATTTCCTTCTATATTCTGTGCGCAAAAGATTTCGACGGTAAGTCGCAATCCCTTCTAAATGAGGTCTGATTTCCTTCTTAAATACCCCTGAACACGGGAATCTATGCGCGAGTCGCAATCCCTTCTAAATGAGGTCTGATTTCCTTCGAGGGTTTGAAGAAATTAAATACCCCTGAACATGATAAGTCGCAATCCCTTCTAAATGAGGTCTGATTTCCTTCAGAGGAAGAGGGGGAACCGGGTCCTGATTGGATCCGGGTCGCAATCCCTTCTAAATGAGGTCTGATTTCCTTCGTTGAATCCTCGAAAGATATTCCTATCGATAAATGTCGCAATCCCTTCTAAATGAGGTCTGATTTCCTTCGGAAAACAAAACACGAGATCGCATGTGACACCAGACGTCGCAATCCCTTCTAAATGAGGTCTGATTTCCTTCGATGGAGAGGGACGAGAGGGGGTACGTAGATGCTGGTGTCGCAATCCCTTCTAAATGAGGTCTGATTTCCTTCTGGATGGGGGAAGGGAGATAGAACGTTTCAGAGCGGGTCGCAATCCCTTCTAAATGAGGTCTGATTTCCTTCATGCTGACAATATATATGTCAGCGATTGGTACGGTCTGTCGCAATCCCTTCTAAATGAGGTCTGATTTCCTTCTGAGCATGATGAGATATGTAGTAGGGATTGTAATGGTGTCGCAATCCCTTCTAAATGAGGTCTGATTTCCTTCAACGCTGATTACTATATCAGCGATTGGTATGGGATGTCGCAATCCCTTCTAAATGAGGTCTGATTTCCTTCATTTGACCGATGAAGAACTAGTAAAAATACTAAAAGAGTCGCAATCCCTTCTAAATGAGGTCTGATTTCCTTCATATTTCAGGGCTGGACATCAACGATATTATCAGCGTCGCAATCCCTTCTAAATGAGGTCTGATTTCCTTCTGCTGGCCCTGGAAATGTTCTGCAAACACGCAATGTTACAAAGAGGGTTGTGCAGATTTCTGTTCGTTCCTGCAGTGACCGCAGAAATATTTCCGAAATGTTTCATAGTTTTTTCTTGCTCAGCGTATTCTGTTGTCAAAGAGCAGATTACAGCTCACAGCCTACCTTGTGCCATTAATATTGCAAGATTGGCCATGTAATCTCCAACTGCTTTAAAATCCACCAGACTTGCCCACTTTATCTGATAATCGGGGATGACATAATCAAATTCAGCGAAAATTTTGTCAATGTGGGCGGACATATTTCAAGCCAATCGGTGTTTTCGAGAAATCGTGCAACACAAATACCTCTATCAGGCCGTTTCATGATTGATGGCCTATTAATGATTGCAAGGAATTGCTCCGGGATCAGGCTTAAATTGCACAGAACCTGGGCGATTCAACACATTATATCGCAGGCAGAGTAGAAAAGCTATGTGTTTCATATTTTCCTAAACCGAAGCTTGTACCCTTACCTGCGTGAAAAACCTCCCCTGCCCGCAGGAGAGGAAGATAGGGCCTAATGTCTCCTTCATACACTACCTCGCCAACAAATCCTCCCATCCTCATCCGTTCCCCCTGCTTGCTTGAATACCGTTCCCAGTCCCACCATCGTGTGTGATTGCTCTGAATGCTGACTGATTCTGCAACAGTGATTGCATGCTTATGGTCCCAGGCCATCTCTTGTTTGTTCCCATGAAAGTAGCTCAGCAGGGCTATACGGCGTAAAAGGCTGCGGATCAGAATATGAAAATCCGGGTTTGAAGTCAAACGTCTTCCAAATGAAATCCTTGTTGGTGTTATGAATGTTATGGTCAATGATGCATGACCATTATCTGAAAATATAAAATCTTGAGGGATGTTTATTATTTTATGTGAGACAGCATGGATAGTTCGATCCTCGCATGTATAAACCTGTTTGCCATCATCTGTTGTTACAGAAAGGAGATGGTATTTCCCCCGTTTTCTTCCTATGCCTGTCTTTCCCATTTCGTCGAAGGTAAAGACAAAATAAGGGAGATAGTCGACTGCTTTGCCTATTAAGACAAGGCCGAAAGAGAGCATATCCCCCTCATTGTATACCCGATCGATTTCAAGGGGTGGTTCAATTACGAAGGGATGGGGGATTCTTGTATATGAATGCATGCTCATTATGGTTGTATTGACATGGGGAGAGGTTTCAAACACATAGGAATAGATGCAGCTCGTTTTTAGCATGCATTGTGCGCATTCCTGACTTCGCAGGGCACAAACAATCCTCCTGAAAGCGCTTCCAAAGGCGCCCCGAAAGGTTGAGCCTTTATAGTAGGGGAGGATAAGCTGATCTTTCGCTTCAATGGTAAAAAGATATTTTTGATAAGTGAGATTCATGGAATAAAGATATCAATCCCTTCAGGGATTCTGTCGCCCCGTCCCATGACTTTAATTTTCATATCCTGTGGTATGGGGTAGACCCGCACATCGTCTTTTCGCTTGTCGATAAGATCGCCCAGTTTTTCTTTTAATTCTACCAACTCGCGCCAGGTTAGTCTACAATAAAAGACCGAGTACTGGATATGAAGGGCTTTCTTTTTCAAGAAGTTATAGACTTTCATTAACCGTTTCGGATCACGGATATCATAGCATACGAGATAGTTTGAAATCATGGCGTAACGTGCCTCATAAGGTCGAAAAAACCTCGCAGGACCATATCGAGCCCATGAGAGATTTTCTTTTTCCTGTTCTCAAAGCGATGAACTATATTTTTCCAACCATCTTTTGTAAGTGTACAATTCTTGCGGGAGGACTGGACAAAATCATGCCATCTGCAGGAGGTAAAAAACTGGATTGATATTAAATCTGATTCAGGTGATATGATTTGATACAGGTCAAGGGCAAAACCAAAATTGCAGTTCTTGTTTATCATGCCCATGTGGGGATCGAGGTTTGATGCCACAATCTCTTGTATGACCATTTCCAAAATAAGGTTTTCGATAATGCCATGTACTGCCTCCCATTCATGGTTTTTTGTTGAACGATGGAGATCAATGACTGCCGTGTAGTCAATCTCCCGGAAGCCTTTCGATAAAAAGCCCTGTGCTTTTTCCCAGTCGATTTTTTTAATGACTGCAATCTGGGCTTCTCTTCGCTGAGATGCTATCCACGTCTTAAAGGCTTCATGGTTTGTTTCCAGAGTCATGAATCTCTTCTGTTCCTGGTGGTGGTCAGGCGATGCGTGATTATACGGCATAACAACGCCGACAGCCTCGCCCTGTTTATTCATGAATGTTACCGGTGTGCTATTTTCTGCAAAAAGCATGAGCGTACCTGCATCCATTTTTATGTTGCCCACGATAAAAACCATATCTATGAGTCTGGCTGGAATTCGGGTACCGGCTTTGTCCTTTTCGCGAATCCAGAGCGACGGGCCATCACGCATGACTACCAGCCCTTTCTTTTCATTCAGGTAGAGGGTTCTCTCCATCCATTATCCTCCTTGCGAGGGCGCCGACAGAATCGGCCAAATGGCGCCGATGTGTTTTTGCCCACGTTTCATACCACGGGTAGAACCTTTTTCTGCTATCTTTCTTGAGATAACAACCGGGCCTCTCTTTCTCATAGGTGAAATCCCGGTGGGTGAAATTTCTTTCACGAAAAAGTTCCCACACAAATTCATCAACAGCAGGCCTGTGGATTTCAACGAGATCACAGGCGAGAGACTCTCTTCCATATTCAAACTGGTGGAGAAATCCAATTGTGGGATCAAGGCCAATCGTCTCAATGGCACCCACTGTTTCGTAATGGAGCATGGTGTAGCAGAGCGATAGAACAGCATTCACCGGATCCAGCGGCGGCCTTCTGTTTCGTCCTTTAAAACCCAGGGCCGGCGGGAAGAGTTTTGTATATGCTGAAAAATATGCTGCCGAAGCAGACCCTTCCAGACCTACGAGGCTCTGGAGAAGGGGTGCTCTTCTGTCTGGCTGGCCACTGTCTTCTATACGATTTAACGGTGCGAAGGACAGGTCTGACAATTTTTTAGCATGGGTATGAAGTATGTCAATGGCTGAGGTAAGGGGAAACCTGAGATCAGGACGCCGCTGAGATGCATGCTTGAGGAGGGCTGTCTGACCGGACACTTTGCCCTGCACAACCTCTATAGAGTACTCCTGTGCAAAAGAGGAAAGAGATTTCTCATATTGACGAATGCGGAGAAGGCCGTTGTTGTGCAACCTGCCATGGAGCATACCGTGAAACCGGTTGCTGCGGCCCGAGAGGAAAAGCACGGTAATATCCTGATCTGCCAGACGGTTGAGAACAGATGCTTCAAGGGCGATGTTGCCGACTATCACTACCCTTTTGAGGGGAGCAATGGGGACCATGCCTTCCCGTTCACTGCCGGCATAAAAGGCGAGAGCATTGCCATCAAGCTTTACCCGAATATCTTTGCGGTCGATGTAGAGTGTACCCATGGTTGTTATCCGTTATCCGTTATCCGTGTCCGTGGGTCGATGTCCGTGTCCAAAAAATGCATAAACAATGCCTTANNGAGTTCACTTTTTCAAACATATCAATGCTTATGTAGGATAAGTCCCTGGATAACAGAAGCTGATACTTGAGCTCACCGGTTGAGCCCCGAGAAATACCGATAAAGTACCTATACTCTTTTTTGCTGAACCGGTGCGATCCTTCCATAAGATTTGAACCGATAGACATTGCGGCACGCCTCATTTGAGATGTTAATCCGTACCGTTCATTCTCGGGAAACATCTCAGTGATACTATAAATTTCGATTGTAAGCTCGTGAGCTAACTTGAAAACATCGAGATCTTCTACTTTCATGCACCCCCCTTTGCTATCATTTACCCAGAATGGTAATTATTTTACGTTATCATATATGTAGTCTACGGTTACGTATAACGGTCACGGACCACGGTATCATCCTATATAGAAGTATGCAGGATCTGCTGGCTGAACAGCTATGCCGAGGGTATGTGTTTTGCTGCGCCCATCCATGGTGAATATATGAATCCGGTCTTGTGATTCCTGTATCAACTCTTCAAGGCCTTCCGATACTTTACCGAGTTCCCAATCGGTTAAAAAACACTCATAGACTGATTTTTGACCGCCTGTGCTGTAGTTTTTCAGGAAGTGGCGCACACGGTTTAGCCTTTTCGGATGGGAGATGTCATAGGCTATGAGATAGAGTGTTCTGCTCATTTTCTATCTACCTCCTTATTACTGTTCTTATTGTAGTCCAACGAAGGAGCTTTGTCAGCGAATGAAACATTTCAGAAATGTTTCTCTTATGGGAGNNGGAAGTGCAAAAGATTACAGGAGCGCTGACAAAAACCGAGGCAATCGTCTTTTCATGAAAAGAGGTTATACGCAAGAAAAGAATTCCATAGCTTGTTTCGCTGAGAGGAAAAGTAGAGATAGAAGATGTTTCGGAGGAAATGGAGGAACTTGAGTTGAAGGAGATGAAGGAAAATGACAAAAGACGGCGTAATCGCTGACACATCTGTATGGATTGTTTTCTTCTGGGACAAGCAGCCGATTGCGGGTAAGTTGACCGCTCTTATTGAAAACCATCAAGCTTTCTTAACTGGAGTAGTGCTTGCTGAAATTCTTCAAGGTATAAAAAATACACGAGAGGAAAAAAGAATATTAGAGGCTGTTCTTGGTGTGCCCGATTTAGAAATAAGCAATCAAGTATGGGCCAAGACAGGGCAGATGCCTGCATTGTTGAGAAGGAAGGGCATCAACATTCCTCTTACTGATGCGGCCCTGGCAGTGTTTTCCCTCGAGCATAGTTTTTCATTATTTACCTTAGTCAAGCACTTTGAGTGTATTCCAGGGGTAAAGCTGTATAAGTAATCGTGAGGTGCCATGACATTTGGCTGTTTACTGAATGGTAGAAAGCATATGTCTAATGGCGACCTCAAGGGGCTGAAGATCCTCCTGGGTAGATTGCCAGACGATATCGAGATCAATACCAAAATACTCATGTGATAGCTTGTTTCTTATGCTGATAATTTCCCTCCATGCAATATCAGGATAGCACACCGTTAATGTATCAGGGATATTCCTGGCTGCTTCTCCTATAACCTCGAGGCTTCTAATAACTGCATTGATGGTCTTCTTATCGTTAACAAAGTCTTCTTGTGTCATCTCCCCAATAAACTCTCTGATGTCCGATATCGATTCAAGAATATCGTTGAGGTAATCTACAATCTGTCTCTTCTTGGTTTTAGACATTGACCAATTCTTTCAAAATGGTTTTTCCAATATGAGGTTTGAGAGCTTTTTTGGTGACAAGATCGACTTTTACACCAATTAAGTCAGTTAGATAGTTTTCCAACCGCAAAAACTTAACCAAACCGATAGGTTTTTTAAATTCAACAAGAATATCGATATCGCTATCTTGAGTAGGTGTGCCATGAACATAAGAGCCAAATATGCCAATTTTCTTAATCGAATACTCCAGCTCCAGGAATTTTCTTTGTTGTGCAAT
>MTKZ01035334.1_pt1 | contig 12450 bp, 8 predicted proteins | sample 1042781 | NCBI WGS metagenome assembly MTKZ01 (sample SAMN06212207, study PRJNA360539) | anaerobic digester metagenome | biome: Wastewater treatment plant; material: sludge; isolation source: anaerobic digester fed with sludge from wastewater treatment plant | place: Denmark: WWTP Viborg ...
TCTTCTGTTGCTGTAATATTTTAATCTTATCAAGCTCTGCCAGATAACGGTTTGCTTCAAGCGTCCTTTCGTGTAACTTATCTTTTAACTCGATCAATTCAGTAATATCTCTAACATTCGTCACTACAAGCGCAATCGAGTCATCATCTTCATTAAAAACCGGGCTCCCCGTTACAAGCACCTTTTTTCCGTTCCTGAATTCCTGCATAATTGTAACTGTCTTTTTTTTATCTATAACCTCCACACTCACTGAACGGTCAATGATGCCTAATGCAACAAGGTCTCTCATATTTTTCCCCAATACCTCGGAACGTTTAATGCCTGCTATCCTTTCATAAGCCTGGTTTACCATTAGTGTGTTGGCATTGCCATCCGTGATATACAGACCATCATAAGTGTTCTCAATGATCGCTTCGAGGTCTTTTGCAAACTTCTTAATGTGTTGTCTTAGTCTTTCCACTTCTCATACCCTCAATCTTGCTATATAAATTTGCACAAACATGAATTTCTATCAACATAAAACCATTGTTCTACCCTATTCTGATTCTCGGGTCTGCAATCGCATAGAAAATATCCGCAAGCAGGTTGCCGAGTAGCGTAAGGAATGCACCCATCACAAGAATACCCATAATTGTGGGATAATCTCTTGCCATAACACTCATATAAAATAGTTGCCCCATACCCGGAATAGCAAAGATAGTCTCAAAGATTACGCTCCCGCCTATCAAGCCAGGCACTGAAAAACCGAGTATTGTGATAACAGGTAGCAAGGCATTTCTAAGGGCATGTTTCTTCAAAACCATGCCTTCAGGTAAACCCTTTGCATATGCGGTTGTTATATACTCCTGACGCAACACCTCAAGCAGTCCGTTCTTCATATATCTCGAAATGCCTGCCAGGCCTCCGAATGCTGATACGCAAATCGGCAGTATCAGATGCTTTAGCATATCGAGCATCTTGGACGGCATTGAAAGCTCTTCATAATTAAAAGACTTAAGCCCTGATATGGGCAGAAGTTCAAGATATACCCCGAAAAACATCATCAAAAGCAAGGCAAGCCAGAAATAGGGCATCGCGTACCCTGCAAACACAAAGGTGGTAAATGCTTTGTCCAAAATGCTGTCCTTATAGCGGGCGCAATATACGCCTATGGGTATACCGATGAAAAAGATGAGCACCATAGAGGTNNGTTAACCAAAACCGTGATGGGTAAACGTTCCATTATCTTGTCAATGACAGATCTGCGATCAGGCGTAAAAGATGTTCCAAAGTCAAGCTTAACAAATCGCTTAAGCCACATATAGTATTGCACATGAAGAGGTTTGTCGAGACCGTAAAGGCTCCTAATCTGCTCTCTCATCTGTTTGGTAACTTTTGGGTTCATATCAGCACCAACAATATCAGGCTCACCAGGTGCAAGATGTATCACTGCAAATGATATAAGCGTTATGCCAAACAGCATGGGAATCATAAATATGAGACGCTTAAGGAGATATCGAAACACCTGTCTTATACCTCCTCTGTTCTTCGGGCACATACCATTTATAGACATTATAACCTATGCCTGCTGGTGCAGGTTCTATATTTTTAAAACGCTTGTGAATTGCAAGATTTGCATAAGGAATAAACAAAAAGGTATAGGGCTGTTCCTCGGCAAGAATCTCCTGTATACGGTCATAGTATCGTTTACGCTCATTTTTATCGAATGTGTGACGTGCCTTTACCAAAAGCTCATCAACCTCTTTATTTTCAAATGACATGAAATTCAATTCCTTCGGCCCCTGTTTAGAGGAATGCCACACATCGTAAATATCAGGGTCAGACCTGGAGATTGTCCAGCCCAGTATAACGACTTCAAAGTTTCTCTTGTCGATGAATTCGTTAATAAAGCTTGCCCATTCTACAACCCTGATCTTCACGTTGATACCTATATCCTTAAGTCTCTGCTGAATAAGCTCTGCGCAACGAATCCTGACATCGTTGCCCTGATTTACGAGTATTGTGAATTCGAATGGCTTACCTTCTTTTTGCAACGTATTATCCTGACCCTTTTCAAAACCTGCCTCTCTTAAGAGTCCAAGCGCCTTTTCAATGTTGTGATCGTATCTTTTAACATCTTTGTTATATACCCACATGTCTGGTTTGTAAGGACCAGTTGCTTCAACCCCCTGGCCAAATAGGATGCCGTCAATGATCTCCTTCTTGTCTATTGCGTAACTTATCGCCTGTCGAACCCTTTTGTCCTTAAAAAACTGATGCCTTAGATTGTATCCAAAATATACATAACTGAATGACAGGTATTGAAACCTATTAAACTCCCTTTTAAACGCGGGGTAATCTGTCTGTTTTGTAAATTGCAATGGCGTCAGGGACATGCTGTCAATTGAATTATTTTTCAATTCAAGAAACATGGTTGCACTGTCTGGGATAATCTTGATTACATGACGTGCTATATATGGCCTGCCTTCAAAGTACTCATCGTTTGCAACCAGAACAACCCTGTCACCGGGGATCCACTCTTTGAATACATAAGGACCTGTACCGATTGGCTTCCTGATGAGGGGGGATTTTGTAATATCCTTTCCCTCCAGAAGATGTCTTGGCAATATCGATGTCCCCCAGCTTATAAGACTTGGCGCAAAAGGCTTATCGTATTTTACCTGGAACGTATAATCGTTTAACACCCTCGCCTCCTTCACCTGCTTAAAATCGCCTGAATACGGTGTTGGTGTTTTTGGATCAACTATTACTTTATATGTATACATAACGTCGTGAGCTGAAAAAGGTTTGCCGTCGTGCCATTTTACACCCTTTTTTAAATGGAATGTAAAGGTCAGTTTATCCTTTGATATATCCCATGATTCAGCAAGGTCCCCAACGATATTGAGGTTCTTATCAAGCTTGACAAGGCCGTTGTAAATATACCCTGCTATTTCATGAGACGCAGAATCTGATGCAAGTATAGGAATCAGGCTGGATGCCTCACCGATTGATGCCGTAACCTCCGTATCTCCATATGACGGCTTTCCCGGGTCATCATAATGAGATGCGTCTTTTTTAGCAGAACACGAGGTTAAAAACAGCACAATCAAAAAAAAGATGATTAATTTTTTACACGGCATGTCAATCTGTTATTCTAACAGAGACACAGACCAAAGTAAACCCGATGTTTTTATTCATTTTGTAAATAGAAACTGTTGGAATAGCGTCAACTATATGCGGTGGTCTTTTTTTGGAATTCATAATCATATATTTTTATTTCCTTCAAAAAAAACAACACCCTTACCCCACACAAGGGGTAAGGGTGTATGATTATCCGCTTTGCAGGTTTATTCTATTGTGTCCATTCAAGACCAGTTGTTTTATCAACGTCGGTAATCTTTATCCAGTACGCCTTGCCTTGGATCGGGGCCATTATAGCCGGAACAGGCAACTCAGAAGAGGTTGATACCTGTTTTGCATACCACTGGCCGTCAATCCAGTTCCATATAACAACCCATTTGCTGCCAAGAGAAGCAAGGGCATCTTCTATGGTACCAGCGTCTCCGTTGTACCCGATCAGGTTCCAGCCATTGTAAAGCACAACGTGCTTCATCGGATCAGACCAGTCGGTCAGATTAATGCTTCCTGCGCCATCCATATAAATCCAGTACCCTTTGCCCGATTCAATGACCGTCAAGACATCCTGGCCAGTTGTCGGCCCCTGGGGCTTGTATTTTTTCCATGCCTTTGTCTGATTATCGTAGCCCCACATGACTCTTACCATTGAAGACACATCAGCCAACACGATTGTCGGCGTGTTGCTCCCATCCGGTGGCTGTTTCGGAAAAGAGACAAAATTCCATCCTTTTTTGAACGAAATTGATGCCGTTACAGGCATCATCCATATATTCACTGTAATGTTTGGGCTCACATCCGATACTGTTGTTACAGACGGCTGATCGGGAGGAGAGGCATCCGCAAATCCTACCTTTGACACCGTCAGAGCATATTCACCGGTCAACGCAACAATCGCATTATAATTTCCCGATGCGTCGGTGGTTGCCGTTGTTGCCACAGATCCCAAAGCATCCTTCACAGTCACCAACACTCCGGGAATTCCCTGAGAGTTGGAAATATTCCTGATGGAGCCCGATATGGAGTATGTCGATCCAGTTGATGTCCCGAAGAAACTTCCCTCGCTCACACCGTCGGCATGGATGACAAACACTCTCTGGTTCTGCGCAAAGGCATATCCGAGAAGTTCTACTGATACAGTAACGGTATCACCATAATCCACATCAAGGACGTAATAGTGTCCGTTTGAGGAGGTCGCTGTACCACCAAAAAGATTGGTAGTGGCGTTTTCATAAATGACTGGATATGTCTTTCCCCCTGTACCCGTAGCTGTGAGGACGGCACCGCTCAAACCTATTTCTCCATTGGCGTTATTGGCTACAGCCCCGTTGATGCAACTCTTACCCTGCTGAACACCCCAATTTTCATGCACACGTAGGAATGTAAAGAGCCTGAACGATCTTTTTCCGACAATGTCTTCCGATGTATTGTAATTATTGGAATATACAGGAAGAAAACCTTCCTTGGTTATTCTCAGATGGAAGGGCGTTGCCTTGGGCAAACCGTAAAGGACAAAATTGCCGCTCGGGTCAGTTGTGGTGTAAATAAGCGGATCTCCCGCTTTCTCGACGGTGGCGTTTGCAACAGCATTGCCGTCGATATCCTTCACCGATCCTGTATAGGATATTGTATTCGGCTGGGGGCCAGGCAGATTAAAGACAGCAGTTGCGTTTTTCGCTGCATCCATCGTCAATACGCATGTCGTAGATTTTCCCGAACAGGCCTGGCTCCACCCGGTAAAAACCGAGCCCTGATCGGGTGCAGCCGTTAGGATCACATATGACCCGGCATCATATGTGCCCGTACAGGTATTATTCTCACAGGTTAGTCCTGGGGCCGAAACAGCGCCGCTTCCGGTACCTGATTTCGTTACAGTAAGGACATAGCTAACCCCGGAAGATCCATTGGTCGACATCATCGAAAGGATTTCACTGCCTCCGTTATATACAACCATCTTTCCGTCGGGTGTCATAACGGGAGATGTGTCATATTCAGGATAAGTCTTGTTCGGATTGGTAAGGGGCGTTGGCACAGTCCAGTTGCCATCCTTGAATTCCGTCAGAAGAAGATAAGAACCGGTAATCACGCTATTTTCCCCTTCTCCGGTTCTGATATTAAACTGATACACCACCTTCGTCCCATCGAAGTTTACGGCGGGGGCTGAATCATAAGTGGAAGTAGGGATTACAGGCGCCGGAGAAATCTTGACCGGATCGCTCCATCCGGTAGCGGTACGCTTCACGACATACACATCCTGTGCGACCATAATGGAATTCTTGACGGTCAAAAGCAAATAAGTGATTGTGCTTCCATCGGGAGAGATTTTTACGTGCTGAACATCCTCTTCTCCGGTTTCGGTCCCAGTACTGGTTGTCTTCCATTTTACAAGCCATCGCGGCGTCGTCCACGCTACTCCGTTGTATTCGGAATAGACAAGGCTGTTGTTCTGCATCCACGCAAGCTTTGTGCCGTCTGCGCTTATAGATGGTCCGTATGCTCCTCCAGAACCGTCTGATATCTGCACAGGAGCGCCCCAGGTTCCGCTTATCCGTCGGGAAACAAACAACAGTGGAGTATCTACGAAAATATTTGCCGACGCATAGGTATAGACTACCGTGTTTCCGTCATAGCTCAGATCGACACGCCAATCATGGCGTGAGTGGCTGGTGGCCAACGGATATGGAGTCCCCCATCCTGTCTCTGTTTTATCAATGATATAGATTTCACTCTTGTACGGGTTGTATTGATCTCCTGTTGCGGTACTACCAAGATAGGCAACCACCTTGCCGTTTCCGCTTATAACAGGCTGGGTAAACTCCGGCAACCAAGCAAAACCCTTATTTGAATCATCCTGCCCGTTCGAAGCCAGTAAAATTGGAGCACCCCACGAAGTGCCGTTGAATTCTGCAAGCTGAATCTGTTTGTCATAATCTGTTTGAGAAGGATAGGGGGACAGGAACACAACCCTCATCCCGTCATTGCTCACGCTCGGCCATTTGTACCATGTATCTGATGCCACCGTATTCGGACCGTTCCATGCGGCTGTGGCCAGACCACTATTTAGTAAAAAGAAACAGAACAATAGACAAAACATAATAAAATTATAGGTTCTCTTGACAGTCATGAGCGCCTCCTATTGGCAGACAAAAATATTTTACTATATGTATTACAACAATCTAATATTATATACACAAATCGGTTTTTGTAAAGTGACCGAGATCACGTTTACAGTAACAGGCTTATATATAGGCGTTTTTTATGGGTTCGGTATCATAGGCGGAGCCCATGTGATCATAGAAGGATGTTATCCTCTGTGCCGTTTTTACCTATAACAACATTTATAAAAACACCCAGCCGAATGTTTAGTGGGTATAAACCCTTTCGAACAAACACCCCTTCTGTGTTAAGATTTAATATCCGTCTGACAGCTTTTATATCCCACCAAACTCCCCAAGACAAAGGCTTTCACAACTGAATGAATCTTCGTTAGCTCAGGGTTGAAAGCCTTAAGCTAATACATGATCATATTCGAATATGAATCCTTCCTCTTTAAAAACCATTAGGCAAGCGTCTACAACCCGCTCATCATAGAGTATACCTCTATTTTTTTCTATCTCTTCGAGCGCAGCTTCGATTCCTTTAGCCGGTCTGTAAGGACGATAAGACACAATAGCCTCAACAACATCTGCAACCGATAATATACTGGCCTCCAAGAGTATCTCTTCTCCCTTGAGTCCACGCGGATAACCCGAACCATCTAAACGCTCATGGTGCTGATAGACTGCTTCAGCGATGGGATATGGCAGATCCACATCCTTCAATATATCATAGCCTGACCAGGGATGAACCATTATCAGTTTTTTTTCAATATCTGAGAGAACGCCCGGCTTACTCAATATCTCTGCGGGTACAGATATTTTGCCAATGTCGTGTATCGCAGCGGCTATTCGGATAGCATCTATTTTGTCATTTGGTAGTCCCATCTTCTGGGCTATTGTGCGGGCAAGGCGAGACACCCTCTTCTGATGACCTGCGGTATAAGGATCTCTCTTCTCTACCATTAACGTCATTGCCTGGATCATTGCCGCCAGTGCGTTTCTCAATCTATCCCCGGTCTGCCTGACAGCATCTTCTGCGATTTTACGTGACGTTATGTCTTCACAGGTCATGATATTCATGCCGGATACCAATTGTACCGGTATAAAATTCACAATCTTGTTCACTCCATCCTTGCATGTCACATTAAAAACGCGGGGTCTTTTTTCGCCAATGGCTGCATCTTTCAAATCATCCAACCATGCAGATATCACTGTTTTTCTGTATTCCTGGTCTGGATATGCCTTTTTAAACCATGTTCTACCGTCCGGGATATCGTTTAGGTCATAGCCAAACATCTCTATGAATTTTGAATTTACATAGATAAACCGTCCGTCTTTATCAATCATCACCATGCCGAAAGGCGCATTTTCTATAAGCACAGAAAACTTTATTTTTTCATACTTTAACTGTTCTTCTATAGCCCTGTGTTTTGTAATCTCTTCTATGGTACCTTCGAGGCATATGATTTTACCAGCTTCATCCTTTACTGCGCGGGCGTTGATTGAAACCCAAATTATGCTTTTATCCTTGCGGTAGAACTCAATCTCGAACCCCTTTACAACACCATTTTCTGCGAGGATATTTCTGAAAGTTTCCCTGTCCTCAGGTTTTACATATCCGTCCTTTGATATATCTTTAACAGAGTTTATCATGTCTTCTGGAGAGTCGTACCCCATTATCCTAACAAGGGCAGGATTAACTATTGTATAACGACCTTCGGGCGTCGTCTGGCAGATGCCTTCAACCGCATTTTCGAAGAAAGAACGATATTTTGATTCACTGTCTTTTAGGTCGCCGATTGTTTTTTTATATTCTGTTATATCATTGAATACTGTGATGAGATAATGCCTTTCCTCTAATTCTATTATATCGGCAAATAACAAACCTGTTAGGATATTGCCGTCTTTACACCTCATTCTTGTTTCAAAACCGTTTATTTTACCTCTTTTTTTGATTAACTCTATCGCTTTTTTTCTGTCTTCATAATCCACAAAAAGGTTTAAATCCTTTGATGTAAAACCTATCACCTCTTCTTTTTTGAAACCGAATACTTGTAAAAAACTTGCATTTACATCAAGAAAACAATCATTGTAAGCAAAAGAGACAGCTATCGGGGAGGGGTTCATATAAAATATCTTTAAAAACTTATCTTCGGAATGTTTGAATGGATTGTTTAATTCATCTGATTCTTTCATATCTTCGCCATTGCTATCCTTACATGTATTTTAAACATCCCTTTACTCATAACTATAGTATAAATTGTTTTTTTTCAAGCAAAATAAGTATCTTTACTGCCTTTGCTGTTCATGAAATCTATTTATTTTCATAAATATTGAAAATCCCCTGTAAGTTGTGTTAAGTTGAAGCATTCGGGGCGTGGCGCAGCATGGTTTAGCGCGCTTGCCTTGGGAGCAAGAGGTCGCTGGTTCAAATCCAGTCGCCCCGACCATTAGATTTTTTGATATTCAGCAGATGTTTGCTATGAGCATCAGTTGTAAACCTTTGCCCTGTTTTATATCTTGCAATATCGTTTCATCTCTATCTTCCAACATCCGATCTTCCATCTTGCATAGCGCCTCTTGTTAATGGTCTTTTTTGATTTGTTTTGACTTACATCAATTACATCTGTGATAATCTGTTATATAAAAATGGCACAAGATCATTGAGGAGGTAATATATGACAGAGAACTTCACAAACTTGGTAGATATGACCCGTGTATTTAAACTAAAGGATGTGGCTGATTACCAAGAGCAGTCAGTTGTAAGCCGGGAAGTAATAAGAAAACCCAACGGGACCATGACTGTTTTCGCTTTTGACAAAGATGAAGGGCTAAGCGAGCACACCGCCTCCTTTGATGCGGTCGTATACATTCTTGAAGGCGAAGCAGAAATACGCATCGATGGCATACCTTATGTAGTCAAAGAAGGAGAAATGCTTATAATGCCCGCGAACAAACCACACGCACTAAGGGCGATAACCCGCTACAAGATGCTTTTGATGATGATAAAATAAAGACAACGATGAAACAATATTGACATTAAAAAAATAATAACGACCGGCAAAAGAGTCGCGGAATCATCTTTGCTTTCGTAATTATATTGCCTTGTTATATCGATTTATCGGCTTTTTTTCGTATAGTTCGATTAAACTGCAATTGGACAGTGCAGTTGAGTCCGTAACATTATTTGAGGTACTTTTTTTCTTTATGGAATTTGTTTTGCATTGAGAAGGGTTGACACGGCATCTTGCGAAATTCGGTAAGAGATATTTTTTCTCCACCTAAAACAACTTCCACGCCCAGATAAACCTGCTATTTTGCGATTTCGTTATGGTCTTTTCGGTCATGCAAGTGTAAAGTAGATACGGCAGGTGTCGCGTGCTGGATATTTGCAGTTGCCGCTATCCCGACAGATCTTCCTGTTAGTTTTGCGCCTGCAGGATTCAAGATAATAATTTGATATAGATAGAACATAGTTTTTTATTTTAAAATATAGAAAAAGACGGAATGAGCAAACACCCTTTTAGAATATATTCTTTCAAACCAGATGATGCCACTGGTGTTGCACAGCTTTTTAGAGAGGTTTATGGGGATGGATATCCGATTAAGATAGTCTATAACCCCGAACAACTTGTCACTGCTTTTGAAAATAACGAATACATCCCTGTCGTTGCGAGAACACCAGACAATAGAATCGTGGGCTTCTCATCATTATATCGGTCTGCACCGCACAGAGGTGTTTATGAGGCCGGTCTATTCCTGGTCTTACCTGATTACAGAAACACGTATATATTCGGCATGTTGTCTAAACATGCCGTAAAGATTGCACCTACAATCCCCGGATTAGATGTACTCTTTGCTGAAAACGTCTGCAACCATACGCTCACACAAAGAGCAGGAATTTTGTTCAAGCATATAGAAACCGCAATTGAAATCGACCTTATGCCTGCGGATGCTTATGAAAGGATGGACGCTACCCCAGGAAGGGTATCCACAGTAAATATGTTCAGAACTTTTGTTCATAACCCCCACATCGTGTATGTCCCTGCAGTTTATGAAGCCCCTGTCCGCTATATCTACGATGGGTTTGATGATAACCGCACATTGATATTGTCAACCGACACCCTCCCTTCAGCAAGCTCTACCGAAATAAACACTCAGTTCTTTGACTTCGCTCAACTAGTGCGGGTCACTGTTTATCATGCAGCCATCGACTTTGAGAGGGCGTTTGATATAGAGGAAAAACGCATAAAGGACAGGCATTGTGCGGTCATCCAGGTGTGGCTCAAATTGTCATGGCCATGGACTGGTGCTGTCGTAAATATTTTAAGGGATAGAGGCTTTTTTCTTGGTGGTATCCTCCCCCGATGGTTTGGTGAGGACGGTTTTCTTATGCAAAAGATACTTCATCGGCCAAACTGGGAAGGCATTAGCCTGCACACCAACCGAGCAGCACAGATCCTTGGTTTCATAAGAAACGATTGGGAAAGAACGCAAACAGAAGACCGTACCTGAATAGAAAGACCTCTCGAAAAGGGGCATATATATCTACGGCAAACAACAAAGTATTTCAGTCGCTGTCCTTTGCACCAGCTAAATGAAAAAACTATACGTATTATAATATAGAATGGTGACTCTGACGCCATCCCGGCACTGAGCGGTTGTCTTTTACGGCACAGAGGATAAATGAAGATGTTTTTTTAGTGTTGACATAAAAACAAAAAAATATCAGGATAACACAAGAAAAATGGCAATATCTCTTACAATTTGAGGAGGATATCGTGAAATCAAAAGATTTTAATATAAATAGCGTTTTAAACCTTATTGCAGTCTCTTTTTTATGCTTGATGCTTTTTTATGGAACAACATCGGGTGAAGAACAAAAACCAAATGAATTAGCAAAACAAAACGACAAAACACCACAGAAACTCAGTATCGAAGAGCAGGAAAAACTTGCAAAGGACCTGTTCTCGATAATGATTAAAACCGACAACCAGGATTTCAAAACATTTATTAGCCTCTATGAACGTGTCATCAAAGAGTGTCCGGATACAGAAAAGGCACAGATTTCACTTTGGCGTCTGTCAAACCTCTATCAATTTGGAATGGACAAGCCGGATAACAAAAAAGTCGTTGAACTTATGGAATACCTCATTTCACGTTATCCCGATTCACCTCTCTTACCGAATGCAAAACAGCGTTTATTGAGGACATATGAAGATATCGGCGAAATGAAAAAGGCATTGGAACTATATGAAGAACTTTTCAATGCAAATCCGGATGCCATGAATGACTCAAGGGTTGCTGCAACAATGCTTGGTTATGCAAAGGCACTCTCAGCAACGGGTAACAAGAGAAAGGCTTTGGAGCTATACAAAAAGGTTTGCGATTTCGGCGACAAAATTGAAGATTTTCTTGTCGATGCAGCAAAGGATGCAATACAGGAACTCAATAATAAATAATGTACGTTTTCAAAACTTTTTAAAAAACCATATCATAGAAAAGCACAGCATCTGATTGCAAGAGCAAAAAGGCTGTAAAGGCCTGTCAGTTTAAAAGCCTGAACACCTACCAGCCTTTTTTGCTTAACCCACAAAAAGAACCTGTTATTTGTCCGTCATTTTTCTTTAATTGCCTTTTTAAATTCCTCAATGCCTATCCGTTCAATGAAACGTGCTGTTCTTTCCTTTGGTTTCGCATTGCTGCTATAATAGGCAAAGCATCTCTTGGCAAGGTCAATCACTTCTTCGTCACTTAAATCTTCAGCAATTACATCTCCAATCCTTGGTTTTCCCCCTGAGTTTCCACCAAAAATTACTGTCCACCCTGATTTTTTTCCAAATGCTCCAAAATCCTTTACATAACCCTCGCCACAATTCATAGGACAACCCGATATACCAATTTTTGCCTTTGCTGGTGTTTGCATTCCAACAAAAAGTTCTTCGAGTTTTCCGCCTAGCCCTAAGGAATCCAGAATGCCAAACTTGCAGACCGCTGTGCCGGGACATGCCTGTACATAATGGACACATACCTCTACTGCGGGTCCTACCCCCAAACCAAGCTCCTGCCAGATCTGCGCTACAGCCTCTGGTTTTATTCCAACTATCGCCATTCTTTGGGCGGATGTAATTTTAATAATAGGGATCTCGTGTTTTCTTGCAACCTTTGCTATGTTTTCGAGGACATCAGGTGTTACCAGTCCCATTGGTGTTCTTGGCACTATGGCATATGTTGC
>MTKZ01123806.1_pt1 | contig 12443 bp, 13 predicted proteins | sample 1042781 | NCBI WGS metagenome assembly MTKZ01 (sample SAMN06212207, study PRJNA360539) | anaerobic digester metagenome | biome: Wastewater treatment plant; material: sludge; isolation source: anaerobic digester fed with sludge from wastewater treatment plant | place: Denmark: WWTP Viborg ...
AAGCGGGACGTCTGGCGGATCATCGTCGAGAACGCCCACCGGACCGGGGAGCCGGGCGTTGTGTTTATCGACCGGATCAACGAGTACAATCCAACACCGCATCTTGGCCGCATCGAGGCAACAAACCCCTGTGGCGAACAGCCGCTACTGCCCTACGAGGCCTGTAATCTCGGCAGCATCAATCTTGCCAAGTTCGTGAGCGAAAGCGAAGGTCACGGCCGGGTGGACTGGGACGCGCTGCGATCGACCGTGCATCACGCGACGCGCTTCCTCGACAACGTGATCGACGCCAACAATTACCCCTTGCCCGAGATCGAGGCGATGTGCAAGGGCAACCGCAAGATCGNNCGGGCTTTGCGGACGCGCTCTACAAGCTGGGCGTCGCATACAACTCCGATGAGGGTGTGGCCTGGGGCGAGCGGTTCATGAAGTTCATCAATGACGAATCGCACAATTACAGCGAGCAGTTGGCCATGGAACGAGGCTGCTTCCCGAACTGGTCCGGGAGCGTCTGGGACACCCGGCACCACCGGCCGATGCGCAACGCGGCGGTGACAACGGTGGCGCCGACCGGCACAATCAGCATCATGGCCGACTGCTCCGGCGGAATCGAGCCGATGTTCAGCCTCGCCTTCTTCCGCAACGTCCTGAAGGGACAGGAGCAAGGCGCCAAACCGATGATACAGGTTAACCCGATTTTCGAGCGCTCCGCCCGAAAGCGAGGGTTTCTCAGCGAGGGTCTCATGGATCGGATTGCCAGGGATGGCACCCTCGCTGAAATCGACGAAATCCCGGAAGAGATCAAACAGGTTTTCGTCTGCGCGCACGATATTTCGCCGGAATGGCACGTTCGCATGCAGGCGGCCTTCCAACGTCACTGCGACTCATCCATCTCCAAGACGATCAACTTCCCGCACGACGCCACCACGGACGAGGTGGACGCCATCTACCGGCGGGCGTACGAGTTGCGATGCAAGGGCATCACGGTGTACCGCGACGGCTGCCGCGAGGCTCAGCCGATGGCCCTCAAGGACAAGGAGCAATCTGCAAACCCTTCGGGCCCGAATGCGAGTGCTAGCACGCGCTCTGCGCCGGCGGAGTTCAAGGAGCTCGAGCCGCGGGAAATCCCGGAGATCATCAGCGGACTGCGCCTGCGGCAGATGACTCCCTTCGGCAACATGCACGTCAAGATCACCGTTGATCCCAAGACCGAACGCGCTCTGGAGGTCTTTGCCCAACTCGGCAAGGGCGGCGACATTGCCACCAGCGATCTTGAGGCCATCTGCCGGATGACGTCCCTGTGGCTCCGCTCGGGCGGCTCCCTCAGGCATGTCATTCGACAGCTCAAAGACATCGGCTCGAGTCTCCAGGTACCGACCCGCGAGGGCAAAATCATGAGCCTCGGCGACGGCCTGGCCCGGGCGATGCAGAAGTACATGCGAGCCAAGGAGCGGTTCGGCCTTCGCAGTCTGCTCCTGGGAGAATACGACCCTGCCGAGTTGGACCGTCCCGCCAGTGCCCTGCCCGGCAAGACGAACGGCAACGGGAACGGTAAGTCAAAGGGCCATGAGCTGGTCTCGGAAGTGCGCCACGCTACGACGGCTCATGCGGCCTCGGTTTTCGGGTCGCCCACGCTGGCCGGGAGCGTGGGCGCATCCCGGATGGATCGCGACCGATTGGCGTTTAAGGTCAAGTGCCCCGAATGCGGAGAAGGGTTGCTCTTCTCGGAGGGCTGCAATAAGTGCCCGTCTTGCGGCTGGGCGCAGTGTTAGGCCTGTCATGCGATGCCCGAAGGGTTTGACAACAGTCGCCCTTTATGGTAATCAAGTCCCCTGTTTTTTCGTGGGGCCCAGGTTGCGGCGCCCACCCATGAACAGGGGTATAATCAGTAGCAGCGGAACGGAGACACGGTTATCCGGACCAGGGATTTGCCCGGTCGGGGAGAATATGGGGTGAATACCCCATGCGTTTCGTATCCCCCGAATCCGCAATGCGTTGTCTGGACTTAGGGAGAAAGGCTAAAAGTATCGGTTTGTCTGGTCGATAAAGCGGTAATGGGGCGGCCTATAATGTAGTAGAGCTGTCCGAAACTGGAATCATCGGAGGGTATATCCAAAACGCTCAGGAATGAGCAACGGCTTCTTTCCCCTCCGGAAAGCACCGGGCCCGCCCATTGGGCACCTGGTGCTTTCTTTATTTGGGGCGCCCCTTGAACTCGGCAGGCGGTCTTTCGTCGGCCCCGATCTCGATCTCAGGACGAAACCGCGCTTCAGTCATTTCAATCGCTCCTGGAGCTGATAACAAAGGCGAGAAATCGACCTCTGCAAGTCGTAGACCGTCGGCTCAGAGTCCTGTTTTCGCGGCACGATCACCAGATCGATCCCCGTTGGCAACTTGTGTCTGACCTGCCGGAAGGCCTCCCTGAGCAGACGCTTGATTCGATTTCGCTGAACGGCGGAACCGTAAGCTTTGCCCACAGAGATGCCGAGGCGAACGGTGCCGGCGTCGTTGGGGACGGCCAACACAACCATGTGTCGGTCGATGGCACGACATCGCTCGGCAAACGCCCGCTGAAAGACGCGCTGCGACTTGATCCGGGCGGATCTTGGGAAGCACTGCCGTCTTGGACCGGAAGGGTCAGCCATGTCCGTGATTATACACTCCAAGAGCGGATTGCCGCGTGACCGGGCAGCGGATATCGTAGCCCTCGTTCGCCACGGGAAAGGCTCGCAATCAACAGCCCGGGAGGCACGGATGGACCTTCGCGATTTTCAGCAACTCATCGACAAGATGTACTCGCACAAGGATCGTGAGCGGGGCAGCGCTGGGACGTTCTTGTGGATGATGGAGGAAATCGGAGAGCTGGCACAGGCAATCGGCGAGGGCTCAGACCGCCAGACCAAGGCGGCCGAGTTCGCCGATGTCATGGCCTGGCTGGTGACACTGGCTAACGTCGAGGGGGTCGACCTGAGCGAGGCTCTTCATAACAAGTATGGACAAGGCTGCCCCGGTTGCGGCAAGATGGTTTGCAGCTGTGACGCCAAACCCTAAGGCGGACCGCCCTGTTGCGGGCCGCACCCAAAGCGTACTGCGATCCAGAAGCATGCGCGTAAGCCGCACATGTCTCTGGCCGTCAGGTTCTAACAGGGGATCGACATGAAACGCAACAGAAGATGGAACCTCCTTTCCTGGGTGGTGATGCTTTCGGCGGGCTACTGGCTCTTCCAGGGCGGCTGCCTANNGTGTTGTTCAGCGGGAAATCGAAGTTCTGGTTGCCGCTGAGTCCAATGGTGTCTTAATCCGTTCAAGCTATCTCTACGAGATCTTCGGGCCTCGCTTGATTGCCTGGTCGAACCAATGGTTCTGAGCCGCCGCTCCCCGAGATGAACGGAACGCCCTGTCTCCACGGGCCCAGCCACACGGCCAGCGAGCCCACCCACGCGTGATTGACGGACAGGCGTCTTTCGTCCTCCGTTCCTGTTGATTAGCTGCTGCACAACAAGGTAAAATGAGGCTCGGAATCCTGTGAGGCTCGAGTCAGGTCGGTTGCCCATCTCTCCGATCGGACTTTGGGACTCACGGCCAGCGGGCATGTCGAACGGTTCTGGAATGGGAGGCTCCCATGAGTAGCGTTGATTCCGAGATCCTCATGCCGTGTGCCACCTGCGGCGCCAGCATTTACCGTGAGCACGTTCATCGAGGACTCGCAGGCATGTGGGGTGGCCAGATGTTGTGCCCGGCCTGCCTCAAGCCGAAGCGCGAGTCCGCCGTGGCCGAGCCGGCCGGCGAAGTCCCTGATGCCATCCCCCTCGCCTCGCTTGAGGAGCCTGCGTCGTCCGCTGCCGTTGAGTCGTCTGCGTCTCCTCAGCCGGATATGACGGCCGACGAGTCGGCGGCCGAGCAGAGCACGATGGAAATGGGCCCGGGCGCGCGGCGCGTAAGGACGTTTCACGCGAAGCTGTCTGAGGCTGCACTGCGAAACATGGACGAACAAGTCAATACCTGGCTCCAAGACAATCCGGCGGTCAGGGTCAAGTTCGCCAATACGACCGTCGGCATTTTCGAGGGCAAACACAGCGAGCCCAACCTCATATTGACGGTTTTCTACTAATCGGTTCGGGCGTAAGAGGAAGCTTGAGCCCTTTGCCGCATCACGTTGACCTCGGTGCAACGGAATGATACTCTTGAAAGGCGCAGGAGTTGACGGCCAACCGAGACTGCCTTCCGTGAAGTCACCTGGCGACCCTGCCAGCCCGACGGGAACCGGCGACATGGCAACCGATTTTGACGATTCGCAGACGGCGGAAGACCTGATGGTCTCGTCGGCGGACGTGCGGAGCGAGATCCCGTGCGCCCGGCGCGCCGTGAACCCGTTGGGACCGATCATCGAGATCCGATATGTGCAGCGACCGGGAATCGGCCGGGTCTATGCGGGAGGCATTCTGCTTGCTGCGGTTGTCATCGTCGGGATGTCGCTTTGGCTGATGCCTGCCAGCGGCCATATGGGCACCCACCGACAACTGGGTCTGCTGCCATGCGGTTTCGTCACCATGACCGGATACCCCTGCCCAACCTGCGGCATGACGACGGCGTTTGCCCATGCCGTCCGCGGGCAGGTCTTCGACTCGATCAGGTCGCAGCCGGCGGGCTTCGTGCTTGCCCTGGCGACGATCATGATCGGCGGCTGCGCTGCCAGTGCCCTGACCGTCGGGCGGTACCCGGCGATCAACTGGTATCGGGTCAACCCGACAAGTTTCGTGTGGTATGCGGCCGTTGGGCTGGTGGCCGCGTGGGGAGTCAAGATTGCCCTCGGGTTGCTGGACGGCAGTCTTCCCGCCCGGTAGCCTGCACTGATCACAGTCTGGAGGAACGACATGCGGATCAACCGGCATCGGGCAGCGCTGAGCCTGGGTTTGGGAATTCTTATCCCGGCGAGTCTCCTGACGTTGAGCGGGTGCGGGCCGACAGGAGCCTTCCTGGCCGCGACTCTCCCGGACACCGAAAAGGTGCCGCCGGAGTTCAACAGGCTGCCAGGCAGAAGCGTGCTCATTCACGTTTACGCCCTTCCGGAAATCCGCTGGGCTTACGACAAGGTGTCGCTGGATGTAGCGGCTTGTCTGGCAAACCACCTGCAACAGCATGTCAAGGGCGTGACCATCGTGGACGTGGTCCGAGTCGGCAGCTACATGGAGAAGACGCCGGACAGCGAGAACGATCCGGTGGGCGTTGGCAAGCATTTCAACGCCGAGATGGTCATCGAGGTGTCCATACACAAGCTCAGCGTCCGGGATCCGGGCATGGCCCACTTCTATCGCGGACGGATGGCGGCTTCGGTCGTGGCCTACGATCTGACGCGACCCAACGAACTGCCGGAGCGAATCCCGCTGGGTGAGGTGGAGGTGGCGGTCCCCGAGGAAGGGCCCATGGGGCTGACCGGTGTCACCGCGGCCCAGGTCCGTCAACAGACCTATCTCGCATTCACGACCAAAGTGGGCAGAAAATTCCATGAATACGAGCGCCCCATCAAATAACCGGACCGGGCGAGCCGGGTATGTCCGGCTTCGCGCCGCCCTGCTTTGCGTCGGATTGACGGCGACGACGGGCTGCGGTCCCGGGTTCGGTGCCCTCCTGTACCATCTTGGCGGAGCGACGGAGCAGAAGGTTTCTGCCGAGTTCAAGCTTCCTCCGGGCCCTGTTCTCATTCTTGTGGACGACGAGATGGACCTGGTCTCGCCCCCCTCGGCTCGTGAGACGCTGGTCGACGAACTGGCGACGCGACTCCGGGAACACAAGGTCGCAGAACGGGTGACGACCAACGAGGAAATCGCCCTGATCCGCCGGTCGGTACCCGACTTCGACGAGCTTTCGGTCCGTGAAGTCGGCCGCCGAGCCAACGCCGACACGGTCATCTGGATGAACGTTGAGGACTTTTACGTCGAGAAAGACCTGGAGATGATGGTTGCGCCGGCCAGGTTCGGAGTGAAGCTCAAGGTCTTCAACGCCAGGGAGGAGGATCGGCTCAAGATCCGCCTATGGCCTCCGGAAAGAGACGGCCGGCGGATCGACATCACGGTCAGCCCGCATGAAGCCCGCAGATGCAAGAGCCGTTCTGAAGTCGACCAGCTCCTGGCGACCACGATGGCAGACAAGGTGGCCGGGCTCTTCTACGACCACAAGGTCGAACGGGAGTGATCAGTTGTCAGTTCTCAGTTTGCGGATCGAGGGCCGGGCGCCGATCGCTCCGTGACTGCACCGGACGAACGGATCGCGGATGACGCTTGTCGAATGCATGCGACTGCTGGAACTGCCCGACAGCGCAACCGTCGAGGAAATCAAGCGGGCGTACCGGCGTCTGGCACAGCAGCTTCACCCCGACAAGAAAAAAGGCGATCCGCAGGCCCAGTTGCAGTTCATCGAGGTTTCAAAGGCGTACCGCATGCTGGTCAACGCGGCCCGGGCCTGCCGGCAGGGCAAGCCGGTCGGCACCTGCCGGGACTGCGGCGATTTCGGCGAGGTGAGCATCGGGCTCGACGGCCACCCGCGCTGCGGCAGGTGCATCTTCCACCCGGCCGGCGGACACCTCTTGCCACTGCCGGTGTTCGTGGTGGTCAAGTGCACGATCACCATCGTTTTGCTGGCGGTCGGGGTGTATCTGCTGGTGGTGGGCACGGCGAACGACAGCAAGGCATACGGCATCGCCGCGGCCTGCGCCGGAATGCTCGGGCTGGTGTCGCTGGCAATCACCTGCCTGTCGATCGTGCAGTGCATTCATCCGAGGGATCGGGCAAGGCAGAGTAAGTGACCGGCCAAGAAGCTGTGAGCCGGGTCCCGCCGCCGGTCTGGGCTCCGAGAGAACGGGTAGAGCCATGGAACTGCTTGGCTACATGGCGTTCACGATTCTGGCCGCCGGTTCAGTCGCCGGCGCGGTTCTGCTCGCATTCGGCTTGCGAGGGCGAAAGGTCGATGACTTCCCCTACTGCCGCAAATGCCGCTACAACCTCACCGGCTTGACCAGCGAACGCTGCCCGGAGTGCGGCAGCCTCACGGCCGACGTGGGTGTGGTCATGGGCCGCCGCCAGCGTCGCCGAAAGCTGATCGTCGCCGGGCTCGTCTTGTTCATGCCGTCGGCCGCTGTCCTGATCGGCGCCCAGACTCAGTGGGCTCGATCCGTGAACTGGTATCAGAAGCTGCCGACGTGGTGGGTGCTACACGATGCCAGGTCCACAAGTGAAGCGCGGGCGTTGCGGGCGTTTCAGGAATTGGGACGGCGTGCCGAAATAGCAAACCTGACCGGCAAAGATCAGGAAGCGCTGGCCGAGATCATGCTTGGCCACTTCATGCGTCGGACGAGCCCCTTTGACCCGAGCAACGAGATCGAAGACGCCGCGGCCATCTGGATTGACGACGCTCTGGAGAGAAGCCGGCTCAGCGCCTCACAGAAGGAGCAGGTCTACGCACGAAGATCCTGGGTCGTCTGGCGAGCCCGACCTGTGGCCAGCCTGGAGATCGGTATCCCGATCGAGCTGGGTGTCACAGAGTACGTCTACGGAGACGGACTGGGTGCGGTGGAAGCCCAGGTTTCTGTGGACCAAGTCTCGATGAGCATCGATGGTGGCCCGCCGGTGGTCCTCCTCAACCAGAGGAAGTCCTTGCAGTATTGGAAGATCTTAATCGAAGAATTCAGACTACCTGAACCATTCTGCAACAGCAAAAACATAAAAGACATAGCAGGAACCGTGGACGTCGGATGGGCTCCCCCCACTCTGACTTGGGACCTTCTGCAGCATTGGACGGTGGCAGCGTTCCGACCGGGGCTCTACGAATTCAGATTGAGCTATCTCTACTCTGTGTACCCAGCGGCGGACCCCCGCAAGAAACAGGGGCCGAACATGCCGCTCTACGAACAGAGCAGGACTATCATCACCCAATCTCAGGTCGTGACCGTACCACCAGCCCAACTCGTGACGACAGTCGCAGATCCGCAAGTCCGGCAAGAGATGCTGGCCCGGCTATCGGTTGAAAGCGTCTTCAGGAAGCCTCACCGCTACCTGGATTCAGGCGGCCCCTGCATCGAAATCAGCATCGCTGGAAGAAGCCCACTCCCGGTCGGGATCGCTTCGCGCATCGTCGTGGACGGGGCTGGACGCAACGCCGGCAGACTCTACTCTGAAGATGGCGAGACCCCACCGGCAAATGAGCTTGTGACACCGGGATACCTCAACCTGCGTCAGCACCCTACTCATGTGAAGTGGGGTAACGATAAGCAGTGGTATTTCCATTTCTGGGACGAGCACCCAGAGCGTCAGCAGGTCAGTATCATCATGACGCCCGACCCGGCGCTCGCCGCCTCCACCGTGGACGTCACGGAGATCTTCGGCGAGCCGATACGGTTCGAGAACGTTCCCGTAGATCCGGATTTCGCAGCGGCGCAAAAACGCAGCCAAGCCAGAGAGGTGGCGATGTCCGCCGCAGGCATGGGAAGCAGCCAGGGAGGTGGCAGCGAGGCGAGCCAGCCGGCGAGGTAAATCAGAATAAATGGTCCATTCCCGTCGGTACGGGCACAGACAAGGGTCTGATTGATGCCGAGGTCCTCGATGTCACAGTGGTACGAGGTGTGGGCTCGCCTGGGCGCGACCGCGCCACCGGTACACCTGTATGAGGATCTCATCGCTTGTTATGGCGAGCTGCATCGCCGGTACCACACGCTGCAGCATCTGGACGAGTGCCTGGAGCAGTTGGATAGCGTGCGGGGCTTGGCCGAGCGTCCCGACGAGATCGAGGTGGCCTTGTGGTTTCATGACGCCATCTACGACGTGCGGCGGGATGACAACGAGGAACGAAGCGCCCACTGGGCGCGCGAAAGTCTGTCGGCTGCCGGCGTCTCCTCCGACGTCGTCAACAGAGTCCGTTCATTGATCCTGGTCACCGACCATCGCTCGCCGCCGCAGGGGCGGGATGCGGAGATCATGGTTGATATCGACCTGGCCATCTTGGGAGCCGAGCCTGCGCGTTTTGACGAGTACGAGCGGCAGATCCAGGAAGAGTATGACTGGGTGGCCGAGGATGTCTTCCGGCACGAGCGAGCGAGGATCCTGACTGGCTTCCTTGCCCGGCCGCGGATCTTCCGGACGGATCACTTCTGTGAGCGGTTCGAGGCACGGGCACGCGAGAACATCGCCAGGGCGATTCGGCGATATGCGATCTGAAATCTGAGATTGCAGATGTGAGATCAGCCGCTCATGGCCACGCCGAGGCGCGGGCAGGCCACCCACCCATGGGCAATTCCGTCCCCCACCCCTTCCGCTGGCGAGAAAGGGATGGGGCACCCAACTCGCTCTGACCTGACTGTTCCTGCCCTTCGGGACCCTGTACGCATCGTTGCCATCCCGGATCACTGACTGATAATAAGTCTGGCGATCGGGTAGATACCCCCATAGCTCGGTGAATGGACCGGTTGACTTGCTGTATATCACGCGATATACTAGTAAGTGCTGGATGGCGAGCAGGGCCGCAAGCCTCTCGCCCCATGCACGGATGCCAGATAGCAGGTTGTCAACAGGAAACGGCCAAGACACGTGTGTGGCTGCCGCGTTCTTGCGAACGAGCCGAGACATGGAGGTTTCACGATGCCCGGCCCAGCGAACAGGAGCCGCCAATGCAAGGCGACGTACCGTTTTCACTCGTTCTCGGTTTTCTGGAAAAACACGGTTACCGGCTCCTGAGGAGACGCAAGTCTCCGGATGAAGAAAACGCTGGGTTCGTGGTATTCGGCAGAGAAGGGAGCCCGAACATCGGGTTTCCAGTGCGAAACAGGAAGGTTTCTCATGAGCACTTCGACGCGATCGTCCAAGCCTTCGAGGGCGGCGAAGAGGACCCGCCGCCAGGTTAATCCTGACGCGCCCTTCGATGAAAATCTGCTGGAGAAGGCAAGGCAGATTGCCTCCGGATATCAGTTTGTGATCCGCCCCTCGGGCACCCTCGGCTACGTGGGCCGCACGCTCGAATTACCGCTGGTGCTCGCCGACGGTAGGAATCCCGAGGACTGCCTGAAAGCGACCATGTTTGCGGTGGAGACTGCCGTCGCCACCATGCTGGAGAGCGGCCAGCCCCCCCCTGTCACGGCGTCCCGCCGTGTCGAGCAGATCAACATCCGGCTCACCTCCGAGGAGAAACTGCTTCTCGAAGGGGAGTCGCAGCGCAAGGGTTTCCGCGGACTCTCTGACTTCGTGAGAGCCGCTGCACTGGCCGAAGCGTCCGGGATCGCCTCCCGAGACAAGTAGCCGGCACCCTTCAACAATGCAGACGGCGAGATGCCCTCGCCCCACGCCCCATCGAGTGGCCGACGAGGGCGCGCGCCACGCCCACACGATGTGCTTGCCACGGTCCGCCAGCGGATCGGTCGGCGAGCGCGAACCGTCATGCTCCGCGAACCCGAGGCCGTGTCGTCGCCGGGTCGGCCCCACTTAGCCGTCGCAGCCGGGCGAGGCCGGGATGCCGGGGCCAGAGACGCAGGCCTCGAATGCGTCCAGATCGTCGGGATCGACGTCGCTGTCGCCATGTGGGAAGCCCGCCTGCGGTCGATCGTAGCAGATGCAGCCCGCCGCGGCTGGGGTCAGCTCGCCGGAAACGCAGATCTGCATCACCGCAAAATCCGCCTGGTCGACGTCCCCGTCGCCATCTGCGTCGGCGAAGGGATCACGGCAATCGGGCGAGGCCACCGACACGTAGGCGGTGGGGCTGTCGAGGTTGATCCACCCGACGTTCTCACCCCATGCGTAGCCGCGCAGCCGCCCGCCCCAGTAGTTGCCGGCCGAGGTGTACTCGAAGCGGGCCTGCTGGCCGTGAGGGCCGAGGGCGGCCTGGGTATCAAAGTTGACCCAGCCGATGTTCTCGCCCCAGGCGTAACCGGAAAGGTCGCCCGTGAGCGAGTCAATGTTGACGCCGCAGTCCTGGCCGTCGGCGTTGCCGTAGGCCGTGCCATCAGCCGGCCGACCGTCGCCCAGGTTGACCCAGCCGACGTTTTCCGCCCAGACGAAGCCTGAAAGAAACGTGGCATGCACGCGGGCATTGCCGGACCAGTTCAGCCACCCGATATTCTCCGCCCACGCGAAGGCGTGGTTCGGGTCGATGTTGGACTGCCCGTCCGCCGACGCCCAGACCGTGGCCACGCAGACCATCATCGCTGCAAGACGATGAATCATGTCTCACCTCCTGCTCTCACCGGCTGTCGATGACGCCGGTGGTCGTGCGGATCAGTTGTACTCGATGATGGGGTAGCTGACCCGGTGAATCCCGACCAGCGCTACTTCGTCAATGCGAATCGCGATCGACGAGGCTGTCAGATCCATCAGGCATGCACCGGTGCGAGCCGCAAGTGTATTCCTGCCGTCTGCCATATTCACGATGACGGCGTCGCTGAGAACGACCATGCTCTTGGAGGGGTTGATTTCCGGCGTGAAGTTAGCACTGCCCTCACACACGCCGCTGGCCAGTTCGATGACGCCGCGGACGACCTGCTTGACCCCGCCGCCCCCGCCGCCACCGGAAATCGCCGCGATGGCCGAGGCCAGTTGGGCGTGCTCGGCCGAAAGCTGGTCGAGCGTTTTCATGGTCGGGGCAACCGGGCCGGCAGGCGGATTGAGATCTCCTGCTCTGGCCCAGAGAACAAGACCCAGGCAGACCGCCAGGCCGACTACGATGAATCCGCCGATACGATGTGATGGCATAGAAGCCTCCTTCCAACTGACAAGAACTCCCACTTCTCCAACGACAGAGAAATGGCCTGCGGACTGATTCGCGATGCCTCGGGATGACGCGCAACACGGCGCCCTTTGAATCAGCCTTAGGCTGGGGGACAGCCTATCAGAGAAGTTTCAGCCAATCAAGCTAAAAACAGGGAGAAGCCTACACTGCGAGTGCATAAGAGATAACCTTATATTGTGGTAGAAGCTGCCCACGGTCTGGCTCGGATAATGCTTGTCCGACGTCAGGGCCCCCGCCAGCTGCTCCCCGGAAACGGGCCCCGACGTTGGACGAAGGCGACAGGGGTACTCGAAGCCGGCAACGCCAGAGAAGGGCTTACCGGGACAGAGAACGTGTCCAAGAACCGCTCGGGCCCCGGTTGGCACGACCAGGCACCCGCTTCAGGCCGGGGCGCCGCCCTGGCGGCCGTCTGGAAACATGCCGGCGCCCGCCACCGGCGAGATAGGACACGTTCCCCAGAAACCGCCCCCGGCGGAATGCACGCACCGAAAAACGATCCGGCGCTCCCCGCCAGTGGTCCCGCTCCGGCAAAGAGTAAACGTTCGGTGAACCCCGTCTTCAAACTGGCGGCCGATTCGGGCATCATGCCTTCCGTCAATGAAGGGAGGCATCCATGTCGAGAGGTGTGCGGCGTAGCGTTGGCAAGGAATCGTTCTGGCGTCGGCTGGTGCGGGGACAGG
>MTKZ01004305.1_pt2 | contig 12437 bp, 10 predicted proteins | sample 1042781 | NCBI WGS metagenome assembly MTKZ01 (sample SAMN06212207, study PRJNA360539) | anaerobic digester metagenome | biome: Wastewater treatment plant; material: sludge; isolation source: anaerobic digester fed with sludge from wastewater treatment plant | place: Denmark: WWTP Viborg ...
CTATATGGGTAAGATGATTGGAAACAATTATTCCCGGTCTATCCCAATTTATATTGGTAAGTCCAATATTTTTAAAATGTGCTGTTGGTGTGATCCATAAAACAAGTTTGCAACTATATTTTATCAAGACATGGAAAATATATTTCAATGCAGGGATTTTCATTAATCCTGTCCATTTCCACATTAATCCGATTATACTTAGTAATATACCTAGAACGATAAATGTAGTGAAAGTTACTATGGTGACTATGAAACTAAGTAGGGTCATAGGCGCATTGCCTTTCTCTGTTCTGGAAGTAACGAAGAAATGATATAAGGCGGGTTGGAGTGTCAATGATAAGATCAGTACTACAATAAGACCAACCAATGCCAGCACTGCAAAGGAATGAAAAGCCGGATGCTTGCCGAATAGCATGNNCAGATAACAATGACTTTTTTATCATTGTTGATCACTTTCTTGCCTGTGCTGAACTCCTTAGTGAGACCATCAATCATAAATATTGAATAATCATCACAGAGCCCGAATATAAATGTACATAGTATCAGATTGACGATGTGAATTTGAATACCACAAAGGTGTGCGATACCAAGGATCCAAACCCAACTGATAGCCATCGGGATGAATGAAAGTATAGCAAGCTCCAATCTGCCATAGACTATGAATAATAATAGGAAGACAACTAATGCTGATAGAAAAAGTATATTGTTAAAATCTCCCTGGAGTAATCCGGCTGTCTGATTAGCAAAATGCTGCCTGTTGAACAATTGGTATGGTGCATCAGGATCTTGATGTTCTAGATCGAAATCTCCAATTACAGGAGCATTGATCGTTATTTCGTGATTCTCATCTGTTTTAATAAAGCGGTTGAGTACAGAGTTTTTGAACTCATTCGTCATTCTTTCAGGCACAGCTGTGGAATCAAGCATACTTGTTTTAGCCAGGAAACCCTGAACATCCTTCGATGCTGAGATACCCTGTGCTTTCAAGGCAACATTCATGCTTGTTTTTAAAGAATCTGACCAAAAACTATGCCATGCTTCACTGTTACTGTATTGTTGTGAAGCAGGAGGCTGTATAGCGGTGATATCAGGAATTAAAGCAGCGCTGTCCATCTCCAGTAGGTCCTTTCTTGCCTTGCCATAGATAGTAAGTGCAGAATCAAGGTTGGTGGCTTTGACTTGAAGTGATGTCCTGGAAAGATCGAATCCCAGATCATTTTCAATTATATTAAAACCTGCCTTGTCCTCATCTGGAATATAATTTAATTTGGAAAGATCTCCTTGAAATTGAATTTTTGAAGAAGGGATGATCATAGCAAATGTGCCCAATACTATAACACCTATGATCCATTTATTTTTATGGAAATCGTAGCTAGTCATCTTCTCGAACCATTTGATGGCCACCTCCCTCTCACGAGTTTTTTCGCTGTGCAGCCATTGGGGTAGGACGATCAGAGTGGTCAAAACACCTACGGCAAGACTGATCACTGCCAAATAACTGAATTGCTGTAATAGCAAGCTATCTGACAAAACTAACAGCGCAAAAGCTGCGATCGTCGTCACGTTCCCAATGAGCAAAGGCGAAGATATTTCACTTATAGCCTCCTCAATTGAATCATGGTGGATCCGTGCATTGATAAGGTGGATGGAATAGTTGATACCCATAGCAAGAATAATAGTAGCAGAAGACATTGCCATAGCTACTATTGGAATACCAAAATATCCAAATGTGGCCAATGCCATCGCATAACCTACTACTGAAGGCACCAAGGCAATGAGTGAAAGCCTCTTACGTCTATAGAAATAATATAGCAAACCCATGGTGAGAAAAATGGAGATAATCCCTGTAAGATTTCCATCTCTTGACGATCTGTCTTTATTGATCTCTGAAGCAATGGGAGCCCCGATAAGATAAGTTTTTACTGGAGCAAACATTTTTTCGCCTTGACCTCTCATAGAGAATAAAGTATCTATAAGTCCTGCATATCTAGGGTCTTCATTGTCAGGAAAGATAGCTGTGATGTCAAATAATAAATTTCTTTCATCTGTAGAAATCTGGAAACCATTTGCTTGAGTGAGGCTGGGTACGGTCCGAAAAGAACTTAGTTTTTTTAGGACCGTCGGAGCAAGATGCAATGGATCTAATTCATTATAATATTTAAGTGCTAGTCCAGTGAAGCTATTATTCATTCTTGCATTGGCCTTCACTATATTCGTCAGCGCTTCACTATCCAACTTACGCGACAAGGAATCAAGATCTTGGGCAGTAAGCAACAATGGAAGATTGTAAAAGATGCTGTCATAGAGCACTCTTTGGAGACTGTCCGTCATCCTGATTCGGGTGTCTTTGATGCTTTGAGATAGATATGGAGAAGATGCAAGTCTGTTTTCCCACCATTCCGCATTATCAAGCAAGAGTTGTAAGGAAGTATCAGCATGCTCTTCAACATGCAAAAGAATGAGCATGTTATTATTTGATCTCAGATTTGTGACCTGAGACTTATAATTCTTGGAAGTAGTATGTTGTGGAAAAATGGAAAAAATATCATTGTTAAACTTAAGCTTAACAATACCGAAGACGGCATATAGGGCGATTGCGCACAATAAAATGTAAAAAACAAAGGGGTACTTTCTTAATTTATTAAAGATATAAATGAATGGTCTACCCATGATTTAAGATACTAGTTTAGGAACAGTCCTGGCAAATAATTTATAGATAAAAAAGCTGATATAAAAAGCCAAAACGGCTGCAAATATCGAAAGTATTACTGCACCAACCAAATACTGCTCAAGGTTATTTGCCAATGAATTAATGGAATAGTCAAATTTAGAAAAATTCAATTTTCTCGGGTCAGATACTATTTTTCCTCCTATCATATAGCTAAAGTAAAGGATAAGAGGAATCATTGGTGGAATAGATATATGTGCTGCAAGTGTAAACAGAGCTTTATTCAATTTTAAATAATGGCTGATGGTCAAACCAATGATTAGCTGATACCCCCATACCGGAAAAATACCCATGAAAACGCCAAAAGCAATGGAGGTCGATCTCCGAATCACACTTTCTTTGGGATCATGCAATGTCTTTCCAAAGCTTTTCCAAAACCCGACACTTAATATTTTCCTGAACCATCTTAATGGAATATACCAAAAAAATGCCTGTAGAAAAAGAATGGTATTTAGTAAACTTATCCGAGTAAAATCCTGAAAAGGTCTGAAATGTGTAACTCTGATATGACTAGGAGGATAATAAACCCTCACAGGAACAGGCAGAATCTCAATATTTCTCCATGCAGCCTTCACTAGAATCTCCACTTCAAATTCAAATTTCCAAGTAATAAGCTTCAGATCTTTGATCAATCGAATAGGATATAACCTGTAACCCGATTGCGTATCAGGAAGTTCAACGCCAGTATCAAACTTAAACCAAAAATTTGAAAATTTATTGCCAAATGAACTCTTTCCAGGAATACCTTCCCTTTCCATATTTCTGGATCCAATAATGATGGCGTCTTTATTGAAGCGGTGAAAGTCTACAATAATTGGAATATCTTCCGGTAGATGCTGACCGTCAGAATCTATGGTGATGGCATAGTCATAGCCATGCTCAAGCGCTATTCGAAATCCTGTTTTAATGGCTATACCCTTGCCCTGATTAGATTCCTGAGTATGAATAATTAAGTTTGGGAAAGCATTTAATAGCTCTGAAGTGTTATCTGTAGAGCCGTCATTCACCACAATAATGCTAGAAGTATATTTAGAGCACCCATTTACCACAGCCTTAAGCGTCGATCCATTGTTATATGTAGGTATCAGAATACATATCTTTGAATCCTTCATCACAGACCCTGTTATTTCATCCAAAGATGCCATCTAAGCTTTTAATTGTTCTGTAAGTGAAATGCTTACTTTTGAAAAGACGACCTCTTCGCTTCTTAACACTGCTTTAACATCCAAAGGACTATCTGTTCCGTAAATCTCAATATCCAGAAAAAGTTCAGGATTTATTATTGGATCGACAAAATTTAGAAATTTACATTGTTTAACCTTCGATATCAGCAGGTTTCTCTTCTGGTATAAGGAAACACACGATGTAATTATTTTAAGGATCAATACACCAGGAAGCACCGGTTGCCCAGGAAAATGGCCCTTGAAAATAGGATGGTCTGAATCAAGTCGAATCTTAAATCCAGGTAGAAGATCTCCCTCCCTTTCGATGGTATGTATGGAAAAAAAAGTATTGATATCTCCCATTATTTATATCAGTATTCTATAAAACTAATGAAGCCAGGGGCTCAACTAATTATAAATTTATACGTTTAAAATTAAAAATATTACAAATGAAATATTTCATTTTTTTATTGGCATCATTCAACTCATTTTGCAACAGCAAAGATAGCAAGCCAGATGAACTGAATGCCAAAACTACACAAATTGTTGAAAAGACTGATCCTGCCAATGAAGAGACAATAGTACTCGGAGGAGGATGTTTCTGGTGTTTGGAAGCAGTTTATCAGGATCTAAACGGAGTTACAAAGGTTGAGTCCGGATATTCAAATGGCCATGTGGATAATCCTACATACAAACAGGTATGTTCAGGTTTGACAGGACATGCAGAGGTTGTCAAACTTACTTTTGACAATAAAAAAGTCAGTTTAAATGACATACTCGATGTATTCTGGACTATCCATGACCCCACGACACTTAATAGACAAGGTAATGATTCCGGGCCTCAGTACAGAAGTGGTATTTATTACTTCAATGAAGCTCAGAAGAAAATAGCCGAAAATTCTATTAAGACGTCAGCTCAAGAAATATGGGGTGATAGAATCACTACTGAAGTACTTCCGGTGAGCAAATTTTCTGTAGCAGAGGATTATCACCAAAACTATTATAATGAAAATAGTAATGAGTCTTATTGTAGATTTATCATCACGCCTAAAGTAGAAAAATTCAGAAAGAAATTTGCTGACAAATTAAAATCAAATCAAAAATCAACAGAAATGGAAAGTGTACCAAAATGGAATGAACTCACATCAGCCGAAGCAAGAGTCATTGAAGATAAAGGAACAGAGTATCCCGGCACCGGCAAATATTATAAATCTACCGGTAATGGTGTATATGAATGTAGAAGGTGTAACGCACCTCTATATGACAGCAAAGACAAATTCCAAAGTGATTGCGGGTGGCCGGCATTTGATGATGAGATCGAAGGTTCAGTAGAGAGAATACCTGATGCTGATGGATCCAGAACGGAAATCGTATGTGCAAATTGTAAAGCGCATTTGGGTCATGTATTTGAGGGAGAAAGACTGACATCAAAAGATACACGTCATTGTGTGAATTCGATTTCTCTGCAGTTTTTGACTAGAGAGGAATACGAAAAGCAGCAATTGGCACGTAAAAATAATAATTAGTAATAAGAAAATTTTGTAGCGCTTAATTAAGACTGAATGAAAAATATTTTTGTTCAGTCTTATTTTTTTACGAACTTTGAATTGTTTAAACCTTTTTTACTAATCTTCGTTTATCACACAATGTTTAAAACCACAGGTATCATATTACTTTGTATGACTTTTATTTTCGCTACCAGCGGAAATAGCCGTGGTCTTATATTCAAAAATCTGGCAAAGACAGAGCATGAGCTTAAGGTTAAAAATGATTTTGGTATGCCTGCCGCTGAAGAAATTTTTGAACAGGTCACTGAAAAGAAACCACCTACGTCGATCTTAAAATTTCCATATTTCCCTATTGAGCAGAGGGATATGCTTCATCTCAACTACTTTTTGAATAGATCCATTCTACTTCACATCAATGACATTGTCATTCCTCCTCCCAAATTTTAAATTAAAAGAATATTTCGACCGATCATCAGGTCAACAATAATTGGCATGTGCGAAGCATGTCCTCATTTCTTTTAATTTAATTCAAAATAAAAATGCAAAAATTACAAGCATATTTAAAGTCTGATATATTATCAGGCCTGGTCGTCTTTTTAATATCAGTGCCTTTATGCCTCGGAATAGCCTTAGCTTCAGGTGCACCACTATTTTCAGGAATGATCTCAGGTATCATTGGAGGTATTGTCGTAGGAAGTATCAGCAAGTCTCCGTTAAGTGTCAGTGGACCTGCTGCTGGGTTAACGGCAATTGTTCTTTCGGGAATTTCTACAATTGGATCATTTGAAGGATTTCTATTGGCGGGGATTCTTGCAGGGATCTTCCAGGTAATATTAGGCATAGTTAAAGCAGGAACTATTGGATATTATTTCCCTTCAAATGTCATAAATGGAATGCTCACTGCAATAGGTATCATCATCATCCTCAAGCAGTTGCCCCATTTGTTCGGATATGATGCCGAATCACTAAGTGATGGTACATTAAGTCCAAACGAATCACATATTACCGCTACCATAGAACAGGTTTTGAACGGGATTCAACCTGGCATTGTGATCACTAGTATCGTCTCCTTATTGGTCATGGTGCTCTGGGATAAATACAAACCGGAAAAACTAAAATTGGTACCCGGGGCTGGACTGGCAGTGCTGACAGGGGTTTTGGTCAATTTTATATTTATTTATACAGCTTCTAAAGGGCTTATCATTGAATCAACGCATCTCGTAAATCTTCCGATACCAGAGGATTTTGCTTCGTTTCTTGGTCAGTTTGCAACTCCGGATTTTTCATATATCGTCAATAAAGATATCTGGATATTGGCTCTGACCATAGGAGTGGTGGCATCCCTTGAGACCCTACTTACTATAGAAGCTACTGACAAGATCGATCCGGAAAAAAGATTTACAGACAGCAATAGAGAGTTACTTGCACAAGGCACGGGTAATATAATAAGTGGACTGATAGGTGGAATCCCTATTACTTCTGTTATAGTGCGGTCTTCTGCCAACATGAATGCCGGCGCTAAGTCCAAACTATCTACAATCGTACATGGCATATTACTTTTGGTGGGTGCCATGCTGATTCCTGCCATTTTAAATTATATACCATTGGCTTCTTTAGCAGTCATTCTGGTCGTGACAGGATATAAATTATGCAAACCTTCTGTATTCATGTCATTCTTCAAAATGAATAAATATCGTTGGTTTCCATTTATTGCTACAGTAGTTGCTATCGTCTTTACGGATCTGCTCGTGGGAGTGGCCATTGGTATGGCCATCGCAGTTGGAGCTATTCTGATAGGTAACCTTAAAAATACGTATCATCTGCACCAAGGACAACTTGAAGGAGTTAACATGATAAGAATAGAGCTGTCCCAGGAGGTATCCTTTCTTAACAAGGCAGCATTGACTATGACCTTAGATAGGTTGCCCAATGATTGCACAGTGGTGATAGATGCGACCAAAACATTTTATATAGATTTTGATGTGTTGGAAATGATAAGGGAATTTGAGCAAATAAAGGCACCTACCAAAAACATCAAAGCTGTGCTGACCGGATTTAAAGAAGAATATGATGTGGTCAATAATGACCATATTTTCTACGAAGAAATTCCGGGGCTTAAAAAAAATGCACATAAAAGAACTGGCATGAAAGCCACTGAAGTAATCACGAATATAAAAAAAGGAAATAAGGTTAATGGCAAAATTAATTTTGTCAACTAGCTATATTTAACTAATTCATATAAGGTTTTGACAGGAAGGATCTCAGCGAAAGTTGGGGTCCTTTTTTTGTAGCGAATTTAATACAAGTCAATACATTCATTACACCAGAATTCTCAAACTGAATTTATATTTTTATCCAAAAATGAAGAGAAAAGAAACTAATATCGAAAAAGCATACGTTTCATTGATAGATTAAAACTTTTCATCACTATGAGAATACAATTACTTTACTTCATGTCTTTATTGTTCATGATGACTATTTGCTATGATTTACCCGGAGCCAAAACCAATTTATACATCCATGTTAAAAAAAATACCATCGAGATCGGTGAATATAAAGGCAAACATTTATGCAGTAAAAAATTTAAATCTTATAAGATTGACCACATTGATAAAGAAGAGATAAAAAGATATCTTTTAGGAAAAGAAGAAGAGATAGTTCTTTACTACATACATTGTTGGTTGGGAAATATTTCATTTTATAACAAATCTTCCATTAGTGCTTTGCAAAAACTTGAAGGCATAGATAAAACGATTTCAATTAAATGGGAAGGAAAGGGCTTGAATTATCACAAAAACTGGATTAATTCAAAGAATGAAGGTCGGAAGATTGGTGAACTTTTTGAATACCTGGTTCATTCACCACATAAGAATAATGTGCTACTTTGCCATTCCATGGGCCACGAAGCTTTTACAGGATTATATGAAAGCCTAAAACCTGACGAACAATATTTCAAAATAATATTCATGGCAAGCGCCGATCTACCCAAGGATATTTTGAGCAATGAACTGAAAGATTTGCCGGCCATGACTCAAGATCTTTATATCTATGAGCATAATAAAGATCGTTTTTTGCAGTTCGCAACTATTGTACATAAGCAAAAAAGGCTTGGATTGCCTGATACCATGGACTCAGAGGTATACCAATTGATATCCAATCTAACAATTATCAATGTGACCTGCTTAAATGGGCGTAACTGGATCAATCCTTCAAATCACATTTATTTCAAAGATCATAGCGGCGTGCGGGAAGATATGAACGATAGGCTGCATTCTTTTACATGCAACAAGTCCAAAAGCCGCTATTAAGGAGGACTAACACGGTACAATAGATGGTGGAAATAAAATAAACCATGCCATAAAAGACATTAACATATAAATCCCTTTGTCATATGTGCTGATAATCAATGCGAAAGGGCATTGTCAAATATAATAATATTAATAATGTTTTAAATACTGTAAGATAAGATTTTGGATAATCATGTCTTTGGTATTATAATAAATTACATGCCTAAGTGTCTGTTACAAAGTGGCTTTTACAAATTACAAATCTTTGTAATGCCTTGTAAAATCAAGGTTTATAGAAATAAATATGTATAAAAAAAGTACACCACTCACTCAAATTAAACATATATTTACCGCCGAATTGAATGAATCCCTTTTAAGTGAACAGTATGTATGGACGGAAATCTTAATGCAAATAATAATACAATCCCAAATATAGTCAATGAGTTTGAAGCAATGTCTCAGAACGGAGGCCTCAACTTATTGCATGAAAAAGATTTTATTGAACTTATTTTATACTTTGAAAAAGAGTTAATGTTGGACAAAGCCTTGGAGATCACTGATCTTGCTTTGGAACGCTTTAGCTATATACCTGACCTTTTTCTCAAAAAAGCACAAATACTAATAGCCCTGAATAACACTTCGGAGGCGTTTGAGGCCTTAGATCAAGCATTAATGTTGGCTCCTGCAGAGAATGAAGCAAAGTTAATGAAAGCTAATTGCCTAATAATGGATAAGGCTTACGATGATGCTTTTTCTATGTTGAGTGATATCATGGTTTCTGGCTCATATAAAGAGAGGCTTAGCGCTTCTTTGTTGAAGGCAAATATCCATGAAATCCTGAAAGACTATAACCAGATGTTTACCCATATCAAATTTGTACTAGATCTAGAGCCGGGCAATGAACCAGCCATGGAAAAGCTTTGGTCTTATATGGAAGCTCAAAGAAGTTACCATCAAGGCATTAACTACCTGAATCAATTACTTAATAACGATCCATACGCTTATTTAGCTTGGTATAACCTTGGACAGGCCTATTCTTGCATCGGTGAATATGAAAATGCTATAGCAGCTTACGAATATTCATTCATAATTCAGCCTTCTTTTGAATTAGGGTACAAAGATTGCGCAGATCTTGCATTTCAACTATGTAAGTACAAGTTCGCCTTAAAAGTGTACTCAGATGCACTGGAAAATCTTGGTCCTGATAGTGAAGTCTTCGCTTGTATCGGTGAATGTTATTTGAAATTGAAACAATATCGTCTGGCACGACTGAATTTCAGAAAATCAAACAGACTTGATCCTTATAACGATGAAGTACATTATAATCTAGGCATTTGTTTTGCAGCAGAACATAAATATGAAATCGCACTCCAGCACTATTTTAAAGCATTAAAAATAGAAGATTGCAGAGAGGAATACTTTGCTGCTGCAGCAGAAGCATTTTACAAGATCGGTGAAGTAGACAAAGCAAATTATTATTTTATCAAGGCTACAGAAATAGGCGGAGATATTCCTGAAATATGGTTTGCCCATGCCAAGTTCTTATATGAGATAGAAGAATACCAAAAGTCTTTGGAAATCCTTGAAGAAGCTGATGAATACACATATTCGGCAGAGCTACTTTATATCAAGGTGTTAACATTAGTGGCCTTAGATAGAAAAGACGAAGCATCTGAAATTCTAAAAGAGGCATTATCAGAGGACTACGAGACACATAGAATCCTCTTTCAGATCAATCCTAATCTCAAGGATGATGCCGAAATGACATCTATCATTAATTATTTCCAACCGGAAGATTAATAGTTATTTCATTTTAAGTTAACATACGGAGGCTAACTTTGCTAATTAACTTTTGATTTCGATGGTTTGCTGTTGATTTCAATAATGTAATGATATGTCAAAGAAAAAAGTCTTAATTACACCGCTCAATTGGGGTCTTGGCCACGCCGCCAGATGCATTCCTGTCATCAGAAGTCTGGTAAAACGGGGACACGAAGTACATATAGGTTCAGATGGAGTGGCTCTAGCCTTGCTAAAGGAGGAATTCACCGAGCNNCACCGAGCTATTGTTCACTGAACTTCCAGGATATGGCATCCATTATAAAGGTAAAAATCTGATGAAATCACTCTTCCTTCAGATACCGTTTATGATGAAGGCTATCAAGAAAGAGAAAGCCCATGTCAAAAAATACGTCAAAGAACATCAGATAGATATAATCATCTCTGACAATCGGTTTGGTTGCAGGTCGAAGAAAACCGAAAACGTTTTTATCACTCATCAACTTCAACTGATACTTTCCAATGAAGCGCTGACCATTTCTGCTTCAGCTATTAATAAATTCATCATTGAAAAATTCGACGAGATCTGGGTTCCAGATGCACCTCCACCGAACAATATCAGTGGAATGATGTCAGACAGAAAAGGCTTCAAAAAAATAAGTTATTTGGGGCCTTTGTCCCGTTTCAAATTCAAGGAACAAAAACCTAAACGTGATTTTATAGTAATTCTATCAGGTCCAGAGCCTGCTAGGACCTATTTGGAATTAGCAATTACTGAACAGGTGGTACTATTACCCTATTCATTCCTCATCGTTCGTGGTCTTCCCGGAAATGGTTACCCGGCCTTAAAACTTCCCGGGCACACCGAAACTGTTAATTTTATGACTGCTGAGAATCTCAATAAAGCCATCAATGAGAGCAAAAGAGTCATCAGCAGGACAGGATATACCACGGTCATGGACCTTGTCACACTCAATAAAAAGGGAATTCTTATACCGACTCCCGGACAGCCGGAACAGGAATATTTGGGAAGAGAATTGGTTAAGAAAGGACGTTTTATCATCGCATCTCAGGAGGAATTAGATTTAGAGACATTATGCAGGATATCACTGGAGGATGAATCTCAACCGGTGCACGTCTTTGAGTCTAGGTTGGAGGTTGCTTTAGATAATGCGGGGTTATGAGTAATCAGTAATCAGTAACCTTATGGAACGACCTTCTCACCTTCTCACTTTCTCACCATCTCACTTTTTTATCAGTAATCAGTAATCAGTAATCAGTAATCAGTAATCCAAGTATAATAGATATAGTTGTGAATGGAAGACACTATCCCAAAAATTGAAGTCAATTGATTGAAAATAGCCTTTGTTTTAAACCTTGATAGACTAACAGCTCTCATTATGCATTATTCATTAAAAAGCCTCCACTCCCTTGGCCCTCTCCAAAGAGGGACATCTGCTCATCATCATACTTTTATCTTTTAATGGATATATACGAAATGTTCAGAAATAGCATGTGTTAAGGTTTATGAGAAAGTCTCAGCTCCTCTATATTTCATTTTTCATTATTCATTCTTCATTAAAAAGCCTCCACTCCCTTGGCCCTCTCCGAAGAGGGACATCTGCTCATCATCACATTTTTGTTTTTTAAATATAGTTATAGAATGTTTGAAAATTGCCTGTGTTTAAAACCATGAAAAACTGCCAGCTCTCATTATTCATTATTCATTATCTATAATTCATTATTCATCAAAAAATTAACCCTTTTCCTATATTTGCTGTTTAATAACCTGACGCGAACAAATCGTTTATATTTCATGGCAATACAATCAGACATCGTAATCATTGGTTCAGGGGTAGCAGGGCTAAGCCTTGCAATACAATTAGCTTCCAGGAGAAAGGACATTAGCATCATCGTACTCGCCAAGACTACTGAAAGCGAAAGCAATACGAATTATGCCCAAGGAGGAATT
>MTKZ01001192.1_pt1 | contig 12429 bp, 16 predicted proteins | sample 1042781 | NCBI WGS metagenome assembly MTKZ01 (sample SAMN06212207, study PRJNA360539) | anaerobic digester metagenome | biome: Wastewater treatment plant; material: sludge; isolation source: anaerobic digester fed with sludge from wastewater treatment plant | place: Denmark: WWTP Viborg ...
ACATCCTAAGTCGTCAAATCCTCCGGATCCATCCTAATTTGGCCCACTTTTCAAGCTGCTCATTTGTGAAATTCGCAGCAGATACTTCTACGTTGCTGGGTATCATAGTCTTTGGATCGCTAATACTTCCATACTTGAATTTCTTCAAGACAACAAATTTTCCGCTTGCCATTATTATCGCTAAACGAGCACCACAGCTGGCACAGTTTCCTCGCTTAATGTTACCTTCCATTCGTATATTTTTCATTCCAGCTTTGGTATTTTTGCAAACAGGACATCTCGGTATACCCTGAGTTTTTATCCACTCATCAAGCTCTTCTTTATAGATCACCCATTCATCGTCAATCTTTGCCCACTTCAAATCGATCAGATCAGTCATCAATCATCACCAGTCATCTCCTCCATCCCAGCCACTGTCGCCGCTATCCCAGCCGCCGCTGTCCCAGTCATCTCCACCATCCCAGCCACTATCCCAGCTATCATCTCCGGAGTCAGAACCAGAGTCGAAGAAATCTCCATAACTTGAATCGCTATCTGATCCATAGAAATCTCCATAGCTTGATTCACCATCATCGCTGGACCCGTAGAAATCTCCATAGCTTGACCCGCTCTCATCACTGCCGCTATCATCACTGGTACGGTCATCTCTGGATTCGGGTGAGTCCCATCCAAAATCATCGGAATCATTTGAATCGTGGTCATAATCTGGGCTGACGAACAGCATTAGAGCTAATACCAAAATCATTATTAAAATCAATATGAATTCGCTTCTCTTTTTTGGGTCCGATGGCATAATACCCATCAGCTATCACCATCTCGCAATATATAACATCTCAAAGGATAAATACTTTACGAAATATTTGTCTCTGCTTACAGGATTATACTATATTCTCATCAATTCTTGCAGCTTGCTGAAGATGCGTTTTTTGACAGTCATTTAGCTGTGATTCGAGTCGGATCAAAGCTGCATAATTTAATTAAATTCCGTCGAGGATATTAAATAAACTCACAATATATTCTATATATTTTAGAAATGCAGAAAAAAAAGTGATAACTAAATATGCACCTCATCATCCTTGGCCCTGGTCAGCCGGACCACAATGTCTCCATCCGGACAGGTTACATCGGCATAGCCTTCCCCTTTCTCCCAGGGCATCTTGTCCGAGTAGCGCATGGCAAAGGCAGAGGGAAATATTGCATTGAAAGCCCGCACACACATACCCTCCGGGGTCCTGGCCTCGAAGATGAACTTCTCCCCCTTCTTCATCTTGGCCGCTCCTATGCACTTCTCCTTGTCCCCAGCAATGCTCATGACCTCGCATCTTATCTTATAAACCGCCATTTAATACTCCACCTTTGCATTATTCGTTCTGATTTATGATATAGCTGATACTATTTCAAGCCTATCCGAATAGAAGAACAAATGGGGCAAAAAAAGAGGATCTGCTCTCCCCTCAGAGCCCGGCGGAGAGCAATTATCTAGATAATTAAATTACAGCATAGTCTGCGGCATCATCAAGCTGCTCCTGGATCCTCAGAAGCTGGTTGTACTTGGCCGTCCTCTCCGACCTGGCCGGCGCTCCTGTCTTCAGCATCTGGCATCCCAATGCCACAGCCACATCCGCCAGTGCCGAGTCCTCGGTCTCAGCAGAGCGGTGCGAGGCCATGACCTTCCAGCCGGCCCGGAAGGACATCCTTGCAGCATCGAAGGCCTCGGAAACGCTTCCGATCTGGTTGAGCTTGAGCAGGAGAGCATTTCCTGCCTTCATGCGTATCCCCTTCTCCAGGCGCTTGATATTGGTCACATATAGATCGTCGCCGATGATTATGGTGCCCGGCAGTTTTTCCGTCAGCCGGGCGAAGTCATCATAAGCCTCCTCCTCGAAGGGATCCTCCAGGAAGGCGATGGGATAGGTCTTGACCAGATCCACATAATAGTCTATCAACTCTCCTGGAGTAAGCCGGTTTCCGTCCACCGAGTATCCCCCTTCCATATAGAAGCTGGATGCAGCCGAGTCCAGGCCGATCTTGATCTCCTCGCCATAGCCGCTGACATCCAGTGCGCTCATTATGGCATCCAGAGCATCCCTGGTCTTGACCAGCGGCGGTGCATAGCCGCCCTCGTAGCCCACATTGGTGGCTCCCACGCCATACTTGCCCTTGAGTATCTTGCCCAGAGCATGATAAGTCTCAACAGCCATGCGCAGCCCCTCGGAGAAGCTCTTTGCCCCGGCGGGCAGGATCATGAACTCCTGAATGGAGAGATCATTTCCGGCATGCTGGCCGCCGTTGAGCACATTGAAGGAGGGTATGGGCAGCCGGCAGGTGTTCACACCGCCCAGATACTTGTAGAGAGGCATCTCCGCCGAGACGGCTGCCGCCTTGGCCACGGCAATGGAGACACCCAATATGGCATTGGCACCCAGATTGGACTTATTTGTCGTCCCGTCCAGCTCGATCATGAACTGATCTATCTCCCTCTGGGCTGAGGCGTCCATCCCCAACAGCTCAGGAGCTATGATCTCATTGACGTTCTTGACCGCCTTGAGAACACCCTTGCCCCCATACCTGTCGCCGCCGTCGCGCAGCTCCAAAGCCTCATGGGTGCCTGTGGACGCACCGGAGGGCACAGCCGCCCTCCCAAAACCGCAGCAGGTGTAAACATCAACCTCAATAGTCGGATTTCCCCTTGAATCAAGGATCTCACGGGCATGAATCTTCTCAATCTGAAAGGACATGGTATACCTCGGTAATCTGCTTGCCATGCCCCTTTATTAAAGTTGGCCTGATCTGCACCAGATCATCGGCATTTGTAGCATGATCCTTATTATGGCTCAAGAGTTTCGAGAGCTCTGCCAGGGTCAGGTCAAGAGTTATGCCCCTGCTCACACACCCTCCTTGTCTTCATGCAGGCCCGGAGAAGATGAATCCCCTCATGCCCGGATCTTGCCTGCGCTGCAAAAGGATAAATAATGAAAGATGTTGCCGATCTCCTTCGACGGGCAAAGTGTGAATGGAACTTTGCAAAACAGAATAGCTCTAATATACCAGCGATCACTGAGATCAGATGATGGATATGAAGCTGGGCATCTCCACCTGGGCATACCTGGACCTGCCATTGGATCAAGCTCTGGATAGGATCTCAATGCTCTCCACCCGAGCTGAAATCCTCTGTGAGGGCAGACACAGCCTCTTTCGACCTGAGAATCTGGATACGGCCTCATCTTATTCTCTGAGATACAGCATCCACGGTCCAATTGCCGACATCAATATCGCCAGCATCTACCACGAATTTCGTGAGGCCTCGGTTAACCTGCACCGCCAGGCCATCATTGCCGGAGCCGCCATAGGTGCGGAGCTATATATCATCCACCCCGGTTACACCCCCTGGAGCTTCTGCTGGGGCGATGCCCTGACCTGTCTGTACCAGTCCCTCTCTGAGCTGGCGCCTCTGCAGGATGAGCTGGGCATATCCCTGGTTTTGGAGAACATGCCCAAGAGCGAATGGCTCTTCTTTAAGAAGCCAGACCTGGACCTGCACGGCCTGGGCCTGGTTCTGGATATAGGCCATGCTCATACCTGCGGAACTCTGCAGGAGTTTTTAGGCCATCCTGCCCTGACCCACGTCCATCTGCACGACAACTCCGGAGAGGGCGACGAGCATCTGGCTCTGGGTCAGGGAGGAATAGACCTGATGCCGGTCTTGGAGAAAATAAGAGAAAGAGGCCTGACCGCCGCACTGGAGCAGAAGAGTGAAGCAGCAGTTGTTGAGAGCCTGGCCGTTTTAAATAGACTGCATAAGACAGGCACCCCTCTGCCAAAGCCGATCTTAACAGGGGAATGCAATAGGATTTGCTGAATCGGTATCTCTGCTTCCGAAATAAGCCGGAGAATGCATGAAGGATATTAAAGCTCAAGATGACCGTCGCAAGCGCAATGCAGCTCTTTTATCCGTAGCCTCAAATTCCCTGCTGATAATTCTGAAGCTGCTGGTGGGCGCATGGATCGGATCGGTATCGGTTATCTCCGAGGCGGTTCATTCATCCGTGGATCTGCTTGCCGCCATCATTGCTTTTATTGCTGTTAGAGTCTCGGGAAATCCGCCTGACAAAGGCCATCCCTTCGGCCACGGCAAGGTAGAGAATGTATCCGGGACCATTGAAGCAGCACTGATATTCATAGCTGCAGGCTGGATCCTCTTCGAGGCTGCAGAGAAGCTGAGAGATCCTCAGCCACTGGATCAAGTCGGCTGGGGAGCTTTGGTTATGCTAATATCTGTAGCAGCAAATATCTTCGTATCCAGAAGGCTTAATCAGGTGGGGGAGGAGACTGATTCGGTGGCACTTAAGGCCGATGCATGCCATCTGCGCGCCGATGTCTATACCTCACTGGGGGTTCTGGCCGGCCTTGCCGTCATCATGGCTGGAAAGCTGGTTGTGCCTGAACTCAATCTTTATTGGATTGATCCAGCCGCAGCAATAATCGTGGCTCTGCTCATCATCAGGGCTGCTTATCATCTGACAGTGGAATCGGCCCGCGATCTGATAGATGTAGGCCTGCCGGAGGATGAGACCGAAGGCCTGAGAAGGCATATAGCAGCCTTTGCCCCCACCATTCGCGGATTTCATAAACTGCGCACCAGAAAAGCTGGAGCAGATCGTTTTGTGGATTTTCATATCAGGGTTGATGCTGCCATGTCCGTCGATGAATCTCATCGCATCACCGATATGATAACCTGCTCTATAAAGGAGCACTATCCAGGAACCGCGGTATCCATCCATATCGAACCCTGCAACTGCTCACTGGCTAGAGAAGAGTCCTGCGGTTGCTTGCTATCGGAAGAAGCCAGAAAAAGCCTGGAGGCGAGAGAGGACAAAAAAGAGAAAGCAGGATAAGATATGACTTGGAGCCCCATTGCCATGAAGGGCAGCGTCTCCTTCTCGTATAGCACAGCTTGATAATTCTATCAATATTACGTCCTATCCCTGCCGCCCCTCTCAAGGGCCTCGATGATAAGATTGGCCATTTTTTTTGCCGCTTCTTCTTTTTCAGTTGCATCTCTGTCCGTTTTTGTTTTTCTTCCCTCAATTTTTGGCTCAATCTCGTCGGGACTTAATTTTAAATCGACTTTATCATCCTGAGATCGGGGCGCCCTTTTTCGAAGGCCCAGCTTTCTTGCAGCAAGCAAGAAGAGATTTCTGACCCATCCAAAGATCCCTTTTACCTCTTTATTTACCAGGATCAGTAATAAGGCAGCAATTATTGTATAGTATGAATTAAAAATACCCCAATATCTTAATATGGGTTCATCAACTGTCACTGTCTCCTTGAAGATGTAGGGGGTTCCTTCAATCCAGAGTGCCGGGATGCGAAAAGTTCCGGTATTATTATAGCCAATCCTTCTGTTTAAAGTAATTATATTATTCTTTTCCCTGGTAAAATTTATCTTTTCCAGGTGTTTATCCTCCTCAGCGAGATAACCCTCCCCGGGATTTATCTCTATCTTCAAATTTTTCAGATACGTGTTAGAGGATTCGCCCGTATATCTAATTATATATGAGACATTAAATCCTTCCCAAGAGTCCGGAATCCAATCTGAATGAACAAAGACCTTTGAGCCTTCCAAAATTGGATCAACCTCGAATCTGTAATCTGGTTTGCCCACCTCTATGCTCAGAGGGTATATGATATCCGGCCATCCTCTGTAATCCTCATCCCGTATCCTTATTATCGACTCCGTTATAAAAGGGCCGCTCTTTTTCGGTCGCACATAGTACCAGTAGAAAAGGCGGTCTTTGCTGTCCATGTTTTTTAGATTAAATCGCATGATTTCGTTCTGATCAAATATGTCCCAGTGGCTGTCATCAGTTATATTAGTTTCATAATTCAAGTAATATATCATTTTATCAGATATATTCATGATTACTCTGCCATCTGTTTTATTAAGATCATCTATTATGAATAATATCCAATTATCGGAAAGATCATTGTCGGCTATTTTGATATTTTTCATCTGTATCTTGCTTTCTCCTGGATAGAAAATATCGATATTGGAGGAGTTTATCCAGCCAAGGCCAAAACTATCTTTAAAATAATCCGATATATCATTCAGATTAGAGCTATCATTAAAATCAATGCCATCAGTATTATTCAGATAAAATACATAATCTGATGTATTCAAAGGGCTATAAAGATTAACCTGGGTTTTTGATTCCATATTGGCATATACTTTCCGATATGATTTGGGATCTTCTGCGCTCAAGGGCTGATCACTTAAAAGAGCCAATCTCATCAAGCCGATTTCATCCAGAGAGCTGGCCTTAAGAGAGTTCATCAATGGTATCTCTGATATGCTCTCATAACTGCCACATAAGAAGATATCCGCTAATTGTTCTATATTATTTATTTTTTTTATATTATTAATATCATCATCTGGTGGAACGAGATTGAGGGATTCGTCGACGAGCTCATAAATATCGATATCATTGATGGCGTCATCATTTCTGTCCTTTCTGGCCGATGTTATCTCAACCTCCACCTTTAAGCGGTTTGCATGACCTTTTCCCGATTCTACCGGCTTAACCGTCTTCTTGATTGTAAGCGGACCGGCAGTGGCAGGGGAATATCCAGAAGGAACAAAATATGTTATGGATGGTTCTCCAGCGCGAGATAATTTATCACCAACGCTCTTAGAGCCAAAACCGGCAGGTTGTTCATCTCCAAAGCCAGAAGGTACGGAATATCCAGTGCTCTCTTCCTGTTCTTGTTCATCCTCTCCAAAGCCAGAAGGTGCGGAATATCCAGTGCTCTGTTGCTGTTCTTGTTCACCCTCTCCAAAGCCAGAAGGTACGGAATATCCAGTGCTCTCTTGCTGTTCTTGTTCACCCTCTCCAAAACCAGCAGGAAGGGAATACCCAGTCACATCTTGCGGTTCTTGTTCATCTTCTCCAAAGCCAGAAGGGGCCGAATATCCTGCACTCTCTGACTCTTCTGCCAAGACTTCAAATACGGTTGCCAAAAATAAAACCAATAACACAATAATGATCTTCATTTTAAATTCGATCATATTCGGGCATTATCCAATCATGGATTTTTGGATTAAATGTTGTCTCAGTTGAATTCCATATAAAAGTGCTTAATTCTCCCGGCCGTTTATATGTTAGCTCTCCTGTAATCTGGTCCATACCAGATCCATCTTTACGATGTGCAGTCAAATAAACAGTTACAGGATATGCTGCCAGGAAATCATAAAGAATTATCTGAGCAGGATTATCTTTGGTTTTATCAATTGTCCGGAAATGATAAAATACATCAATTTTTGCACCAGGATATCTATCAGTTTTAATATTTCTTGTTAAATCAAATATTGCGACATATGTTTTCCCAAGAAAAGGCTTTACTCTTTTATGCTCCAAATTTAGTTTTATTTCTTGCCTGTAATTGCCATCTAATGAATAATTTTGTTCTGTTAAATAGCTATTATCATCTCCCTTGCTAGTATCATAAACACGAAGTCTCAGTTTGTCCCTCGCACCAACTTTTTTCAAATTATGCTCTAAAACAATGCTACGATAATCATTTTTGCCTGGCATGACCTTGCTAGGGTCTGTTTTGCCCGGCTCGTTCGAAAGTATTTCATTATCGACAGTGAAAACATTCATATTTTCTATCGCAACTATAGCACCTGCTATAATGCTGATGAGATAAGCGAACAAAATCAGTATAATTATAGTCGATCTTTTATTATTCATATTTAACCTCTTTGCGCTCAAATTTCCAGTTGCTGTATCCAATTGGCTGGTCGGCTTATTTGCTTAAGACGAACTAAACTATAATCCTCTTTTCTTATACATCTATAAATCTTTTTCGAATAATCTGGAAAATATTCTTCCTTGTCATCTTAGAATAATATATATCTGTGCTAGAATAAAACAGCCCGTTCTTGATACCAATCCATTTCAGTAGACGCATTTGTTAAATAATATAAAAAATATTTGAAGAAAATCTCTCTCCCCCTGTCAAAACCAAAATTCGCGAGTTCTCTACCATCAATCCCTGCCATAGTAAGGAAAAATCTCAAATCCCCGGGGGAACCTGAACCTTCTTTCTCCCAGTTTTCTGTTCGCCTCTGCCAGAGCCGCCCTATCCTCACCAGCCGCCTTGACCAGGTTCAGGACCTCGTCCGAGGACTCCTCCTCTTCCACCTGCTCCTTCACATACCACTGCAGAAACTGGCCTGTTGCTCCGTCCTTCTCCTCCTCCGCCACCCCCACCAGGGCATGGATGAGCCCGGTGACAATCCTCTCGTGCTCCCAGACATGCTGGAAGGCCTGCAAGGGCGAGCCCCAGTCGAACTGGGGAGCCTCCACCGCCAGCATCCGGGCTCTGCCGCCGCTGCTGGCAATATAGTCCAGCATCTTCATGGTGTGAACCAGCTCCTCTCCGGCCTGCAGCCTCATCCAGTGAGCGAATCCCTCCATCTTTATCGATTCAAAATAGTAGGACATGGAAAGATAAAGATAAGAGGAATACAGCTCTCTATTGGCCTGCTGGCACAACGCCTCATTCATTTTATCGCTTAGCATGATAAAATCCTTCCCTGCTATCCGTTTGCAATCATCCTCGACTATTGCATCTTCTCAAACTGCTCTTTTCCCACGCCGCATTCAGGACAGATCCAGTCCTCAGGAAGGCTCTCAAACGAGGTTCCCGGTGCGATTCCGGAGGTCGGATCTCCCTTCTCCGGATCGTAGACATAGCCGCAGACTGTACAGACATATTTGTCCATCTTCTCTCACCACCTGCTATCATAACCGCCTTCCTAGATGAAATTTTCCAGGATCTCCTTGATCTTGCTCTCCCTTTCCTTCCGGTCAGGCCGGTATGATGAAAAGGACTGATCAAAGCGAGGGGCATCAATCTGATAAAAGCAGCCCAGGGGTATTGGCAGATCGGAGCGATTATAATTCCAGGACCGGATGATCTTCTGGGCCTGCTCAAAGCTACTCCTATCGTTGTCCTCCACCGCATAGGTCCATTGGTTGTAGCTCTCATAGAGATTGTGATAGGATACGCAGACCTGGAGCACATCCACAAAGGAGAAGCCCTTATGGAGTATGGCCTCTTTGAACAGCCGCTGCAGCTGCTCAATGCCGTGGCTGTAGCCCCGGGCGATATAGGTCGCCCCAGAGGAGAGCATCAGCTCCAGGGGATTGAGCGGCGGCTCGACTGCCCCGGCTGGGGTTGACTTTCCCCGAAAGCCGGATGGTGATGTGGGGGTGTACTGGCCGGTGGTCAGGCCGTAAACCCGGTTGTCATGCAATATCAAGGTGATATCGATGTTCCTCTTGGCGGCAAAGATCAGATGCTCCAGACCCTCCGCCAGGCTGTCTCCGTCCCCGGAAAAGCAGATCACCTTCAGATCGGGATTGGCAATCTTGATGGCTGTGGCCGCGGGTATGGTCCGACCGTGCAGGGAATAGAAGCTGTTCACATTGAGGTAGTCAACGATCTTGGCGTGGCAGCCTATGCCCGATACCAAAACCACATCTTCCAGGGGATAGCCCTCGCCATCCAGCTCAGCCAGAACCGCTCTCATAGCGCCGAGGATGGAGAAGTTGCCGCAGCCGGGGCACCAGGTGTTTGTAGCACTGCTGGCCAGGTCCTTGGGATTGATTTGCGTGGGATTCATATGCCTGCACCTCCCAGGCTATGGAGAAGGTCTTCCCGGGAGAACGGCCTTCCATCGTACTTTAAGATCCTGTCATCAACCTTAATGCCCCAGCATCGAGCCATATCGGCCAGCTGTCCAGTGGAGTTGCACTCCACCGCCAGCAGCCTCTCCACCCCCTGCAGGGCATCTATCAGCCTCTTTTCCGGGAAGGGCGAGAGGGCCAGCACCTGGACCGCCCGCAGGCCCAGCCTCTCCGCCGCCTCCACACACACCCCTTTATTGGAGCCCCAGAAGAGAAGAGCGGTCTTGCTTGATATCTGGCCATAGACCTTCACCGTCTCATACTCTTCCATCTCCCTGGCCAGGGATTGGCCCTTTCTCCGGCGCTTCTCGCTCATCTCCCTGGTGAGGCTGGCATCCTCGCTGGTTATGCCCTGCTGGTCATGCATGTAGCTGTCTGTCTTTATCGCCTGCCCCTTCTGGGGGGAGAAGGACATAGGGGAGACGCCATCTTCCGTCTGAAGATAGCGCCTGTATATTCCATTTCCATCCCAGAGCATAGGGCTCTCCTCTTTTACCTCCCCGGCAAGATCCCCATGGAAGCTATAGAGGCTCTCGCTCAGGGTCTTGTCGCTCAGAATGATAGAGGGAATCTGATATTTCCAGGCTAAATTAAGTGCCCGGCCAGACCAGATATAAGCCTCCTCGGCGTCTCCCGGTGCCACCACCAGCCGGGGAAACTCCCCCTGGCCGGCGTGGAGGACGAAATGCAGATCCCCCTGTGCGGTGTAGGTGGGAAGGCCGGTGGAAGGGCCAGCCCTCTGAGCCATGATCACCACCACCGGCAGCTCAGCCATGCCCGCCAGGCTCAGGCCCTCGGTCATGAGGCAGAAGCCGCCTCCGGAGGTTCCTACCGCCGCCCTGACCCCGGCATAGGCAAATCCGAGAGCCATGAGCATGACTGCGATCTCGCTCTCCGGGTGGATCACCTTGAGGCCGAAGTCTCCGGCATAGCGGGCCATGAAGTCCAGAACGCTGGAGGATGGGGTCATGGGGTAAGCCACATAAGCGCCTAGCCCGGCCTGAATCAGACCCAGGCTCATAGCCTGGTTGCCGGTGAGAAGGCTCTGTGCTTGGCGGGAAGCAGGAGCAGAGCCTGATCCTTCTGCCGCTGGATCATCGATCTGGCAGAACTCATCCGCTTGCTGATAGCCGTTTCTTGCCACCAGGAGGTTCAGATCCAGCTTCTTTTGCATATGTTTTCTCAGGACCTCCTCTAAGACCTCCCAGGCGATGCCCACCACCTTGCAGTATCCGCCCAGAATGCAGCTGTTCTTCATGATCGCCGGAGCGCCAGCCTCCTTGAGGATAGAGGTTACGGCCAGGCCGCATCCCTTCACCGCCGTTCCTTTTAAGCTTACCTTATCCGCATCGTAAATGAGAAATGAGCTTGTTTTAAGCCTGTCCTTATGCTTTTCAACCGTCTCCTGGTTCANNTAAGAGAAGGATAATCGTAGTACATGTAAGTGCTGTAGCCCAGCCTTGATAGCAGGCGGGATATAGTCATTCCCGCCTCATTTATGCCGTCTCCGGCTATGCCTCCGATGAGCGTGGAAAAATCGTCCATTTATATCCCCTGTATGAATTTATATTTCCCGGATTTCGCTAATCTGATAACCGCAGATTTTAATATTATAACTATATGATGGTACTCTATATAAAAGCTTTGCAGAACCGGAAAAGGCGAATGAGGTTGCTGATTAAAAAGAGACTTATAGGAATAAAGCCCATGATACAATCCTGGCAATTAGAATAACTTGGTAAAAATCCTAAAATCCATCTGGTTAATCAGGAGGCTATGATATGGACCAGAATATATCTTATGATGCTGAGCTGGATTGCGTGGGCCTATTTTGTCCTATACCCATCGCCAAGACCAAAGAAGAGATCGAAAATATTGAGGTCGGGCAGATCCTGAAGGTAGAGGCAGATGATCCGGCTGCCGAGGAGGACATATCCCGCTGGGCCAAGAGAGTTGGTCATGAGGTCTTGAGCATGGAAAGGTCCGGAAATATCATAACCATCTGGATAAAGAGAAAGAAGTAAATGAAGAAGTAAATGAGGGTGATCATTTCATGAGCAAGATCCTTTATATTCAGACCAGTGGACTGGACACGCCGGAGAGGCTCTATGCGCCTTTTATTCTGGGAATGACCGCCAGGGCTATGGATGTTGATGCCTCCATATTCTTCATGATCAAGGGGATAACCGCCTTAAAGAAGGGCGAGGCAGAGAAGATCAAGATCGGCAGCTTTCCCAGCCTCAAGGAGGTCATGGACCAGGCCCTGGCGACAGGAGTAAAGATGTACATCTGCGAGCAGAGCACCCAGCTCCTAGGCCTTGATCGAGGGGACTTTATCCCTCAGGCCAAGGTGGCCGGAGCGGCTACATTAAACGACCTGGCTCTGGATGCGGACTCAGTCATAAGCCTGTAGGGGAATATGTGCGGAATTTATCTCGACCATCAGTCCTGCTGTCCTGTCGATCCCCGGGTGGAGGAGTTCGCCCAACGCTATTCTTCTATCGACTTCGGCAATCCCTCCGCTCTGCATTCCCGGGGACTGGCGGCCAAAGCAGCCCTGGAAGAGGCCAGGGCTAAAGTGGCAGAGCTGATAGGAGCGGAGAGTCCAGAGAGCATCATCTTTACCGGCGGCGCTACCCAGGCCAACAACCTGGCCATCCGGGGAGCGGCTCTC
>MTKZ01020342.1_pt1 | contig 12426 bp, 8 predicted proteins | sample 1042781 | NCBI WGS metagenome assembly MTKZ01 (sample SAMN06212207, study PRJNA360539) | anaerobic digester metagenome | biome: Wastewater treatment plant; material: sludge; isolation source: anaerobic digester fed with sludge from wastewater treatment plant | place: Denmark: WWTP Viborg ...
TACGAATGGAGGAACCATCCGAGATTATCACGGAAATGATGCCATTCTGAATCTGCCCTGGAATGCAGGCACCGGCTCACTGGCTGGAAACAATGCCATTGTGATCGACACCACACCACCGGAGATTACGATCCATCATCCGGGCTCTTCGGCAGCTGTCAGCAAAACCATTACAGCCACCACATCGGATGGAACGATAAAGATGAGCAATACCCGCGGAACAACCTGCGATGGCAGTTTGACTTTCACGGTTTATGCCAGCCAGACATTCAATGCCGAAACAGATAACGGCATCCGGGTGTGTTATCAGGCAGTCGATGCAGTCAATAATATCAGTTACAAGCTGTCCGATCCGATCAGCGGAATTGACACCACAAAACCGACGACAAGCATCATCGCCAAACCGGGCAATCCCGACAACAGCGCCAGTCCCAGTTTCACATTCAGCGGCGAGGATCCGGACGGTGCAGATGGTTCGGACGGTTCGGGCATAGCCGGTTTTGAATGCAGTCTGGATGGGGAACCTTTTTCAAGTTGTTCGAGCCCGAAGACCTACAGCAGCCTCGGCGACGGCAATCATACCTTCCAGGTGCGTTCCGTCGATGCTGCCGGCAATACCGATGATTCACCGGAATCCTACACCTGGCAAATTGATACATCGCTGCCGGAAACGACAATTCTCAGTTCTCCCGCCAATCTGACCACTTCGACCGATGCTGTATTTGAATTCGAGGGGGCTGATCCGGGCGGTTCGGGAATTGAAAACCTGGAATGTATGCTCGATAGCAGCACCTTTTCAGTCTGCACCAGTCCTAAAGAATATAACGCTCTGCCGGATGGTAGTCATAATTTTCAAGTGCGTGCTGTGGATACAGCCGGCAATGTGGATCCATCCCCGGCCGAAATCAACTGGACGATCGATACGACCGCGCCAACGGTATTGATTTCCTCCACTGAATCCGACCCTACCAATGTCAATCCCATCCCGATCACGGTCCAATTCAGCGAACCTGTGACCGGTTTTGAGGAAAGCGATATCATCCCCGGTAACAGTACCATCAGCGGCTTCCTCGCAGTAGACAGTTCCACGTATTCCTTCAATTTGATCCCGAGCAGCGAAGGGACAGTTACCCTCGATATTCCAGCAGCTGTCGCCGTTGATGCCATCGGTTTTTCAAACCTTGCAGCAGAACAATTCTCCATCGTATTCGGTATGGATCTGGTCATTACGAGCCCGGATCATGCCGCATTTATTGTCGGAATCCCCAATACCTTTAACATCACAACAAGCGGCTTTCCATTCCCGACTATCTCAACGGCTGATACACTGCCTGCAGGTATCACTCTCATTGATCATCACGACGGAACCGCTACGCTGGAAGGTACACCGGAAATGACGACGCTGGGTACTTACACATTCGATATCAGCGCTGTCAATGTATTATCATCCGCAGTCCAGAATTTTTCTCTATCGATTGAAGAATCTGCCGGTATTTCCAAAGTGGAAAGCATAGCCGACACGGGTGACAGCGAGCTCTCAGAAAATGAACACACGAATGTTTCGATCACGTTACTGCTGCCCGTCTTTTCCAAAGATATGCAGCATATTTCTGCACTGGATCCTTTTGATGTGCTCAATCCATCTCTGTATCATCTGAAAATCAATGATCTGGCCGACATTTCCATTGACCATGTTACTTATGACAATCACAGTGATCTCGGACCGTTTGTCGCCACGCTGTCGGTTAATGGCGGTATACCGTTGATACAAGGAAAATATAAACTGACCATTGACGGCTCCATGAAAGACCGCTCCGGTTTCCCGATCGGTTCAAATTTCGAACGCGTCTTTTATATCGATCACCAGGATCCAAAAACCGTCATCATCACGATCGGCAACGGTAATTCTTTGTTCACCAACGGTTCCACCATTGACACCAGCCTGTCAGGAATCAAAGTCACTTTTGATGAAGATGTCAGCAATTCCGGTAACGGTACGGATCCGGATGATGTGACCAATCCTTTCAATTACTTATTACTCCAAACCGGCCCCGACAATATCTACAACACGAATTCCTGCCTCGCATTTGCCAATAACGGGAATTCGCCGGTTGGTGATGACATCCATATTCCGACTGGTACTGTTACGTATGACAACCATGGCGGGGATGGTCCGTTCGTGGCAACAATCGCTTTGAATGAAGGGAAATCGCTTCCTAACGGATATTATCGCCTTTTCATTTGCGGCTCTACCTCGATTGTCGATCTGGCAAAAAATCCAATTAATAACGGGAAGGATGCGTCAATCAATTTCCGCGTTTTGGTAAATCAATCCGTCGAATCCAATCCTTTGACCGGTTTCAGACCCGGAGCGCTGACAATCCTGCCCCAACAAACGGATGACAAAGCCTATCATCCTTCTGGAAATCTCTGGCTTCAGATTCCTTCCTTGAATCTCGAGGCGGACATTACCGGTGTCCCGCAGGCAGCTGATGGCTGGGATGTTACCTGGCTGCAGGATCAGATCGGCTGGCTCGAAGGAACCGCTTACCCGACTTGGAACGGTAATACGGTACTCACAGCTCATGCCTATAAGGCGGATGGATTACCCGGACCTTTTGCCTCTCTAAAGAATCTGAAATACGGGGATATTCTGATAATTCATCTGGATGGACAAAGCTATACTTATATAGTCGACAGCAGTGTGCTGGTTGATCCGGATGATACACGCCTGCTGACCCGTCATGAAGATCGCGATTGGCTCACGCTTATCACCTGCCAGCAATTCGATGAGGCTTCCCAGTCCTATCGCTATCGTAGAGTCGTCCGCGCTGTTCGTTCGGATGTTCAATGAGTTTTTGAGTTAAAAATGCCCCATTCCGATCTGCTCAGTAAATTGCATACGATGTGGATCGAAATGGGGCTATATAATTTGAAGGATAGTTTTCGGAAAAATTCTACGTTCTATCCAAGGATTCGAATCATGTAAATGTCTTCAGAGCTTCTTATGCAAGAAATTTGCGGACATCGTCAAGCTGACCGGCTGATCCGAGTTTTTCATTCTTGGCTGCAATAAAGTTGGCATATTCTTCCATAAAGACTTTACCGATCGGGCGAAGATCAAAATTTTCCGGGTGTTCGAGGAAATACTCGCGATGTACGCGCGTCCAAACTAAACGACCGTCGGTATCGATATTGATTTTTGTAACGCCGAGTTGTGCAGCGCGTTTGAACTGGTTATCATCAACACCTTTGGCTCCCTGCAGATTGCCGCCGGCAGCATTAATGCGCGCTACTTCGTCCTGCGGCACAGAGCTGGAACCATGCATCACCAGCGGGAATCCGGGAACGCGGTTCTGAATTTCTGCAAGCACATCAAAATGAAGCGACTGACTGCCGGTAAATTTGAAAGCGCCATGGCTGGTTCCAATCGCAACAGCAAGAGAATCGACATTGGTTCTGGAGACGAATTCTTTGACGGAATCCGGATCGGTCAGTTTCGCATCAGCATCACTGACAGAGACATGCTCTTCCACACCGCCAAGTTGCCCCAGTTCTGCTTCAACAACAATTCCTTTGGCGTGAGCCGCGTCGACGACACGTTTTGTTGTTGCGACATTCTCGTCAAAGCTTAGAGAGGAAGCATCGATCATGACGGAGCTGTAAAAACCACTTTCAATGCAGTCATAGCATGTCTGCTCATCACCATGATCCAGGTGAACAGCAAAAATGGCTTCCGGGAACATCTGATCAGCACTGCGAATCAACCCCTCCAGCATGATTTTACTGGTGTAAGAACGAGCACCTTTTGAAATCTGAATAATAAAAGGGGATTGACTTTTAATATTTCCTTTAAACAGACCGATAATCTGTTCAGCATTATTGATGTTGTATGCACCAATTGCATATTTGCCGTAGGCATGTTCAAACAATTTTTTAGTTGTAACAATCATCTTATTCTCCTGCGAATTAATTCAAAAACATCGGTACACCGAGGAAATCTTTAATCTTCGGTCTGTAAGCTTCAATATCATAGAAAGCAGGAACATCCACACGTTTCTTTCCGGCAAGAACCATACTGACGGGAACAGTTGTGTATTTGCCGCCATGCAGTGCAACCATACGGCCTGTATCATTTCTGGCAACCAATTGGAATGCCAAATTACCGAAAGAACTTGCAACCATACGATCCAGAGAATCAGGAGCACCGGAGCGCATCATGTAACCAACCTGCTGATACATAATATTGCTGTTGGAGCGGCGTTTGACGGCTTCGGCAACGATCATTCCGACACCACCCAGTTTCCGATGCCCGTAAGCATCCATTTCACCGGTTTCAATGATATCGCCGCCTTCCATAATGGCGCCTTCTGAAACGGTTACCAAAGAGTAGTTGGAAGGATTTGCTTTTTTATCAGCAACCAGGTATTCTGTCAGTTTGTCAATATTGAAAGGCACTTCTGGAATTACTGCACGATCTGCGCTGGAAAGATAAGCGGAAATCAGACTGGTTTCGCCAGAATTACGTCCGAATAATTCAATAATACCGATTCGCTCATGAGAACCTAAAGAAGTTCGCATGTTGGTGATGACTTCAACAGCTCTGGTAATGGAAGTTGAAAAACCAATACAGTAATCTGTTCCAAAAACATCGTTATCCATAGTTTTCGGAATTGCAACCACCGGAATTCCTTCATTATGCAGACGAACCGAATAGCTGAGCGTATCGTCGCCACCGATCGTGATCAAGGTATCAATACTGACGTGATCCAAAACCGACAGGACATGCGGGGTATAATCCATGGTATCTTCATCCACCTTGATTCCCAGCGGTGAGTTCTTCAGAAATTCCGGGATGACATTCATCTTAACTTTTTGAGGATTGGTTCTGGACGTATGCAGAAAGGTTCCGCCAGTGCGATCAATCTTTCGAACATCATCGCGTCCCAACTCAAATATATTTCGATGGGATTCTGGATCATTCAAATCATAGTTTAATAATCCGCCCCAGCCTCTTCGTATCCCAAAAATCCTGTAACCATAATCCAAGGCAGACATTACGACGGCTTTCATTGCGGGATTCAGACCTGGAACGTCGCCCCCGCCAGTTAAAATACCAAGTACTTTAGACATAAAAACTCCTTAAAAGGCAGTAAAACCATTGAATCAGTAGAGTCCGGAAATTTGAAAATTTCCGATTAACCAATAATTATACTATAGGCGTGTCTTTTTTCTTTTTTCGATCGGCATATTTTTCCAGAAAATATTACTTAATAAGTGCTGCTTCCCATTTTTTCTCAAGAGCCAATGGCAGTAAGTATTACGAAATTCGGAAAAATATTTTACAAAAAGAAGAAATATTGAATAGCTGAATTGTCACAAATTTTCGATAAATGTATCGATATTCCACCACCGGTTCCAATAGAGCAGAATAATCGTGATAACCGGGAAAAGGATACCAAGATTATCCACGGGATTATTCCAGTTGGGATAAACAAGAATTTTTATTATCCAAGGGAAAAACAAAAACAGCAGAAGAAACATGCTGCTGATCCATTTCCCGTTTTTCTCCCAGCGAAGAACAATTTTGTCTGCAGCATAGCTCAACGGAATCCATAACGCATATAAATTCTTTCCAAAACTTGGAATACCGCTCAGAAAACCAACGGTCATGGTTAATGCCAGAACCCATTCAAAAGCCCGCACGCTGCCTTTTGCATTGACAATCCATTCAATGATCATGATCAGTATAAAAAATCCAGAAATCGCCCAACCGATTCTGCCGCCCAATTCCGGCTGCCAGTTTTCAATAAGCTTGCTGAAATAAATCGGATTAAGATACTTATAGTAATAGACAATGGATCGCAAAAACTCTGTAATCCAATTCACCATAAATAATGCTGAAACCAAGACCAGCAGGCCGACCACGAGTGTCAACCAAATGACAACCGTGCTGCGATGATTGGACAGACACCAGATACAAATCCAGAGAATCGGAAGAAACGTTAGACTATACTTAATCGTGGCAAATGCGAGCATGATACCTGCAAATTCGTCTTCATGATCCCGAATAGCATCCAATGCAACCAGCAGCAGTAATACTGCAATAATCCCGATATCGCCATCGATTACTGCCATTAAAGAAAAATAACTAAATAGCAATAACATGCTCAGTGAATAAACAGATAATGTCCGCCCGCTGATTTGAAACGCCCATTTTAATTTCATTGCGATCCCGATGAGGGACGCTTCCAGAATCGTCATCCAGATGATTAAAGCAATTTCAAAATGATCGATGAAGGTAAACACGAGAAAATATAAAACAGAATACAAAGGCAAAGTAAATCCGCTGATATTGGGATCTGCAGGAAATTGTTCCTTTACTTGCAGAAATAAATCAGACCCATAGGGATTTCCGCCTTGTGCAAAAAGGATTCTTCCCGAAAGCCAATAACTGTAGAAGCTCGCGCCATAATTGGTCTTAAAAACGAAAAAACTGTTCAATGCAATGAACAGGATGGCCAGGATAACCAGAATCGTTATCACAGAAGCCGAAATTCCATAATTCCGTCGCAGCGGTTTTGTATTCATATTTCTGTGATTCTTTCTCTCAGAATCTCTTATGTTGGAAAACACCACAACCTGTTTTCCGATATCGTTTACTATTCCTTTCAGGTCCAGCAATTCGAAATGGAATATGGGATTATTGGTATTCTTGATGGATTCGATAAATCAATCCTTATTTCGAATTGCTGTTTCAGTTTCGAAAGCACAATTGGTTTTTACGAACTCGCTGATCGAAAAAAACATTTTTATGTTGACTGAAAACAAACTGTCACAACATGTTTAAAATAATAAATAAAACAGAACAGGACTGTATATCCAGAAATTTGAAATTTCGAAGACTTTTCCGAATTGAATGAGAAAACTTGTTATTTTTTTCTTACGCGGTACATATTATAAAAATAACAATAGGTCCATCTCATATTTCAAATTGCTGCTGTTTATCAATTAAGACAGGAGCCGGTTCTGTAAATATTCCAATTTTATTAAAAATCAACCAGTCGATTTAAAATTCCTTTTTATAAATACGATGATGCTTTTTAGGCTTCAATCCAAGCGCAATCATCTCGAGTTGGACTTCCTTTGCGCTTTCAGCCATCTGTGTGGCTTCCGCATCGACAAATTGAGGAAATGCCTCCAGTAGTTTGCTCATCGACGAATAGAGCAATGCATCCCCGCCGCGTCTCCGGTATTCTTCTAAAATTCCGAATCCGTTTAAGGTTACTTTCTTCGTTCGGCGGATTTCCAATAATAAATCAAGGATTAATGCGGGGGTCAAATATCCGTTATGGCGCTGCATCGCAGCAGATAAGTCCGGAAACGTAATTAAGAAACCGACAATTTCCTGCTTTTCATTGGTGATAAATTTGACCATNNNNCCATCTTGAGAACATTGTCAATCAAGAATTGGATTTCCTTGAACGACATCGGGAAATATTCCCAGTTATTTTCAAATGACTTTGCATAAAGATTCGCGATAGTCTGTGCATTTTTAACAAACTCTTTGCGTGATTTGTAGGCGATAACTTTTAACGTTCCGCGCTTTTGAACGATTTCGGCAACTTTCTGAACTTTTTCGGGTAAAACAAATTCAGATGCCTTAAAAGACATTGACACAAATTCATTGCACTTTCGGAATCCATAGGCTTCATACAAGTTTTTATAATATGGGTAATTGTATGCGGACATGTTCATCATCTGCCGTTCATCGAATCCGTCTGTCAATACACCATAGCCGTCAAAAAGCGAGAATCCTTTTGGACCGATGATTTCATTCAAGCCGCGTTTCCTGGCCCATTCGATTGCTGCATCAAAAAGGGCATTCGCCACTTCCTGATCATTGATGGAATCGAATAAAAATAAGTTGGCAGTCTTCAATTGATGATAATTGTTATAACTGTTATTCATTAAGGCTGCAATCCGTCCTGCCATTTTCCCATTTTTCCAGGCTGTAAAAAAATCCGCTTCAGAATGATCATAGAATGGGTGTTTTTTCTTGTTCAACATCACTTCTACATCACCGCGAAACGGTGGTACCCAGTTTGGATCCCCTTTATACAGATCATAATGAAACTGAACAAATTGTTTAACCTGTTTTTTGTCATCCGTATTAACAAGTCGAATTTCAACCTTAGTTTTTGCCTGCCTTTATTATAAAAAATAATCAAGATAAGAACGTGTTTGAATCGTATAGGTTATTCTACCTTAAAATAACGACCATCAGTCAGTAATAATTCGAAATATGAAACGAATTCATTGTTGTTCTTATGGTTTTGCGCGAAGTATAAAAACCATAAGAACAACAAGTTTTCTCTTTTTTCTCAAAAGACAATCAAATTTCGAATTGCTGGTCAATCAACAATTGAAACAATCAGTATTTCAAAACAAGAGAAACAATTGAATTACTTAGACAATGCCTTCCATACTGCATCTAAAGCCTGTAATCCGGAATAGGAATGTCGGTTCCACCCTTCTGCAGATAGGTAGCCCCCTGGTCTTGTGTCATCAATTCCCTTGCCAGGCAAGTCATGCAGAGTACGCCAAAAGTTCCAAAATGGGACTCCAAATTCTCCCGCGACTTCCGCAGTCGCCCGATTGATTCGATGCCCTCCTTCCTGATTATCACCTTTGCTGGATAAAATCGGTACAGCTCCATGGTCAAGAACAAAACGAATAATTTCGCGAAGATAATCTGCATGGGCAGATTCGTTTCCACTGTTCCAATTCGTCCCCAGATTGATAAACACAATGGATGGTTTGTGCAGCCGAAATTCACACACGATGGGCGATTCATCCGCATCACAGCGTTCAGGATCAGCCCATTCCGGTGATAATACGGAAGCAACACTCTGCCCATCGCGTACCGTAACACTCATTCGATTGAAAGATCCGTGAAAATTCTCTATTGTATCCATCAGATTCCGAAATTTTTCATCGAGTGGATCAACCTCTGAATCGAACATGCCCATAAAAATCTGCGGATTCGACTGACAGTCACCAATAACGCTGAAGGCATGTGGATCATTTCCCTGTTGAATGCCACGCTGATAGATTTCTTTCATTCGCTTGTTAACATCAGTAGGTAGAATCGGCCATTCCGACCAATACTTCGGTGATTTTATTGTTACAGAAGAATTTATGTTTAATTGCAGGATTTTTCCCTGGTAATTTTGGAAATCAGCAAACAATCCAGTTAGATTACCAGTTGGAACAATCGAAAAGCTGAATACAATGTATAGAATAAATAAATAATTAAATGTGTAATTTTTTCTCATTCTAAACATCACACTATTCCAAATGGAGAAACTACTCAATCTGTATGTTTGCTTCTCCCGTACAAAATTCTGATCGAAGGTTGAATCTTTGAATTATACAAAAAAGGACTACTAATATTTCATCAGATATAAATATCTTTGAATTTTTTTTCTCTGAACTTAGAAGTAAAATAAATGTGCTATAATCTTGCCATCATTAATTAATTCAAATTTTTTTGCTGTATTTTCATTAATTTTTGCATGCGAACATCACTCAATTTGACCTAATGCATACCAAAACACGCAATTTAGGATAAAAATGAAGCAGAAAAAGAAAAATACACTACTCCTTTTTCTTACAATCGGAATTGTTTTTATTTTTCGAGCAGAATTATTAATAATTATAGATCTGATTTTCAAAAATCTAACAGATCGCTCACTAATCAATCGAAGTCAACCTACACAACTAACGGTCCTTTTTCTAATTTCCTTTTTGTTTCTTGGTTTCATTTTCTTAGTTCAGAATAATTTTTTATGCAAAATTGACATTGAAAAGAGTTTACTTTCTAAAATAACGATTTTTATTCCGCTCATTGTCATCTTCGTGTTATTTATCATTCTGGCTTGGAATATGAGACTAAGACGTGATGATTATTGGGAAATATTCGAATCTAAAACATTGGGACAGATTAAATATATTCTAACCACTTTTCAAACTTCGACTTTCAGATATGCATCATTGTTTTTTAAAAGTTTTTATTCCTACCTTTCTCCAAATTTCTATATAAATATATCTTTGATCTTTATTTTTATTCTACAGTTTTTCGGATTATTTTTGATAAATAAGCTTTTTCTGGAAAACTTCACAATCGATTTAAACTCTAAACTCTTAATAATTTTTTCTATTGTATTAAGCGGAAATGAAACAGTTGGAATCTTAATATTATCGCCCAAAGTATGGGAAGTCCATTTTTGGGGAGCAGGTACTTTTGTATATAGCGCAGGTTTAACATTGTCAATTCTTGCAATTTCGGTCTTCCTGATGTCAGTAATCAACAAACATGCACCTTTATTAATGTATATTTTTTCACTGATTTTAAGTTTTTTCGCTTGTGGATGTTCAGAACTGGTTACTATTTCAATGTACATTTTTACGATCTTCTTGTTGTTTTTTTCAAAAATTCAGGATAAAACCCAAAAACAAAGAATAAAATTGATTGTTTTCTGTATTTTTACATGGTTAAGCGGGTTGATTTCTATAACAGCACCGGGAGGCCAAACCAGAGCAAAAGATTACATGGATACTTCATCCATCATTGTGATAACAGAAAATATCACTTCAAGGATAAGTGAAGCTATTTTGACTGATTTTCAAAACATTATCAATTTTTTCAACTATCAACCAAAATTATTGTTCATATTCTTGGTGATTTCTCTAATGCTTGGAATGCTGATAAAAATTAGAATAGAAAAAATAAGGGAATTATTCATTATTTTTTCTGTTCTAATAATTACTGCAATCATATCTCTTTTACCCAATGCGATTCTTCGTTACATTCCAGCACGAGTATTAGCGATTCCTTGGACATGGATGTTTCTATCTTTTAGTATGTTGTTTTTTTTGGCAGGAGCTTTGTTTATCCAAAAATTTTCGATGAACCTCTCTTACCTGACACTTCTATTAGGAACTGCAATTCCGATGATAATCTTTTGTTGGTTTTATTTTGATAATATCCGGATGGCAAAAAGTATCCGCTTGCAATGGGATTATCGGAATCAGATACTGCAAGGTATTGATGAAGGAACAACTATGGTGGAAACATGCCAGATACCTGTATTAGGAAGTACGCAACCAGATATTTCTGAGGATCCGAATTATGAGGGAAACATTACTGCAGCATTGTTTTATAAAGTTAAAACAATAACGGCATATGAAACCTGTGAAAGGTGGATGATGATGGGGAAAAAATAAATAGAAAAACTTTAGATGAATAACTCACTCACCAGATTTTCCATTTTTCCCTTAATAATAAAAATCCCCTCCTATCTTTTTTTATATCCTCTTAAAAATCCACTTTCATCTTTTTTCGTATTGTTGTAATAACAACTAGTTTAATACCATTCATGAGATAAACTAATGTATGAATAAGACAATAATTCGAAATATGGACATGCTTTTCGAATAAAGAGAAAACAACACAATATATAATAATCCTTTGCATAATTCGAATCGCTGTAAATAAGCAGTAATTCCAAATATGAAAAGAATTCATTGTTGTTCATGTGGTTTTGCGCTTCGCGCAAAACCACATGAACAACAAATTTTCTTTCCTTATTCGAAAAGTCAATCCATATTTCGAATTTCTGGTAAATACGAATGAAAGGTTGACAATGAAACGAAAAATNNCAACGGCTGCGGCTTATGTGCAGCAGCCTGCCACGAACAGGCCATTGCCATTGAAAACGGGAAAGCACGATTAATTCGGGATGATTACTGCGACGGACTGGGAAACTGCCTTCCGGCATGTCCCATGAACGCAATCAGTTTTGAAGAAAGAGAAGCGGCAGCTTATGACGAAGCAGCAGTCGAAGCGGCAAAATTAGCTTCAAAAAATACTGTATCGCAAGGTTGTCCAGGAACCATGTCAAGAATGATTGAAAAGAGAATTTCTCCTGTTTCAGAGACAGTTCCCATGGAAAGCGAATTAACCCATTGGCCGGTGCAAATAAAACTGGCTCCGATTAAAGCGCCTTTTTTTAATCATGCCAACTTGCTCATTGCAGCAGATTGCACGGCGTATGCATATGGAAATTTCCATCAGAAATTTATCCGCAACCATGTCGCATTGATCGGCTGTCCCAAACTGGATGAAGGCGATTACAGCGAAAAATTAACAGAAATTCTTAGAAATAATGAAATAAAAAGCGTCAAGGTTGTACGGATGGAAGTTCCTTGCTGCGGAGGAATGGAAAATGCTGTGAAAACCGCATTGCAGCGAAGCGGCAAATTGATACCCTGGCAAGTGATTGTCATCTCCACAGATGGAAGGATTCTTGAAGATTAATTCAGAAGCAGGGCGCCCCAAAAAGAATAAGGCGCCCTGCTTCA
>MTKZ01124421.1_pt1 | contig 12420 bp, 12 predicted proteins | sample 1042781 | NCBI WGS metagenome assembly MTKZ01 (sample SAMN06212207, study PRJNA360539) | anaerobic digester metagenome | biome: Wastewater treatment plant; material: sludge; isolation source: anaerobic digester fed with sludge from wastewater treatment plant | place: Denmark: WWTP Viborg ...
AAGATATCAACGCTGAACCGGCCCGGGCGGAGTCGGTGAGTGGATTGCGCAGGCCGCCACGACGGCGGTGTGCCCGGTGGTTGAGACGAAGGGCGCGTCCGACGGTCCGATCACGTCTGCTTCTGGATCCGGATGCGGACATCCGCCACGTGGCATCCCTGGCCGGCCGGATGAACGATCAGGGGGTTGATATCGAGTTCGGCGATGTCCGGGAAGTCGGTTGCCATCTGGGAGAGCCGCTTCAGGCAATCTTCGATGGCGGGGATGTCGCTCGGGGCTTCGCCTCTCAGGCCCTTGAGCACGGCGGCGGTCCGCAGGCTGTTGATCATTCGCGTGGCCGTGGCCTCGCTGATGGGCGTGATTCGGAAGGTCACATCCTTGAGGGCCTCGACGTAGATACCGCCCAGCCCGCACATGATGACGTGCCCGAATACAGGGTCGCGGCTCAGGCCGAGAATGACTTCCTTGCCGGCCGGAATCATCCTGCGGACCAGGAAGCCGGCGATGTCCCCGGTGGTGTACTTCTGCAGAATTGCCGCGCGCATTTCGCCGCAGGCCGCACGCAGTTCCTCGGCGTTCCTGAGGTTGAGCATCACGCCCTTGACGTCGAACTTGTGCACGATACTCGGCGACACAACGCGAAGCACGACGGGGTATCCAAGTTGATCAGCGGCTGCGACGGCCTCATCCGCGGTTTGTGTCAGCTCGGAAGGAACAACCGGCAGACCATACGCCGCCAGCACCTTGAGTGCCAGGGGCTCAATGAGGTAGCCGTCGGAGGCCCGCTTGATGATCTCGGCGGCCTTGTTCCGGTCCACGTCCTCATGAATCCTGGTCCTGGTGCGCTTGCGGTCTCGCCACAGGCGGTACCGGACGGCATCCTCCATGGCATCGGTCGCCCATTCCGGCAGCACGTAGTGCGGGATGCCGTGCTCTTGCAGGATCTGAATGCCTGAGGCCACGTCCTTGGCTCCCATGAACGAGCACATCAGCGGTTTTTGTTTATTTGCGTGGCCTTTCCGTTCCTCGCAAACGGCCTGCGCGATGGTGGTAATGTTGGTCATGGACTGCGGCGTCAGAATGACGAGTATCTGGTCGACGTTGGGGTCCTCGTACACCGCCTCCATGGCCGCCCGGTAGCGATCGTCGCGGGCGTCGCCGATCACGTCGATCGGGTTCTTCATGTTGGCCGCGGCGGGAAGGGCCTTCTTGAGCTTGGCCGTGGTATCAGGGCTGAATTTCGCCAGTTCCAGCCCGCGCTCGATCGCCGCGTCCGTGGCCATGACGCCGGGCCGCCGGCGTTGGTGACGATCGCAATGCGGTTCCCGCGAGGCAGCGGCTGGTAGGCCAGCAGCCGGGCGGTATTGAACATCTCTTCGATGCTCTTGGAGCGGATGATCCCGGCCTGCTCGAAGACCGCGTTGCACACCACGTCGGAGGAAGCCAGTGCCCCGGTGTGAGACTGGGCTGCCGCCGCACCCTGTGCGGTTCTTCCGCCCTTGATCGCCAGGATCGGCTTGGGTGTCTTGCTGGCCGCCGTGATATGCTGGGCCACCTGCACCAGTTCGCGCCCGCGACGGATCTCTTCCAGATACATGAGGATGACGGAGGTCTGCGGATCGTCTGCCAGGTAGGAGAGGAGATCGACCTCCGTCACGTCCGCCTTGTTGCCGAGGCTGACGAACTTGGAGAAGCCGATGTTCATGCCCTGGGCATAATCGAGCACCGCGGTGCACAGCGCGCCGCTCTGCGAGATGAACGCAATGCTTCCGGCCGCGGGCATGGCTCGCGCGAAGCTGGCGTTCATATGCACGTCCGGCTCGGTGTTGATCGCCCCGAGGCAGTTGGGTCCGATGAGCCGCATGCCGTACTTGCGGGCGATGGCCTTGATGTTTTCCTCCCGTTCGATGCCCGCGGGACCCACTTCGCGGAAGCCCGCCGAGATGATGATCGCCGCCTTGATGCCTTTCTGGCCGCACTGCTCCAGCGCCAACTCGCAGACCCGTCCCGGAAAGACCAGGATGGCCATGTCGACGGTGTCGGGTATGTCGAGCACGTAGTCGTACGCTTTCACGCCGGCGATGTGCCGCTTGCGCGGGGCCACCGGATAAACCGGGCCGTTGAACCGCCCGTTCAGCAGGTTGACGAAGATGTCGTGCGGCACCGTGCCCGGCGTGTTGGTGACGCCCAGCACGGCGATGGACCGCGGACGGAAGATGGTGTCAAGGCCGGCACCGGAAGTACTCATGAACGCCGGCAACGTGGAGGAACTCGAAGACGCTGACATGATGCTCCATTCGCCAAAAAAGCTTCTACAGGCATAACCGTAACGGGACCTTTAGGCTAAAGCATCTTGCCGGAAACGGCAAGGTCCCAAGAGCGCGGCGTCGAGTGCACAGCGGCCGGTCCGACCGCCGCAAAGGTCATGCCTCGTGCCCCGCACGATCGGGTGACGCGGATTGGCCGAACCCTCGCAGGAAAGGCCTGCGCAACGGGGAGGGCAGAATGCCGCCTCGCCAATAGTCATGCGTGCGAGGGCGGCTCGTGCGAGCGGATGAAAGCAGTCGATATCAGAGATCCGGGAAAACCGCGAAGGCTGCCGATCAGCCTTTCAGGTGCTTGCCGATGAACTCGGCCGCGGCTCCGACGGTGGCCACGGCCAGAGCGGCATCTTCATCCATCTCGATGCCGAACTCCTCCTCGAACGCGGCGACCAGCGGGACGCTCTGCACAGACTCGGCTCCCAGGTCAAAGGAGAAGCTGTGCTCGGGCTTGATGGTGTCCGGTTCGATGTTCAGAACACGGGCGGTCACTTTGATCACGCGGTTGAGTACGTCTTGATCTGTCATCCGATTGTCTCCAAGGTTCGGCGGTGAGCCCGCCGGATTTCAGCCTGCATCCTTTCCTGAAACGTCCGCTCGAGGGCCGCGATCGGGGCCGACTGGAGAAGGCCCGCCGTGGCTTCAACCAGCGGAAGCCTTGTTCGCCTGGTAGAGGTCCGGCAGGTGAGTCCGGACCTGGTGTTCGAGCTCTTCGTCGCTGATCGCCGACTGACGCCCATAGACGTTGTACTGGTCCATCACCCACTTCTGGATCTTGACCACCTGGGTGAGCTTGACCTCATTGGCCTTGCCCTTGGTCCCCAGGAACTCATTGACCCAGATGGCCACGCCGTCGGTGCCGGTCTTGTCGGTGATGGCCACGCGCGGCGGACGGTTGAGCAGCGTCGTGGTATCCATGATGTTGTAGATTCGCTCATCGCGGCGCAAGCCGCCCGCGTGAATCCCGGCTCGCGTGGTGTTGAAGTGCTTGCCGGCAAACGGATAGTTGTCCGGGATGGGCAGGCCGATCGATCGCATATACTCGGCGATTTCCGTGACGGTGACGGTGTTGATCCCGTTGAGGCTGCCCTTGAGGGCGATGTATTCCATGATCGCCCCTTCAAGCGGCGGGTTGCCGGTTCGTTCGCCGTATCCAAAGAGCGTCGCATTCAGGGCGTTGCAGCCGCAGAGCCAGGCGGTCACGCCGTTGATGTGTACCCGGTGAAAATCATTGTGCCCGTGCCATTCGAGACGCTCCGGCGGGATGCCGCACTCGTGGTTCATGTGCCAGCAGAGCTTGGCGATGGATCGCGGCGGCATCGCGTTGGGGAAGCTCAGGCCGAACCCCATCGTATCGCAGAGCCGGACCTTCACCTTGAGGTGCTCGGGCACCTGCTCGCTCAGACGGGCGAGCTTCTGCACGAACGGAAAGACGAAACCCTCCCAATCGGCCCGGGTCACATCCTCGAGGTGGCAGCGAGGCCGCACGCCCACCTCCAGAGCCGACTCGACCACGCCGATGTACTGGTCGAACGCTTCCTGGCGGGTCTGCTTCTGCTTGTGGAAGACGTGATAGTCGCTGCAGCTCGTGAGCATGCCGGACTCTTTGAGCCCGGCCTCTTTGACCAGGCGGAAATCGCCTTTGACGGCCCGAATCCAGCCGGTGATCTCCGGATAACGCAACCCCAGCTCGCGGCATCGGTCGAGCGTCTCGCGGTCGTTCCGGGTGTAAAGGAAGAACTCCGTTTGCCGGATGACGCCGTTGGGGCCGCCGAGCTTGGAGAGCAGTTTGTAGAGTTTGACCTGTTGGCTGATGGTATAGGGGGGGCGGGCCTGCTGGCCGTCGCGGAACGTGGTATCGGTGATGTGGATGTCCGCCTTGGCTCGGGCCCCCGGATCAAAGGCCACCTCGTGGCCATCGACGTTCTCGACCCATTTACCATTGAATGTGATCAGCGGGGGCAGGATGTACGGGAAAACGTCCTCGACCAGATTGGGCTCCGCAACGTTTTCCAGTGCGTATTCCCTTTTTTTAAACATACTATGACCTCCTCCGCTACGGCAGATTCGTAAGTCGTTGTCTGTACGTCCCTGTACGTTGGATCCGACCGGCAGACCGCCGGTCTTGCCGCCAGAAACTTCAGTATAGCAATTCTGCCTGCCACATCAAGCGATGGTCGCCGAGATCCGGACCGTTTTTCTCGGCGCCCGCGGACCGGGAGGCCCCAGGCCAGGGGTCCGGCGGAGGCGGCCGAGTCACGGAGGGGCGGCTCTACTTCCTAAGCATTGCCCGGCGGCCCTTGCGAACATACCCCATGCGCTCCTCGTCGGTGAGCTGGAAAACATGCCGCAGGAGCTGCTCGTCGTCGGCGGTCATTTCAACCTTGCGGCGCGACATGGCCGTGCGAGCCGTCGAGATCAGCACGTTCAACCCAAAGCCCTTGCCGACAAAGCCGTTGAGGAACCAGGCGAAAGGCGGAATGTACTTCGGCAACGGCGCCCCGGTTGCCACCAGGATGGCCATCGTGCCCACGACCGTACCGGTGTTCAGGAGCGTTCCGATACTGGTCTTCACGTGATCGCCGATCATGCTGCCGACTTTGGTCGATCCGGTGTCGATGGAACGGCCACCCATCATCATGCTGACCGTCGTATAATCGTTTTTCAGGTCGCTGTTGGTCGTCAGGGCACCGAGATTGACCCACTCGCCGACGTAGGCGTGGCCCAGGAAGCCGTCGTGATACTTGTTCGAGTTTCCGTGGATGATGCTTTCCTCGATCTCGCCGCCGACCCGGCACATCGGGCCGATGCTGCAACCCTCGCGCACCTTGGACCCGAGCAGAATGCTCTTGGCCCCCACGTAGCAGGGGCCCTCGATGCGGGTGTAGGGGTGCACCTCGACCCCCGATTCCAGCGTCACCGGCCCATGACGGGAATCGATGCACACAAAGGGGTGAATCTCGGCGCCTTCGCCTACAAAGACCTGTTCGCGCGGGCCGAAAATGACGGACGACTCGTGCATCGTGCCGTGTATGCCGCTGCGGCCGGCGGCCTTGAAGTCCGCGACGATCTCCTCCGGGTTGCTGAGCATGACGTCCCAGATGTAGTCGAACCATTTGCCGGTGTATTGCTCTTTAGGGGCCTTGCCTGCCGCGGCGGCAAGACCGGCGTAGTCGGTGATGCCGCTGACGTCATCCTTCGTTCGCCATACCGCCAGCATGTCTCCGTGCCACTGAGCCCCGGCCTTGGCGGGGGGCGTCCATTGGGAGGCCCGCACGCGGGCGTTGACGAAAAGCACCTCGTCGCCTGTGCAGCCGCTCAGGTTGTTCACCGCCGCCGAACCGCTGCGGCGGCGAGCGCAGGCGGCGAGGTAATCGCGGACNNAATGACCGCGGCAGCCTTGGTCCCGGCCGCCCGCTCGATCTTCTCCCGGAGCGTGACCGCGCCGGTCTTCAGCTCAAAAACCCCTCGAACCCAGGCCAAGGGCAGAAAACTGTCAAACTGGCTGTCCTCGAAAACGACGAGTTTCATGAACGCCTCCAGGCATAACAACAGGGTCCATTGCCGATCGCGGGTAACACCTATACTGCCTGTATGCCGCTTTCGCAATAGGGCATCGTCTGTGCGGCCACTCCATGCGTCACGCTGAATCAGCAATCCGCGCCGCGGTCGGCTGCGCCCTTCCTGTGCCCTCGGCGACAGGCTCGCGTCGGTCGCCAGGGCCACTTGCTTCCCTCGACCGCTCGGCTCTTCATTTGCCGGACCGCGTCGCTATAATGTCCGCCCATCGCCGGCCTGCCGAATCGGCGGCGAGGCTGTGTCTGGTCTATATCGCAGGAGAACGCAATGGAAGTCATCATCACCAAGACGACCGACGAGGCGAGCGCCTTTGCGGCCGAGATCATTGAACGCAAGTTGATGTCCAAGCCCACCGCCGTGCTGGGACTGGCAACCGGCTCGACCCCGCTGGGCCTGTNNTATGGAGGAGAACCTGTTCAAGCACATCAACGTCCCGGCCGGCGCGATTCACGTTCCTTACGGCCACGCCGACTCGGTGCTGGATTTCTGCGCCTGGTACGAGGATGAAATCAAGCGAAGCGGCGGCATCGACATCCAGATTCTCGGAATCGGCGGCGACGGGCACATTGCCTTCAACGAGCCCGGCTCATCGCTCGGCTCGCGGACCCGCCTCAAGACCCTGACCGAGCAGACCATCCGCGACAACGCCCGCTTCTTCAGCAGCATGGACGAAGTGCCGCGGTTCGCCATCACCATGGGCGTCGGCACGATCCTGGAAGCACGGCAGATCATTCTGCTGGCCTTTGGGGCCTCCAAGGCCGATATCATCGCCGAGGCCATCGAAGGCCCCGTGACCTCGCAGGTGACCGCCAGTGCCCTGCAATTGCATCCGGACGTGACCGTTTGCCTGGATCAGCCCGCCGCGGCCAAGCTCAAGAGGGCGGATTACTACCGCTGGGTCTTCGAGCAGAAAAGGCGGCTGGTGCCCAGCCTCGTCAGCCGGGCAAGCTGACGCTGACGGCCGCACAAACGACCGGAACAGATGCTGAGGCCGCTTCTCATCGCAAGCCGGTGGTGGGGTGGACTTCCGGGCCAGGACCTGCCGCATTGACCCAGATGGACCCTCAGGTCAGCGTGGCCGGACGTGATTCGGGGGCTGGCGGCCGTTCTTGACAGTGTTCCGGGCCGGCTGTACCCTAACGAACCTGTACTGCGGGGTGGAGCAGCTGGCAGCTCGCGAGGCTCATAACCTCGAGGTCGCAGGTTCGAATCCTGTCCCCGCTAGTGAACCGGTCGCTGCAAACGGCAGCGGCCCCCTGGTTAACGCAGGAAGCCGACCCGGAGACGGGCCGGCTTTTTCGCTTCTANNCGCCAGTTAACGTTGAACGCCGAGGCCGACCCGCCTCGGCGTTCGCGCTTTATCGCCATGACGAAATCCAGGGGTATGGCCTTGAGGGTCAACGCACGAGGCTGGTCGCGCGGTTGATCCAGGCCAGAATCGCCCGTGTCGTAACGGTGTATGAAGTCAAGTAAGCGTCACAAAGGACTCCGGTGTGAAGCCTGCGGCGGCCCGTTGGTTCCTCGCATCGTTAGCATCTAGCGCCGCCGCCGCAGTCATCACATCCTGTTTCGCAGCACCCCCGCATTGGTCTGTCGTAAATGCGGCCAACGCGTTTTTGAGGCCGATGCGGTGGAGTTGACGGAACTAAAGCTGAACCAGCCGAACGAGCGATCCCGCAAGGCCGAGCTGCTGCTCCTGTAGACATGATCTCCCGCAAAACAGGAAGAGACACGCTCGCGCGGAGCCCGCGCCCACCGAGGTTTCTGCCCGCAGATCATGGGATAGACGCAGATGGCAGCGCCGCACAAGGCCTTGTCCGGCCGCGTCAACATCTGCGTGGATCTGCGTCAATCTGCGGGCAACAGCAGATCCACATCTCGGTGCTTCGTCCCGGTTGCCTCGTGCGGCTACGATATTCGTGGCTTCAGGCTGGCTTTTGCCATGAATCGGATGAATGGCACGAACGCTCGGGTGACCGTGGCCGCCAAGAAGCTCAGAATGCTCAAGANNATCATGGCGATCACGCGCTCCTCCCCGCCCCTCCGCACCGCAAGGGTGTATTATCTTGTTTTTCTGGCAAGCATTCGCGTCATGCAGCGAGGTCGGCGAGGAGCAGTCAGCGGTCGGGGGGCAGTGGTCTGGCGTTGGAACGTGTCGCGTTTTCTACTGAGGTGCGGTGGCCGTGGCCGGGCAGGTCACCAGGCCCTTGAGATGGCGGTCGAAGAACCGGACCATGTCCAGGCGGGTGCGGCTCAAGTGGGGCTCGCCCCAGCCGTGACCCTGGCGAGGTAGGATTTGCAGTTCGTTGCTGAGGCCGGCCCGGCTGAGACGGCTGTGAAGCTCATACGCCTGCGCGGGCGGAACGGTCCGATCCGCGTCTCCGTGAAAAGTGAGCACCGGGGGGTCGTCCTTGCTGATGTAGGTCAGCGGCGAGGCTTGGCGACCCTTCTCGACGCGCTGCTTGGCGTCGCCCCCGAGGAACGGGACAAGAAACTTGCGGACGGCCAGGTCGGACCAGTCCTTGGCGACCAGGTCGCCCGGGCCGAAGTAGTTGACGACGGCCTGGACGCGGGCCGATTCGCCGGATCCGGCCTCGTCATCCGGGCCGAATCGGTCCTCATCGGATGCCAGCCCGAGCATCAACGACAGATGGCCACCGGCGCTAAGACCCATGGCCCCGATGTGGTCGGGGTCGATGCTGTACTCCTTCGCGTGTTTCCGTAGCCATCGGACACAGTTGCGGACGTCGGCCACTGCCGCGGGGAAGGGGTGTTTGGGTGCCAGACGGTAGGTGGGAGCGACGGCGACGTAGCCGTGCGCCGCGAGATACTCGATCGAAGGACGCATGCCGGTGCGGCTGCCTGACATCCACCCGCCGCCGAAGATGCAGACCACCGCCGGCCAGGGCCCCTTGCCGTTTTTCGGACAGGCCATGTCGAGATTCAGGGTCTCGCCGCCCGGCCGGGAGAAGGTGATTCCGGTTTTGGTCTCAATCTGGTGGCGGGGCACGGCCACCGGAAGAATCATGGGCAGCGCGCAGCCGGCAGTCGGCGCGAGAAGGGCGGCCAGCAGAACGTTCAGTAATCTTGTGTTGTGACGCATGGCGGCATTCGTAATCGCTTTGGCTGCCCAGGTCAAACGCCATCGCCCAGGCCCCAGCGCAAGGCAGACCACCAACAAAATCGATCAAATCGTTCATTTGCATCTGTCTATTCCTAACGCATTCTCGTCCAGGGATTTAGATACAAGTCTCGTCGTTGTTTTTTTCTTTGGGGTCTTTTGCAGATGGCCGGACAGTTGGTCAAGGGCCTAAAATCGTTCAAAACAGGCACGAAGGGGGTACCGATGAAAGAACTGATCAGTCCCAAACAGGTAGCGTTGGCGCTTGGGGTGAGCGAGGCGTCTTTGAAACGCTGGTGTGATAAAGGGCTGATTCCCGCGATCCGGACGGCCGGGGGACACCGGCGCCTGCCGATCAACGGGGTGATCCACTTCATCCGGCAGACTGGTCAGCACCTTGTCCGGCCGGAGGTCCTTGGCCTGCCGCCGATCACCGGGCAGACCACTGCGGCAAAAGACAGCCTCAAGGCCTTGCTGAGAGAGGCCTTGGAGTCCGGCAACGAGGACCAGGCCCGCCGAGTTGTCATGAACCTGTTCATGAGCGGTCGCAAGGCCTACGAGATCTGCGATTCCATTATCGCGCCTGCTTTCCACGAAATCGGCGACCGATGGCAGCACGGTGAGATCGAAATCTATCAGGAGCGGCGCGGGGTGGAGATCGTGTCGCGACTGCTTCATGAACTGCGGCTGATCCTTCCTCCGCCCCCCGAGGGAGCGTTGACCGCGATCGGTGCGACGCTGGAAAGTGATCCCTACAGTCTTGCCACCAGCATGGTGGAGGCCACTTTGCTGGAAGCCGGCTGGGCCGCAAGGTCTTACGGCTGCGGTCACCCGGCCGCGACACTGGCAGCGGCGATCGAGGACATGCGCCCAAGCCTGTTCTGGCTGAGCGCGTCGGTGATCCGGGACGTCTCCATATTCGTGGAGGAGAGCCGTTTGCTGTATGAGACGGCCCTGAGCTGCGGAAGTGCCTTTGTCGTTGGAGGACGAGCGCTGGTTCCCGAGATCAGGTGCCAGATCGGATACTCGGCCTTCTGCGACACCCTTGGCCATTTGTGGGGTCTTGCCATGGCCCTACGACCGGGCGGAGGGGGCTGACGCAGCGCGCGGTCAGCCCGACTGGCGTCATGAAGGTCTCGTTTGCCAAATCACACCTGAACTCATAAGGTGTGCTCTCGCGGCCATGTTCGCACCAGTGTTGGATGCCGCAACGCCGGAGAACGGCCAATGAGAAAGTCGGAATGAGGCGTGCGTTGTCGATGTCCGCGAAGGTCATCGGAGGCAACGTTCGGGCGCAAAGCGGCGCAATCGAGGAATTGCCGGCCGTGACGGCAGTAACAGAGTCTTCTCGGCGAATGCCATGCAACTGGGAGGTCCGGTCATGCGTCTTTCGGGAAGCACGGCGCTGATCACCGGCGGCGGCAAGCGGTTGGGGCGAGCGACGGCGCTGGCCCTGGCTTCGGAGGGTGCGTCCGTTGTTGTTCACTATCAGAAGTCCGAGGAAGCCGCCGAACAGTGCGCCGACGCGGCGCGCCGCCTGGGCGTCAAGGCCTGGACCATTCGGGCTGACCTGGCTGACGCCGAGGCCTGCGAGGGACTGCTCGATGGGGCCTGCGAGCAGGCCGGACCGATCGACATCCTGGTGAACAATGCATCGATTTTCCCCCGCAATACGCTGCTCGATATGACCTTGCGGGACGTTGCCGAGAACGTGCAGGTGAACGCCATGGCGCCGTTTCTGCTTTCCCGGTCGTTGGCGGCCCAGCGGCGCGGCGGAGCGATCGTGAACATCCTCGACACGCGCGTCGTCCATTACGACCGCGTGCATGCAGCTTATCATCTGAGCAAGCGGATGCTCCTGACGCTGACTCGCATGATGGCCCTGGAGTTCGCCCCTCTGGTGCGCGTCAACGCCGTGGCCCCGGGGCTTATTCTGCCGCCGCCCGGCGAGGATGAGTCCTATCTGCAGAAAATGGCCGGCAGCGTGCCGCTCCAGCGAATCGGCAGCGAGGAGGAAATTACCGCAGCCATCATCTTCCTGCTGCGCAGCGAGTTCATCACCGGCCAGGTGATTTTTGTGGACGGCGGTTTTCACATGAAGGGAAGCGTGTATGGCCTCTGATGGTGACCATCTGGACCGCATTCATATCCGCGACCTGGCGATGCGCTGCGTCATCGGCCTCTACGAGGAAGAGCGGCGGGAGAAGCAGGACGTCGTCATCAACATCACGCTTCATGCCGATCTGCACAAGGCGTGCCGCACAGACGACGTGGCGGATACGATTGATTACAAGGTGCTCAAGAAAAAAGTCATCGCCCTTGTCGAGGGCTCCTCCTGCCGGTTGATCGAGCACCTGGCCGAGGCCATTGCGCAGACGTGCCTGGCGGAGCCGCGGGTGGCGCGGGTCACGGTCTGCGTCGACAAACCGGCGGCGTTGCGCTTTGCTCGCAGCGTGTCCGTGGAAATCACCCGCGATCGAAACAGCCGTGTCTGATACACCCGTTGACGCTTTCATTGCCGTCGGCTCGAACATCGATCCGGAGCGAAACATCGCCAGGGCTCTGGAGCTTCTCCAGCAACAGATTCGCGTCGTCGCCTCATCCACATTCTACTGGACAACGCCCCTCGCTCGGCCCGATCAGCCGCGCTTTCTCAACGGCGTCTGGCGCGTCGAGACCGGCCTTTCACCCGGATCGCTCAAGTTCGACGTGCTCCGCGGCATCGAATCGAACCTGGGCCGGGTCCGCACCGAGGATAAGTATGCTCCGAGGCCCATCGATCTGGACGTCATTCTCCACGGCCGTCTCGTGCTGAGCGGCCCGGACCTGCAAATCCCCGACCCCGACATCGGTTGCCGTCCCTTTATTGCCGTTCCACTGCTGGAGCTGGTTCCCGACCTGACCATGCCGGATACGGGCGAGCCGCTCGCAGAACTGGTTGGCCGGCAGACAGTGATGCACCTTGAGACGGCCGAAGAGGTAACCGGGCGGCTGCGTCGGGCGATTCAATTGCAGTCAGGTCATCCCCCGATGGCGTGAGATCGTGCACGGGGACGCTGCTCTTGTGGTCAGGACCGCTGTTTGCCGCCGCCTCGGGGGGCAGCGAGTTTGACGAGCAAGGACGAGGCACGGCTGACCCGTGGCTGGAGGCGACCGGCGATCTGCAGTAAGACAACAGACCGCTCACGGGCGAAGCGCGACCGGCTCGGTCGTCTCGTGCGTCCCGGCCGACGGCGTCTGTTCCGTTCGTACGTACCACCTGAAAACGAAGGTTTCTCTGGAATTCCAGCCTCCGGGCCGCTATACTATAAGTTCAGTGGTGGCCGCATGTTGCGAGGACGCCTTGGACGGGGACGCGGGGAACAGGGAGCAACAAGGTTGACCAACTCGAAGCACTCC
>MTKZ01017481.1_pt1 | contig 12416 bp, 11 predicted proteins | sample 1042781 | NCBI WGS metagenome assembly MTKZ01 (sample SAMN06212207, study PRJNA360539) | anaerobic digester metagenome | biome: Wastewater treatment plant; material: sludge; isolation source: anaerobic digester fed with sludge from wastewater treatment plant | place: Denmark: WWTP Viborg ...
CTCAAAGTACCTGTGTCTAACCTGTGAAATTACAAATAAACCTCCGTCACTCACCAACTGTGAACTGTTACCCCCAAACCCTCGAGCGCCTGGAGGGGTTCGCGGCTCTTGTCCACGACGCGAACCAGCGCATGAACCTGACCGGCATCACCGATGCCCGCGGCGTCGCGGTCAAGCATTTCGCCGATTCGCTGAGCGTCGTCAAAGCCGGCATTCCCGTGGGCGCAAGGCTGATTGACGTCGGGACGGGCGGAGGGTTCCCGGGAGTTCCGCTCGCCATCGCGCGGCCGGACCTGGATGTCGTGCTGCTCGATTCGACCCAGAAGAAGGCCAGCTTCCTGAGCGAAGCCTGCGAAGCGCTGGGGCTGGCCCGCTGCCGGGCCGTTGCCGCCCGCGCCGAGCAGCTTGCTCACGACGAGCAGTATCGCGAGTCGTTCGACATCGCCGTCTGGCGCGGCCTGGGGCCCCTCACGGAGAGCGCCGAGGTGTGCCTGCCGTACGTGCGCATCGGCGGAAGGGGAATCGCCATGAAAGGCCCCAGGCTGGACGAGGAGCTTGCGGAGGCGCGCGCTCTGCTGGGGCAACTCGGAGGGTCGGCCTCGCGCGTGTTCGAGATCCCGCTGCCGGGCGGGCTCAGTCACCGCCTGCTGGTGATACGCAAGACAAAGGAGTCGCCGGCGCATTTTCCGCGCCCGTGGGGCAAGATCCGCAAGCGCTGAGCCTAGCCAGCGACCAGTCTGTCTAACTCTTCGTCCGAAAGCTGGCCGAACTTCACCACCAGGCGCTCCCGCTCTTCACGCTGCCGCACCGACAGTTCCCGGCGCGTCTTCGCCTGAATCCAGCGCGCCTTGTCCTCGCGCGTCCGGCACACAAGCCGCGGAACGATTGCCGGCCTGCCGTCCTCCATGTGCACCATCGTCAGGTAGCAGGAGTTCGTGTGGCGAACACTGCCCGTGGGGATGTCCTCCGCGAACACGTCTATCTCGACTTCGAGCGACGTCCTGCCCACGTAGCACACGCGCGCAATCAGATTCACAAGCTCGCCCACGAGAATCGGCTCGTGGAAGTCACANNTAACCGGCACGCGCACACGTACGCGATCGAGTCCACAAGCTTCAGCATCTCGCCGCCGTGAACCGATCCGTGGGCGTTCGCGGCGCCGGGCAGCATCAGTTGCGATACCCGCACCTCCGTCTCGTCGGCGTAGCGGAACTCGGGTGTGTTCTCGTTGCTCATAGCCCGGGAATCCTCCGCGTCTCTTTCTCCAGCAGCCCCCGCGCCTCTTTCAGATACTCCCCGTCGATCTCGAACCCGGCGAACGGCACCCCGAGCCGAGCCGCGGCAACTGCGGAGTGCCCCAGCCCCAGAAACGGGTCCATCGCCAGGCGGATGCGCTCGATGCCGTGCAGGCGCATGCACATCTCGGGGAGTTTCACGGGAAACGTCGCCGGGTGCGGACGCTCGCCGTCCCGGCTCTGTATGGTGGCGTACGGGATGAACCAGGTGTTTCCCCGGCACCGGACGTCCGGCCCACCCGACTTCCAGCGCCCGACATTGCTCTTGTCCTGATACGGCACGCCCACGGCGAGGCGGTCGAGCGGAACGTCGCCGCTGATTGTGAGGTGAAAGATGTACTCGTGGCAGTCGTTGACGAACCGCTCGCTGCGGATGGGCTTGTAGTGCCCCACCGAGACATCGCCGCTGATGCCGGGGTAGTCTCCCGCGTCGCACTTTTCGATGGCGATGGACTTGATCCAGTGTATGACGTTCTGAAGCACGAAGCGCCCGGTCATCACGTTCAGCACCTGAAAAGGCACCAGCGGGTCTTTCGGCTTGCCCCCGATATTCAGGAAGAGAGAGCCTTTGTCCGAGAGCACGCGCTTTGTTTCGTCGGCCCACTCGCCCAGCCAGGTCAGGTACTCCTCGCGCGAAAGGGTGTCGTCGTAGCGGCTGTATTCGATCCCGAGGTTATACGGAGGCGAGGTCACGACGACATCCACGCTGCCGTCAGCGATCCGGCTGCGCATGCCGGAGATGCAGTCTTCGTTGAAGAGAGCCGCCGCCTGCGTCAGTCGTGGCACAGCGCTAGTCATCTCCAGCCGAAAGGAAAGCGTCCACGCTCACCCCGCGTTGTCCGATGATAGCCCTCAGCGCCCCCCGGGGAATGTCACCCGTGTGGCGAGGAACGGTCGTGCGTCGCCGCGATTCCTGGTTATACCAGATCTCACGGCTCCCGCGGGCCTGCCTGTCGAGCACAAAGCCAAGCGCCTTGAGCCTGCTGGCCACCTGCCTGTATGTGAGCGAAGGAAGGTCGGGCACGCGTCAGTGCTCTAGGCGGCCTCGACGCCCACGGCAATCCGCGTCACCTGCGGGCCGCCGGGAGTCCCCAGCGCGGCCTGGAGCGCCTCCGGCAAAGGGTCGTTGTGCTCGATGTAACTCGATATCAGCTTCCTGGCAACATCCTGAGCGATCTCCATCGTCTCCGCGACAGTCCGCCCTTGCGCCAGCAGGCCCTGAAGCTCGTCGCTTGTCGCCAGATAGCCACCTTCCTCCAGAGGCTCGATCTTTATCTCGATGAGTATCTCAGACACGGCCACTTCTACATCTCCCTGCGCCATTCAAGCGACTGCACCAGCGTCGCCTGGTCGGCATAGTCGAGATCGCCGCCGACCGGCATCCCGTGCGCGATGCGGCTCACCTTCAGGCCCAACGGCTTCAGAATCGCCGCAAGATACATCGCCGTCGCGTCCCCCTCGATGGTCGGGTTGGTGGCGACGATGATCTCCTGGAACCCGTCCTCGGCGATGCGCTTCTGAAGCTCGCGGATGCGGAGCATCTCCGGGCCCACCCCGTCCATCGGCGAGATCACGCCCTGCAGCACATGATACAGCCCCTTGTACTCGTTGGTGCGCTCGAAAGCGACCAGGTCTCTCGCATCCGCCACCACGCACAGCAAACTCCGGTCACGCCGCGCGTCGCGGCATATCTCGCAGGTGTCCTGGTCGCTGTAGTTGTAGCAAATGCTGCACGCCCGCACATGCTCCTTGGCCTCCAGAATGGCCTGCGACAGCGACTCGACCTCTTCGGCGGTCAGCCGCAGTATATGGAAGGCCAGCCGCTGAGCGGATTTCGGACCCACGCCCGGAAGCTTCTCGAGCTCCCCGACGAGTTTCGATAGAGGCCGGGTGAAGTAGGAAGGCATGGACTACGTCAGGGAAGCCCGGGGATGTTCAGGCCTTCGGGAAGCCCCAGCCCGCCCGTCAGATCCTGAAGGCGCTCTTCGCGCACGGTCTGCGCCTGTTCGAGAGCCTCCCGCACCGCCGTAACGACCAGGTCCTGGAGCATCTCGACGTCCTGCGGGTCCACGACCTCGGGATCAATCACGATATCGAGCATCTCGCCCTTGCCCGTCACCACGGCCTTCACCATTCCGCCGCCGGACGTGGCCTCGATGCGCTCCTGCGCGAGTTGGTCTTCAATTCTCTTCGCGTCCTCGGCCATCTTCTGCGCCTGCTTGAGGATGTTGCCGAAACCGCCCATGCCGCCGAGATTCTTCATTGGTACTCCTGGGATGTCGCGCGCCGGCGTAGGCCGCCAGGGCGCGTGCATACTCTAGTTGAAGGGGTCCTGATCATCCAGCACCTCGCCGCCGAATGTCCGCAGCACCTCCTGCAGAATGTCGCCGCCCTGCGCCCCCTGGGCATCTGCCTTCCCGGCGCCGTCCGGCCGCGCACATGCCGCTTCGGACTCTGCATCGGCAGCGCCAGGATCAGAAGGCTCTGCTGCGCCTGAGACAGAGCGGATGCGCACGGTGATGCCCGCGACCCGCTTGAATGCTTCCTCGACCGCCCTGCGGCTGCTCTCCTGCTCGGCCCGCTGAACGTGGAAACCGTACTGCTCCGGGTAGGTGACGGTCACCAGGCCATCGCTGTACGCCGCAGGCAGGCCGTCCTTGAGTATAGCACACTGGGATGTGTTGGCGCGGTTCTTCCGAAGGTCCTGGATCACCTTCGGCCACGCCCGCCTGACCATGTCGAGATCGGGAGGGCCGCCCGTCACCAGAAGAGGCTCCGCCTCGGCCCCGGCGGCGGGGGCTTCGGCCTGCTCCGGAGCGGTCCGCGCGGCGGGCCTGGCAGGAGCCGCCGCACCCGCACGCGGGCGCGCGGGCGCCGGGGCAGCCGCCTCTGGCGCGCGCTGGGCTGGAGCGGCCGGCTCCGCAAGCTCCGCCACGGCCGTCAGCGCCGCCACCTCGAGCGCCAGGTCCGACCGGTCCCAGTTCCGCAGGTTCGACTGGGCCGCCGCCAGGCTGTAGATCAGCCGGATCAGCCGGTCCGTGCCCAGGCTCGCGAGCTCATCCTGAAGCGGCTTCCCGGAAACAGCATCCTGCAGACGCTCCCGCGCATACTCGACCAGCGCCGAAAGAAGCCGCGACGGGTCGGCCCCCGAGTCCCATATCTGCCGCACTTCCTTTAGAAGCCGCTCGGAATCGCGCGCCAGGATCGCCTGGAAGATGCTCGCCGTCACTTCTTGCGAGACCGCCCCCAACACGCTGCGGGCATCATCGGCCGTAATACTCTCTCCCGCGAACGCTATCACCTGCTCGAGCAGGCTCAGCCCGTCACGCCAGCTCCCCTGAGCGTGCGCGGCAATAATCTGCCCCGCCTCATCGCTCAGGTTCACCCCTTCCTGCTCGCACACCCAGCGAATCCGGTCGCGGATCTCGGGAAGCGTTCCGCGGCGGAAGTCGAACTGCTGGCACCTGCTCCGGATAGTAATGGGTATCTTGGACGGCTCGGTGGTGGCGAGCACGAAGATGGCATGCGGAGGGGGCTCTTCGAGCGTCTTGAGAAAGGCGTCCTTCGCATGATCCGAAAGCTGGTGCGCCTCGTCCAGGATGACGACCCTGTAGCGCGCCTCCATGGGCTGGAAGCGCACGCCCTCGCAGATGGCCTCCATCTCAGCGACGCCCCTGTTGCTTGCCGCATCCACCTCGGCGACATCCACCGCGGAGCCCGCAGTGATGGCGAGGCAGGCGGCACACTTGTTGCAGGGGTCCGGCGTGGGGCCGCTTTCGCAGTTGACGGCCTTGGCGAGGAGACGGGCGACGGTGGTCTTGCCGGTGCCCCGCGACCCTGTAAAAAGGTAGGCCTGTCCGATGGACCCCCGCTCGAGCGCGTTGCGCAGCGTGCGGGTGACATGCTCCTGGCCGACGACGTCGTCGAATGTCTGAGAACGGTACTTCCGGTACAGTGCGATGTAAGGCATTGGCTCTCAAAAGCCGCACGGCGGGCATGTCTTGCGCGCCCGCATTGGTCACGGGCGCGAGCAGTCCGGCGCCGCGGCAGCCTGATTATACAGCAAACCGGGCACGGGAGAGGCCTGAAGGGGGGAAAAGGGATCGTGCACCCGGCTTCGATAAGCTTTCCCGGCAGCCGTCCGCGCGGCAAGGCTCCGGCCAGAACACTCAAGTGGCACACGCCGGACCTGCTTACCGCTGCTTCCTTCCGGATCTGACGGGGTTCACAGGCCGCACGTTGCACTGGGCCCGGCCTTCAACGTCCGCAGCGCGGATACTTACCAGAATCCCAGACCTCGGCACGGGGATTCAGCCTCGCGTAAAGCGGGTTTCGAGTTCAGGGCACCGCTGGTTCCCCGCCTAGCACGATCCCGCGGACATTGTCGCGGAAAGGCCGGGCTTTTGGCAACATCGCGCGGGGCGACTGCCCCCGGAAGCGGCCTGCGACTGGTACTATTACCAGTTTTCGGCACGGATTTGCCCCGGAACGCACTTCTGGCACGGCTCTTGCACCTGTAATGGCTGTGGCCGATCGGGTGCCTGAGAATCTGTCGGCCCCGGGCATCTTGACCTGGAATTCTGAGGTGAAACAAATCTTTTTTCACCAAAGGTGACGTTAAGGCCCGGTTTGGCACGATTCTTGCACCTCACATGTTGTGAGACACGAAGACCGCTGCAAGGCGCTCTGGAGGGATTCCCGCTCCGGTGCGCAGGAGGCGGCTTCAACAATCTTCTGTCGAGTGCAGATCAAGCTTCCACTTCACGAAAGGGGAGAACCGCTTCGCGAGAGTTGAACTTTTGCGGCCTGGAAGGCAGCACGGGTTCACTTTGAGCGAAAGGAGGAAAAAAGGACAATGAGAAAAGTACTTTTCGTTGCTAGCGCCGTTTGCCTTCTGGCTTCGGCATTCGCGGTGTCCGCGTCGGCTTCCGAGCAGGCATGGACCATCTACATTGAGGCGGGATGGGGCGGCACGTATGGCGCGATCGAGGGCATCGGCGCAGTTGCCCAGATCGAAGCCAGCACGCTTGCTACCGTCATTGACGACCCGAGCGTCAAGGATCCGAGGGACGGCCTGATGGCTCCGGCCACGATGGACTCCGCTACCTTCGCTCAGTGGTGGCGCCCGTTCGCTGCCGATGGCAGCTGGGGCATGTTCATTCGTGACGCCCGCAAGCCGCTCGACACCGTGCCGAACCTGGTGAAGACCTGGGAGAACCTGGTTATCTGGGGCGCCAATGGCCCGATGAACACCTATCCGTCCGAGACGCTGACGATCTTCTTCTCGGCCAAGGGCGTTCCGAACAGCGTCGCCGGCAAGCCGGTTGCCTACAAGCTGGTCATGACCTATGCCCCTCAGGGCTACGCGGGCCAGAGAGAGTGGGTCCTCCCGGAGTCCCCGGGTGCTGACAACACAGCCAAGACCGGCTGGTTCTCGATCACTCTGCCGGTTGCCGGCGCCATTATGGCCCCGGGCGGCACGCCGATCAGTGGCACTGGCGACATCGCCGCCACGCAGAACGGTGGTTACCGCTTCTCGCTGGTGACCCCGGAGCCGGGCAGCATGATGGTGCTGGCCAGCGGTCTGGTCGGACTCGTCGGACTGGTGAGCCGCCGCCGCAGCGCGTAACGGTGCAGCCAGACCCTTCGGTCTGAACTGATTCGAATGTTCAAGCCGCCCCGAGCAATCGGGGCGGCTTTTTCGTGCCTGCCGACAGAGACCGAACCGCCATGCCCGGGCAGGCGTTGGGACCGCGGATGTGGAACTCTACCCCCGGGACGGTTTTCGCCCGCCCCTCGATCACTTTCCATTAGGAGGCAACATGCGGCTTACGGCCTGGGGCGGCGTTGATGAGATCGGCGGAAACAAGTTCCTGATCGAGTCCGGCGGCGCGCGCGTCTTCCTCGATTTCGGTATGAGCTACGACCGGGAGGGCTACTTCTTCGAGCCTCCATTCCTGCAATCGGCCAACCGCGAAGACCTGCTCAAGACCAGGGCGCTTCCACCCCTGACGGGCTGTTACCGCGGCGGGGGGCTGTGCGCCGAATACGACCCCGGCCTGGGCCCGACGGGAGTCGCTGGAATCGAGGAGCCGAAAGCCCTGGACGCGATGGTCCTTTCGCACGCGCACATGGACCACTACGGATACGCCGGCCTTCTGCGCCCGGACATCCCCATCCTCGCCACCCCCCTGACCGGCCGGCTCATCAGTATGCGCGAGGACATCAGCGAGGGCTTCACGACGGCCGACGTCTCGGCCAGCCTCGCGATGTGCGAGCCGGGACAGGCGCTGGAGGTGGGCGATTTGCGCCTGACACCGTTCCCGGTTGACCACTCGGTGCCCGGCGCCACGGCGTGGATCATCGAATCCGAAGAGGTGCGCGTGGGCTACACGGGCGACCTCAGGATGCACGGACCCGCGGAAGGACGCGCGCAGACGGCCGCCTTTCTGGAGGCCCTCGCGCGGAACCCGGTGGACTATCTGCTCTGCGAGGGCACGCGCCTGCGGCCGCCGGCGAGCGAAGACGAGAAGGAGGTCGAGCATCACGGACTCAGTGGAGAGGATGACGTGGCGGGGAAGGTGAGCGAGATCATCGCGCGGGAGCCCGGGCTTGTGCTGTACGACGGATCGCCAGCCGACATGGGGCGCATGAGAATCGTCTGCCGCGCCGCCATCGAGGCAGGCCGCAAGCTCGCCGTGGACGCGAAGCTGGCGTATCTCCTCCTGTATATCAACAGAGACCAGCCGCTCATGGACGGGTGCGACGAAATCGCCCGGCAGGCGTATATACTGCTCGGACGCCGCAAGATCGCCTCCAACACCACGACCGCGAGAACCATTGGGCGCGACGGGGTCTTTCTCGAAACATACGATGAAGGCCGCCAGGGCCACGAGAAGACGCTCCTGGCGGCGCAGCGCATCCGACGCGGGAATCTGAAGGGCGACACGGCCGATGAACTTGCCAGCGCCATTCAGATTCCGGACGAGCGGTTCATCTGGGGTCCCAGGCGCGAGGAGGTCCTCGCCAACCCGGGCGAGTGGTTCGTTTACACATCGAACGGGCCGCTGACGTGCCTGCATTTCGTGACAACCCCGGGCTGTATGCGCGGGACGTACGTGTATGGCAAGGCCGAGCCGTTCAACGAGGAGATGGAGTTTTCGTTCGAGCGCCTGAAGAACTGGATAGAGCTTGCGGGTTTGAAGCTGGAATACGCTCACACAAGCGGGCATATGCGCGCGGAGCACCTGAAGGACTTCCTGCGGGACGCCGGCGCGCGCAGGGTAATACCCATCCACACGGAAGCCCCCGAGCTCTTTGTGGAGCTTCACCCGGACGTGCGGCGGATTGCGGCTGGCAGAGAGGTTACCCTCTCCGCGGCCGGATGAAAGAAGAAGAGAAACACCGTAACATGAAACTTGAGGACTATGGCCGCTTCGAAGAGGGCGGCCGCGTTTTTCGGATTACCCGGCCGGACACGCCCGCGCCGTGGATCAACTACATCGGCAATGGGCGCCTGATGGGGCTGGTATCGAACGCCGGCGGCGGCTACTCCTACTGGGTGTGTCCGCGCGACTCCCGCATCACCCGCCACCGATACAACAGCCTGCCCTGGGACCGCCCGGGACGCTATCTGTACATCCGCAACGAGCGCGGCGAGTACTGGTCGCCCACCTGGCAGCCGGTTCCGATGGATCTCGATGACTACTCCTGCCGCCACGCGCCGGGGTGGACCGAGATCGCATCCTCTCACGACGGCGTGCGGGCATCGCTGCTGCACTTCATCCCGCGCGAAGACGACGTCGAGGTCTGGCGGGTGCGGATCGAGAATCTGGGGAACGCCCCGCGCGATCTCAGCCTCACGGCGTATGTCGAGTTCGTGCTCGGGCACGCGCTGGTTGACCTCATCAACCAGCCAAACGACCAGCATTTCAATCGCACTCACTGGGACGCAGAACGCCAGATTCTCTTTGCGACGAAGGACTACTGGGTGCGGCATCGCGCCGCGTCGGTCGCGCAGCCGAATCAGGGATGGGACAAAGAGGTCTTCTTCGCCTCCGGGCTGCCCGTGGAGTCGTTCGACTCGCACAAGGAGACGTTCATCGGGCGCTGGCGCTCGGAGAGCAACCCCCACGGGGTGGAGTCCGGGAAGCTGGCTGACACGCTGATTACAGCCGGAGACGCCTGCGGCGCACTGCAGATGCCGCTTCATCTCGGCGCGGGCGAGACCGCCGACTTCGCCATACTCCTGGGCGTCACCGGGCGGGACGAGCGCGAGCAGGCGGCGGCGCTTGTCGAGAAGTACCGCTCGGCCGCCACCCTGGACGCGGCGCTGGCGGACATCGAGCAGTGGTGGGACTGGTACCTCTCGGCGCTCGAGGTGGAGACCCCCGACGAGCCGACGAACATCATGCTCAACTACTGGTCGAAGAAGCAGACCTGGACCACTTACACCGCTGCGCGCAGCGCCGGATACTATCACGGCGGGCTGCTGTTCGGAAGCGGGGTGCGGGACAGCGCGCAGGACCTGCTCGGGCCGCTGATCGCCGACGCGTCCATGGCCGAGACGAAGATTCTCGGCATCCTCACGCACCAGTTCGCCGACGGGAGCACGCTCCACAACTGGTTTCCGCTGACGGGCGAAGGCGAGAAGACCGGGCACTCGGACACCCCGCTGTGGATTCCCCTTGCGATCACGAGCTTCATCAAGGAGACCGGCGACCTCGGCTATCTCTCCAGACGCGTCGCGTGGCAGGACGGCGGCGAGGACACCGTGCTCGAGCATCTCAAGCGCTCGCTCGACTACACACTCAGCCAGCTCTCGCCGCGCAGCCTCCCGCTTTTCGGCCCGGGCGACTGGAACGACACGCTCGACTACGTCGGGCGCAAGGGAATCGGCGAGAGCACGTGGGTGGCGCAGTTCCTCTGCCACGCTCTGGCCGAAACAGCCGATCTTCTCTCGCGCGCTGGATATGCCGGGGAGGCCTCGGGGTATCGCGCCTGGTTCAGCCGGGTGGCCGATGCCATCAACACGCTGTGCTGGGACGGAGCGTGGTATCTGCGGGGCTACAGGGACGACGGGGATGTCATCGGGTCGGCCCGGAACACGGAGGGGCGGATATTCCTGAACGCACAGAGCTGGGCGGTCATCAGCGGCATCGCGGACGCCGAACGCGCCGCCCTTTGCATGAAGAGCGCCTACGACATGCTCGAGACCGGGCGCGGGCCGCAGATTCTCGCGCCCGCCTACCGAACGATTGACCCGGGCGTGGGGCTGGCGACCCGTTGTGTTCCGGGGAAGAAGGAGAATGGCGCGATCTTCAACCATCCGGTGAGCTGGGCGATCATGGCGGAAGGGATGCTCGGAAACGGCGGCCGCGCATTCGAGTACTACTCCCGCACGAATCCGATCAATCAGGCGAGCGACCCCGACATCTACAAGATGGAGCCGTACGTGTACAGCGAATACGTCACGAGCCCCGAGCATCCCACGTACGGGCAGGCGTCTCATTCGTGGCTGACGGGCTCTGGGGTGTGGATGTACCGCGCGATGCTCGACTGGATTCTGGGGGTGCGCCCGGACTATGATGGGCTGGTTGTCGCCCCGTCTCTGCCGCCGCAATGGGAGCAGGCGCGGGTGCGCAGACGGTTCCGGGGCGGCGTGTACGATATCACCATCCGCGGCAACGGCGCGGCGGAAGGAACGGGGCGGCTCACAGTAGAAGGACAGCCGCATCTGGGACCCCTGCCGGCGATTCGTCCGGGCGAGGTGGTCCGCGTGGAGTGCAACATCGGCTGATACAGGCCGGAAGGAGACAGACAATGCCTTTGACTCGCCGCGGTTTTCTTACGGGGATGGCCGGTGCAGGCGCGCTCGCGGCCGCGCCCGGCCTCGGTTACGCGAAGACGGGCAGGCCGAACTTCGTCTTCATCCTCATTGACGATCTGCGCTGGAACGCACTCGGATGCACGGGACATCCGTTCGCGAAGACCCCGAACATTGACCGCATCGGGCGGGAAGGCGCAATATTCCAGAACGCGTTCTGCACCACGCCGCTCTGCTCGCCCAGCCGGGGAAGCTTTCTGACGGGGCAGTTCGTGCACACACATGGCGTGAAGACGAACCAGGCGTCCCCCGCGCTCGACGCCCTGAGCCACAGCCTGAGGACGTTTCCGCAGGAATTGCGCAAGGCCGGCTACGAGACGGCGTACGTGGGGAAGTGGCACATGGGCGACGACGACAGCCCGCGCCCCGGATTCGACCACTGGGTGAGCTTCCGGGGGCAGGGCGTTTACGTGAATCCCACTCTGAACATCAACGGCAAACGCGAAGAGCAGCGGGGGTATATGACGGACATTCTCTCCGCGCGGGCTGCCGACTTCCTGAAACGGCCTCACACCAGGCCGTTCGCTTTGTATCTTGCGCACAAAGCCGTCCACGGCAACTTCGAGCCGGCAGAGCGGCATACAACTCTCTACGCTGAAGACGTAGTGAAACGGCGCCCGAACGCGGGCGATTCGCTTGCGGGCAAGCCTGTCCTGCAGCAGCGCGGGCCGAAGCCTAACTCCGGCAAGAGGCGCACGGGCACACCCGACGAAACCATCAAGAATCAACTCCGGTGCATGAACTCGGTGGACGACGGCGTGGGCGAGATTCTGAGGACGCTGCAGGAGCGGAAGCTGTTGGACAACACCCTGGTCATCTTCACCAGCGACAACGGCTTTTTCTGGGGCGACCACGGACTCGGCGACAAGCGCTACGCGTACGACGAGTCCATCCGCATTCCGCTTCTGATGCGCTGCCCGGCGCTGATACGGCCCGGGCTGACCCCGCGGCAGATGGCCCTGAACATAGATATCGCCCCGACGATACTCTCGGCCGCCGGGGTGACCGTCCCGGCGCGCGTGCAGGGGGAATCGCTGCTGCCGATACTCGCCGGAAAGACGCAGGGCTGGCGAACGGACTTTCTGTGCGAGTACTATCGGGAGGAGAACTATCCCTACCATCCCACGTGGTTTGCCGTGCGGAGCGAATCCGCGAAGTACATCCACTACCCCGACATCGAGAACGCAGACGAGTTCTACGACCTGCGCGCCGACCCTTACGAGATGAACAACCTC
>MTKZ01021117.1_pt1 | contig 12416 bp, 11 predicted proteins | sample 1042781 | NCBI WGS metagenome assembly MTKZ01 (sample SAMN06212207, study PRJNA360539) | anaerobic digester metagenome | biome: Wastewater treatment plant; material: sludge; isolation source: anaerobic digester fed with sludge from wastewater treatment plant | place: Denmark: WWTP Viborg ...
ACATTGCCGGAACCGGACACGGCGCACACCTTTCCTTCCAGTGTGTCGTCCCGCGTGGCCAGCATGTTCTGTGCGAAATAGACCGCGCCGTATCCCGTCGCTTCGGGCCGGATCAACGAACCGCCCCAGGTGACGGCCTTGCCTGTCAGCACCCCGGTAAATTCATTGCGCAGGCGTTTGTATTGTCCAAAAAGATAACCGATCTCGCGTCCGCCCACGCCGATGTCCCCTGCGGGAACGTCGGTGTTCGGTCCGATATGGCGTGCCAGCTCCGTCATGAAGGATTGGCAAAAACGCATGACTTCGTTATTACTCTTGCTCTTCGGATCAAAATCCGAACCGCCCTTGCCGCCGCCCATGGGCAAAGTCGTCAGCGAGTTCTTAAATACCTGCTCAAATCCCAGAAATTTTAAAATGCCCAGGTAGACGGTGGGATGAAAACGCAGCCCGCCTTTGTATGGGCCGATGGCACTGTTGAATTCAATACGCATGCCGCGGTTCACCTGAATCCGGCCCTTGTCATCGGTCCAGGGCACACGGAAAATAAGTACCCTTTCCGGTTCCACCAACCGTTCGAGAATGCGGTTTTCTTCATACTCCGGGTGCCGCTCCAGCACCGGTTCCAATGTTTCAAGGACTTCTTTGACGGCCTGGTGAAATTCAGGTTCCGCCGGATTCTTTTTCACAACCATTTCATATACGGAGGTACTGTACGACACGGGGGATCTCCTTCGGCCGTTATTCCCGGCACACAACCACATGTTATCGCAACTGTTTCAAGGGGCATGCGATTTGACCTTAACCGGAACCTTGCATCCGATTCAGTGGAAGTATACCGTGCCTGAACAGGGAAATTCAAGAAACATATCTTTAAGAAGCCCCCTTATTTACAAGGGTATCCGACGATCATTCCGCAAGGGGCCACCGTTTCATGGAACAGCGCATAAATTCCAAAATTCTAATATACGGCAATTTTGCCGGATAATGAAATCAAGCAGTACCGACTATTCCCCAGGAACGACTTTGTTGGGCGGCACGCGCCCTGCAAGGGCGGCCACAATATTTTCCGCGGCTATGCGCGCCATGGTCCCCCGGGTTTCCACGGTTGCGCTGCCCAGGTGGGGCAGTAAAAAGGCGCGTTCTTCAAGAAGCAGCCCCGGGTACACGCAGGGTTCGTATTCGTACACATCCAGCCCTGCGGCATCGATCAGGCCTTCATGGAGTGCGACGCACAAGTCTTCTTCCTTTACCACAGGGCCGCGGGATGTATTTACCAGCATCGCCGTCCGTTTCATTTGCCGGAATTCGTTTATGGTGAAGGCGTGCCGTGTCTCCGGTGTCAACGGGCAATGGATGGACAAGATATCGGCGTTTCGCAACAGGACTTCTTTCTCCACTCTGCGGGCGGCCAGGTGCTGCTCTGTTTCTTCATCCAAGGGTTTGGCGTCATGGTAAAGAATGGTCATATCAAAACCGCGCGCCCGGCGCGCGACTGCCCGGCCGATGCGGCCCATGCCGAAAATGCCCAGGGTTTGTCCGTACACGGACCTGCCGAGGAATTGCAGGGGCCCCCAGCCGTCCCAGTGCCCGGCGCGCAGGCAGCGCTCTGCTTCCCCTGCGCGTCGCGCCGCACCAAGGATAAGCGTCCAGGCGAGGTCGGCCGTGGCTTCGGTGAGCACGCCCGGCGTATTGGTGACCTGTATTCCCCGAGCCGCGGCGGCTTCCAGGCTGATATTGTCGTATCCCACCGCCATGTTGGCAATGACCTTCAAATCCGGACCGGCCGCGTCCATGGCCTCGGCATCCAGTGTATCGGTGACGGTGCTCAGAATTGCGTCGGCGCCCGCTATGAAATCCAGCAGCGCGTCCCGCGTCATGGCGCTGTCTTCTTCACAAAGACGGATGTGCTCCCGCCCATAAGCATTGATGAGTACTTCCACGCCCGCTTCAGGGATACGGCGAGTAACGGCGATTTTCATGAAAGGTTCCTTCTGAAATAAGAGGTGGCCGGCCGTTGCACCAACCGCTGTGGATAGCGTTACAAAGTATGCCTAAGCGGCTTGGGTACCTTATGCCGCTCAAGCGTCTGTCCACCGGGCTTTCTTGCTGAGCAGGCCTTCAATAATCAGGTCCGTGGCCTCGTCTTCGGTAAGCCCGCGGCTGAGCAGCGTCTGGAGTTGCCTTGAATCCACGCTGCCGATGGCGGCTTCATGGGTGACGTGGGCGGTAGGGTTGCGCACTTCGACAACGGGTACCGCGCGCGCCACGGCCTGGCCCAGTACAATTTCTTTGCAGTCAACGTGACCGCGCGCCCGGTCGCCGGTGGCTATCATGTCGTTGTAAATTTCCGCGGTGGCCCGGTCGCGCAGGGCGATATGGGATATCAGCGCGGCACGGGCGTCCTCGCCCGTCAACCGCGCTTTTTCATGGAGGACAATGGTGTCATCAGCCCGGCCGTTGATGCGCGCCGTCATTTCCACCACGCTGCGCGCGCGGCACTCCGTGTCGTATTCAAATTCGATGCGCCCCGCACGCCCCTTGATTAACTCGAACTCCGTGGTAAATTCCGCGCCTTCATGGACAACGACCCGGGCATGCGGCACCACGTTGACGCCGCCGCCGGAACCGTGAATGTGCCGTTCAAAGTAGGCGTAATGGGCGCCGGGCTCGACCTCGATAACGGCATCCATGGTGTGTTGCACATTTACCGCGTTGGGAAAGGTGCAATGAGCGAGGAAAGAAGCCCGCGCGTCTTGTTTGATGCGGATGTCGAGATTAATATGCTGCCGTCCGCTTTCTGGAAGCACCCCGAAGCAGATATGGACCGGCTTTTCAAGGTGAGTACCCTCATCCAGCGAAATAACGGCGTCCACGCCCTTGTCGGTTTCATTGGCGTCGACGTTCAGGCCCGCAACGAGTTTTACCCCGACGACACGGTTTTCATGAATTTCAATGCGCGCCACATCGTCTCCGAAGGGCTTGTGCGGGTCCAGGCCGATGGATTGCATCAGTGCCGCAACGATATCCTTTTGGGTCATGCCTGTATTTCCTTTACGGCCGGACGGTTGATGTGATCGCAGGAAATGCACTTGTCGGCAAAGTACCGGCCTATTTTTTTCACATTGCCCTTGTCCAGCAATGTTCCGCTGCAAATAAGAAAGGCATGATCGGCCTGTTCGAGCACCGACATGCTGTGCGTGATCATAATTACCGTGACGCCTTTGTCCTTCAGGCGGCGCAACGCTTCGAAAATCTTCTGCAGCGCTTCAATGTCGATGCCGGAATCGGGTTCATCCATCAGGATGACCCGCGGCTCCATGGCGAGGATGGAAGCCAGTTCAATGCGCTTGCGCTCGCCGCCGCTCAAGGTCCGGTCCACGCTGCGGTGAAGGTACCGGTCCGGTTCCAGGCCGAGGCTGTCAAGCAGTTCCTTCACATACGCCGTGTCTTTTCGCCTCGACCCCGCCGTAACAAAGCGTTGTACAGACAGCCCTTCGAAGCGTGCCGGCTCCTGCCAGGCCAGCGTGATACCCCGGCGCGCCCGCTCATCCACGGAAACACCGCGCAGCGAGCACCCTTCGTATAGCACCTCTCCATCGTAGCGGGTATAGCCATGCAGCCCCATGATGACATTTGCCAGGGTGGATTTGCCTGCGCCGTTCGGCCCGATAACGGCATGAACATGACCTGCCCAAAAATCCAGCGATATGGAATCCAAAATCTTTTTGCCATCGAAAGTCAGTGTCAGATTGCAAACGGAAAGAATATTCATAATGGAACAGGCTCCTGGAAACACATCCCGCAGGTTGCCGTCATGGTGCAACACGTGGAAATAAAACGGGTTGGCTGGTAAATGATAGCATAACACAATGGTGTTGTGTTTTGTTCGGGAACGGGACAATACATTAAACTATACGTCTATGCCAGCGGGAATAATGCGAACGGACCTGGCGTTTAACGTAGTGTCGTAAACGCGATGGCATCAAGCGACTAGTGGTGGAATGCTTTCTACAAACCAGGAGGAAACAACGATGAGTTTTGCACAGCCACAACTGCCCTATGACCTGGGCGCCTTGAGTCCTTTTCTCTCCGAGGAACAAATGTCCTATCACTATGGAAAACATCATGCCGCCTACTTCAACAATCTGAACGGCCTGGTGGATGGCAAGCCCGAGTCGGAGATGACCTTGAAAGACGTGGTTATGAATTCTTCGGCAGGTGTTTTCAACAATGCCGCCCAGGCGTGGAATCATAGTTTCTTTTGGCATTGCATGTCGCCTTCCGGTGGCGGCGCGCCTGCGGGTGCATTGCTCGCCAATATCGAACGTGATTTCGGTTCTCTGGACGCGTTCAAAGAACAATTCTCATCGGCGGCGGCCAAACTTTTCGGTTCTGGATGGGCCTGGCTGGCGGCGGATAGTACGGGCAAACTCGAAATCATGCCCCTGAGCAATGCCGATACCCCGCTGCGCCATGGTCAGGAACCCCTATTGACGCTGGATGTGTGGGAGCATGCATATTACGTTGACTACCGGAATGCACGCCCTAAATTTATTGAAGGGTTCTGGGACGTGGTTGACTGGAGTTTTGCCGCCCAAAACCTGAGCACCCCTTTTAAGGAATAGCGGTACCCTGATCAGTACCCGGACGCATCCCTGCCTGTTACCATGCAGGGAGGTGACCGGGATCATCCTTCGCCTATTTCTCCGATAAAGCAGGGCTGAGCGCCTTTTGCCGGGATGACGAGTTGCTGGCCTTCCGTGGTTACCGTGATGGCATTGATGTCAAAATCATCGGGCAGCACACGGATAGACTCGATGCTGTCTCTCGGGATGACGTGCTGGCTTAATTTGTCGTCTATTTGGACACCCGTTTTACTGCTTCGTGTCACCATAATGACGCGTCCCGTGACGGCGACCCAACAGTCATTGAAGACAACACATTTTCCCACGAAGGAAAGAGGTCGCTGTTCATGGTATGATTTATACAAGCGTACCCGTATCATTTTGTCTTTCAGCATGGCTTGTTCTCCACGGTATTGGTTTCATTGGCATTATCATGCGAAGTATACCATATGCTACGCACCGGGCGGAACAGGGTAAAGGAGTTTACCCGGATTACAGCGCCTCTGCACAATCGATTATGGTTTCATAATTGCGGAGCGCTGTCAGGGTAAGTTTGCGTCCATAGGGGCAGGCGGACGGCATGAGCACAAATCCGCGTCCGGGCGTACGCGTGCCTTCCTCAAGGGCGCGCAGTACCTTATCGCGAAACAGATTCGGGGGTAAGGTTTCAATATCGCTTACCTCAAGATTGCCGAAAAGCACCATGTCTGTGCCGTAGTGCGCGCGCACCCACGCTAATTCCACATCACCTTGGGGCGGTGGTTCGATAGGATCCAGCCCGTCGGGGCGCATCGCGGCGATATCGTCCAGGATATCACGCAGCCGGCCATGGGAGTGAATGCGTGCATAACCGCCGTGGCGCTGGATGGCGGTAATCATGGGCGCCACATACGGCACTACAAATTCACGGAACAAGGTCGGCGGCAAATATGGCGGCGCGGCATATTCGGGACCATAGATACGCCATAACCGGCCGGGAAGTTCCCGGGATACCGCTTCCGTCCTTTGGATCAGCGCCGGAGCAAACCAGTCGAGCAGCGCCCGGAAAAGTCCCGGGTCCGTTAAAGCAATCATTGTGTAGGTACCCAGGTCGAAAAGGGATGCGGCGAGGCATAGCGGATCCGGCGTGTCCAGCATCACAATGCCCGAGTCGGCCAGGGCTGTTTCCGCTTCCAGTACTCCTGAAAGGTCCGGCGTTCCGACGGAGACCGGAGGGGGAAGCGTTAAAAAAGCGCGTAGATCCCTTTCATCCTTTAGCAGGTGTTCTTCGGTCCAAATCGTGTTTACGTCCGGATCCCGCCGTGTGCACGAGGTCAACATGCGTCCCCCTACTGTCAGCCGGTGGGTAACCTGTCGACTGCCCTGGTACAGACAGGTCTCTGTGGATGCCAGAGCCGCCACGGGGTCCGGCTGCACTCCTTGAAAGGCCGCTCCGCGCATGACGATACGATCGGTGTGGTTGCGCGCCAGTTCAATCAGGGGCCGCCAGGAAGGGTGAGAATAGATATTAAACGGGTCGTCATCCTCTGGGCATTCATCCAGCCCGTTGATTTCGTAAAACGATACCGGAGGCCTGTCTACTGTCTCGCCGCGTAGCGTACGGAGCAACCGTTCATGCCTGGTCATGCCTGTCCCTTCCTGTGCCCGGTGGATTCTGCGTCCGGGCCGATAGTACTGTCCGGGGCTCGCATTTGTCTGGTCCGGTGCTCTGCCTGAAAAGTTCTAAAATATCGTCGTGTTGCCGATATCGGTGTATTCTAAATGGCTTTGGCCTGGAAATCAATCCTGCCGTTCTTACCGCTTGACAGGAAAGGTCCTGCACCCGGAAGGGAACCAATAAATAAACCCCGTCACCTGTCAAGAAGACGGATGCACGGGGTCCCCGTGTGTGTTGTCAATGCGGTTTATTTCTTCAGTGCCGCCAGATTGTCGGCCACCTGCTTCCAATTCACAACATGCCACCAGGCATCAATGTATGCTGCACGGTTGTTCTGATATTTCAGATAATAGGCATGTTCCCACACATCGATGCCGAGAACAGGCCAAGCGCCCCAAGGTGACAGCTTGTGCTGGTTTTCCGCCTGCAATATGATGAGCCTGTCATCTTCCTGTCGGTAATGCAACAGGCCCCAACCGCTACCTTCCACCTGGGCGGCTGCCGCGTTGAATTGTTGCTTGAACGCTTCGAATCCACCAAAATCCCGGTTTATGGCGTCACGCAATGCTCCTTCCGGCTCCCCACCGCCTGTACCCGCCGGCGCCATGACTTTCCAGAACATGCTGTGAAGGAAATGTCCGCCACCGTTGAACGCGGCCCGCTTGGACCAGTGTTGGACCAGGGCAAAATCATTGTCGGTCCGGGCCTTGGCCAGGGCCGCCTCCGCCGCGTTTAAACCACTCACATAGGCGGCATGATGTTTTCCATGGTGCAATTCCATGGTTTTGGCGTCAATGTGCGGTTCCAGCGCATCATAGGCGTACGGCAGGGGTGCCAGTACATGTTCCGTAACGGTGCCGCCGGCCTGCGCGTGCGCTTCCGGAGAAAGGGCGCCCATAATGGTCCCTGCGGCCGCAATGCCGCCGGCAACCTGTAAAAAATCTCTTCGTGTTGTGTTCATATTCAAAACCCTTCCGTTAAGTTTTGCTCTAACAGGGACAACCAAGTCTTGGTGTAGGTAACATGATTGGTGGTGATTATATTTCCTAACAAATGTTAAGGATGCTAATCAAATGCACGATGTAAAGGCTATGTATTACTGCGGCAGAAAATACAAATATTCTGCGCCTTACCCTTTTTTTCCAAGGCAACAAAGACAGGATGAAGCACGTCTGAAACGGGAGGATATAGTCGACTTGCCATCTTCGGATTCGAAACATTGAACAAGAAAGATGTAACTATATGTAAATTTTAAAGATCAAATGATTTCTATTGTTTGAAGAGTATTTTTATTGATTTTTTTTATATTTTGCTCTCGACTGTTCATTGTAACCTTAATTTAATGAGTATTTTTTTTAATCTTCAGTATATTTTATGTATCTTAAAATTTATCTTTTACTTTTGACTTATAATATAATTAATACAGCGCTTGCAGATTTTGGACATAAAACTAAGAGTACTATCTCTACAAGGTGTACTGTTCCTTCTGCGAATGTGCATGCCTTATAAAAAATTCAGGGTACGCGTGTCTTGGAACCATAAACCATAAGGATATTACCTACCGAAATGACTTCGTAGGAGCTCCCGGAGGCCCGCTGGCCGGCATGTCGGGATCAACGACAGACGCCGTCCCAACACGCCAGGGGGAAAATGGCTGGGACCACACCGGTACATTTTTCATCGAACTCAATGGGTTAGGCGAGATGGTTGCCGGCGGTGGCAGCGGTTACGATGGAGGATCCTGGTATTATTATCCGAACACGGACTGGTGGAATGAATGGTATTACGACGGCGTTCTGGACCTGACCCAGACAAAAAATGTCCTGTTGATGGTAAACATAATGCCTACGATGCCAGGTAATGACGTCACAGTCGCGGTGAACTACAGCTCAGGCGCCTATCCTCCCGGTAGTGGCCAACCGCCGATTCCGCCGCTCACCCCGATAGACGAGGCGGAATGAATCGTCCGGGCCCCTGTTTTTACAGGCCAAAATATGATGGGCCCCGTTAATCCAACATTCCTGGTTCCTATTATGGACTACAATCCTGAATGGGTTTCCATTGATGTGCAAGGTACAAATGTGGTGATTAATGGCACTATCTCCCATTCCTGCCTTCCAGGCCTCCAGCCTGAAGGCGAAGGCGAACCCGAAGGCGAACCACCCGTCGAGGGTGAAGGAGAACCTCCAATCGAAGGGGAACCCGAGGGTGAAGGTGAAATCGAACCTGATAACGGGACCAATATCTCGGTTCAGATGACTGGTGTTGGCCTGCCAGGCACGGACATCAACAGCGCCCTGGACGGAGACATCAACCCGCCAAACGACGTCTATAAGGCGGGGGGCTGCACCAACCTGATGCGGTTGCGCCACCGACTACTGGGACTTCAGCCGGCGGATGACATTGACGCCATTTCCTATCGAACAGGTGACCTCGCGCTGGGCGCGCTTGACACGCATGGCATGTATGACTCCCTGATGTGCCCCATTCACTGGCATTTCTCCGTGGACCAACAGAGCCAGGGCGCGGGCGGCACCGCGGTCAGCAATGAAGTCACGGTGGGCACCGCGTTGTGCGGCGTGCCGGTAGCCCAGTTGCCGGAAGCCTCCGGGGATATTTTCGTTACCTCAGCCGCCAATTGGAATTCCAACGCCCTTGCCGCCGACGAGGCTGATCTGGGGCTTGTGGTGCTGTTGCCCAACGATAATCTGAACGGCCTGGACCTTCGCGCGCCCCTGATTAACCGGTTGAATCCTTCCCCGGGCCAGTTTCTTCAACCGGGCGACCTCTTTTTCTCGCTTACAAAAGGCTCACCCTCTCTGGCCCTGGCCGACGTGACGGCCGCGGATATTCTGACACCCGATGGCGCCGGCTTCTTCCGCGTTGCCTTGACGGGTGACGGACTGATTGGCAACGGAGACCACCTAACGCTCGGTATTCCGGCGGACAATGACCTCGACGCGCTCTATGTGGACAAAAGCGGACTGGCCATTTTCTCTGTGGCGCAATTGATTCTAATACTTCCTACAGCGGGCCCCGGAGATCTTTTGGTTGCCGATGGCATGCTCCCGTGGCAAGTGCCGGACGGGGTGGCGGATGTACTCGCTTCCGCGGCTTTCCTGGGATTACAACCCACTGACAACCTGGATGCCCTGGATGACGCACTGGCGGTGGTGCCCGCCGGTGTTGTGCCTGATCCGGGTGAAGACCTGGCACTTTATGAGGGATTCATTGAAGGCGAAGGTGAGCCGCCGGTCCAGGGCGAAGGCGAACCTCCTATTGAAGGCGAAGGTGAACCGCCCATCGAAGGTGAAGGCGAGCGCCGGTAGAAGGCGAACCACCGGTCGAGGGAGAACCCGTCGAAGGTGAAGAAGAATGTATCGAGAATCCGGAAGGCTGCCCGAAACCATTGGGTGGCGATTACGAGATCGATAGCGATTTGTGCCTGTGCGTACCGTGTCCCGTTTCCAGCAGTTCTACCTATACGTGGGGAAAAGACAGTATCCCGCTTGCAAACGGCGGACGTGTCTCCGTCGCAAATGCGCGCACCTTGCAGATAGTGATGCTGACCACAGGCGATTCCGGCCCGTATTCCTGCACCTATAACGATGGCACCAAGGCCATTAAGGTGTTTGAAGCGCAGGTAACGGTTGTGGAAGCAATCCCGGTTATGGGTACGCTCGGCCTGATTGTACTGGCTGCGGCATGCGGTACGCTGGGATTGTTTGCGCGGAAGAAACGGCGGTAAGAAAATTCTTTGCGTTTCATGCGGTGTATAATGGCGAGAGTCCGTCATGAGGAACATGACGGCCTCGACTTGTGTGAAGGGTACCATCGCTGGTTTGACAGGTGTAAAGTCAACTATCGCAGGGGGGGATAAATGAAGGGGGACCTGCCTGGTCCACGTATTTTACAAGTGCCAGTGAGTGCCGTTGCGTTTCACCGACCCTGCAAGGGTTTGGCTGTTATTCGTCCTCAAGTGGATAATATTGCCGTGCCCAGGCAGGATTGAGGCGTGCCTGCATTTCGAATGCGTTAAGCAGCACAAAGGCGGCCATGTTTTCCACGACGGGAACGGCCCGCACCACAATGCAGGGGTCGTGACGGCCGCGCACCTCCACTTCACATGGCTTTCCAGTCACGGTTACGGTATGTTGCGTACTGGCAATGGAGGCGGTAGGTTTCACGGCAATACGCATAATCACCGGTGCGCCGCTGGAGATGCCGCCCAGAATGCCGCCATGATGATTGCTGGTAAACCCAGCGGTATCCATGCCGTCATTGGCCTCGGAACCGCACAGTTTCGTGATGGCGAAACCATCGCCCACCTCCACGCCTTTAATGGCGCCAATGGTCATGATGGCGCTGCATAATCGCGCGTCCAGCTTGCCGAACACGGGGTCGCCCAGGCCCGGCGGCAGCCCGTAAATCTCGAGCTGAATAACGCCGCCGACGGAATCCTTGCGCGCGCGGGCATCCAGAATAGCCTGCTCCATCAGCGGGGCGGCATCGGGATCGGCGCAGCGTACCGGGTTTTGTTCGATGACTTCATAATCACACCGGTTCGCCCGGATGCCCGCAATTTCTATGGCATGGGCCACGATACGTATGCCGAGCCGGTCAAGAACCGTCCGTGCAAAGGCCCCTGCCGCCACGCGGCAGGCGGTTTCCCTCCCGGACTGCCGCCCGCCCCCACGATGGTCCCGCAGTCCATATTTTTTGTAAAAGGTAAAGTCGCCATGGCCCGGGCGAAACAGGTCCTTTAAATCATCATAGTTTTTCGATCGCTGGTCTTCATTATAAATAACCATGGCGAGTGGCGCGCCGGTGGTCTTGCCTTCATACACGCCGGAGAGAACCTCGACGGCATCCGCTTCACGGCGCTGGGTGACCAACTTGCTCTGACCGGGCCGGCGCCGGTCCAGTTCTTTCTGAATGTCTTCCCGGTCGAAGGGAATGCCCGGCCGGAGCCCGTCCAGCACCACGCCAATGGCGCGCCCGTGGCTTTCTCCAAAGGTGGTGCAGCGGATAATCTCCCCGAAGGTGTTGGCCACGTGGCAGCGTAAAGCCAGTTCCTCGCCCACCCGGTGTGCCAGTTGTTCCGCCAGCGTTTCTGGGTCGCCGTCCGTGGTGTCCATAACAATATCGGCAAAGGGCGTTAACACCTCAAGCCTGTGCGCGCATTGCTGATAGAAGCGGATTTCGCCGTCCTCACCTGAAAACGCGGGCGGAATCCCCCCTTGTGTAGCCCGCGCCCACAGCACGGTTGGCCGCGCTTTCAACAACACAAGCACCCCCCCGAATCGCAACGGTTTCCGGGCATCCGGTTTCATCATCAGGTCGCCGCCGGTAATCACCACGTGATACGCCAATTCGGACGCCTGGTGGGCCGCCTGGCGTTCCAGCGCACGGAAGGCCTGTTCACCGTCAGCGGTAAAAATTTCACGGCAACTGCGGCCTCTGCCGTCTAGCTCTTCGATGATGCGGTCCGTATCCACCCACGGCCGCCCCAATATCCCGGCGAGGGCAATACCAACGGAAGTTTTTCCCGCCCCTTTGGGGCCCATCATGATGATGTTCATAATTGTTTTCCTTAAAGCCCAAATTACCTTTGCGCAGGCAAGACCTTATCCACGCGTGCTTCGGTGAGGAACGCTACGGGTAACACTCCCTGCATTCAAAAAACATCAAGGACTAAAAGGACAAATTTCGCGGGTTATCGTAGACATTCTATGCCTTTTGGTGTCCTTTACTTCCTTGCAGTCCTTGAATTCGTTTCGCTACGATTTGTGCACGCTAACAGCTTCACGGCAGATCATGGACCGCGACCCGCCCGCCCAGTTGCGTGAGATGCTCCGTAAATTCCGGGTAGGTCACTTCAATGGCCTCCGCGCCCCGGATGGTAACCGGTTCATGAATGGCCGTAGCGGCAATGGCAAGCGCCATGACAACGCGGTGGTCGTCATGCCCCTCCACCACGCCGCCGCGAAGTACGCCGCCCTCTATCACCAGCCCGTCTTCGAGTTCTGAAATATGCGCGCCCAGCTTTGCCAGTTCTTCGCGCATCACAGAAATGCGGTCGGTTTCTTTAAGCCGGGCCTGAGGCACGTTGACCAGCCGGGTTGTGCCTTCTG
>MTKZ01057185.1_pt1 | contig 12412 bp, 14 predicted proteins | sample 1042781 | NCBI WGS metagenome assembly MTKZ01 (sample SAMN06212207, study PRJNA360539) | anaerobic digester metagenome | biome: Wastewater treatment plant; material: sludge; isolation source: anaerobic digester fed with sludge from wastewater treatment plant | place: Denmark: WWTP Viborg ...
GCTCGATCCCGGAGAATGCCCTCCCCAGCACCTCATTGATGGTAGGATGGATGACCTGAGACCTCATCACAGTGGAAAGGTCCTGGCGGTCGGTGTTCATCAGGTAAACAACCTGCTGAATGAGCTCTGGCGCCTCTGGGCCGATTATGCTCGCCCCCAGGATTCGGCCAGTCTCCTCCTCCAAAACTACCTTCGCCAGGCCGTACTCCTCAGCCATAGCCACCCCCTTGGCCGAATCTGTGTATCTCGCCCTTCCCACCAGCACCTTCAAGCCTCGGGCCTTTGCCTCGCTCTCTTTCCTGCCCACTCCCGCCACCGTCGGATGAGAGAATACGGCATAGGGAACGGCATGATAGTCAGCCGCTTTCCGCTCTGCTTCTTTTTCAGCCAGAAGAATATTGTGGGCTACGATGCGGGCTTCATAGTTGGCAGTATGGCGGAACATGTGCTTTCCGATAGCATCTCCCAAAGCCCAGATGCCCTTTTTGCTGGTCTGGAGATATTCGTCCACCCTGATCCAGCCTTGCCTATCGATTTCCACTCCTGTCCTCTCCGGGCGGAGAAGGTCGGAGTTAGAGCGCCGGCCCGCGGCAAGGAGGACCTCCTCTCCCTCGAACTGCTGGATCTGGCCGCCTTTTGTCTCTCTGGCAGAGACGACCTTCTTTTCGCCATTCCTTTACACCGATAAGACCTCGTAGCCCGTGACCACCCGGCAGTAGCGGGAGAGGCTCTCATGCAGTCGCTGTGAGATCTCAGGATCCTCGCCGCTCAGAAGTCGGGGGCTGCGTCCCAGGATGGTGACCTCCGTTCCCACAGCGGAGAAGAAGTGACCGTACTCGCAGCCGATATAGCCTCCGCCGATTATGATCAGGCTTTGGGGAGGCTCTCTCAGATTAAGAAGCGATACGTTATCGATATATCCCGATTCTTCCAGGCCTGGGATGGGAGGAACACGAGACCGAGAGCCGCTGGCGATGACGAATTGGGGGGCAGTGAGGGTTCTTGATCCCACCTTTAAGACATACTCGTCGATGAACTCCGCCCTTTCTGGATAGTGGGTCAGATTCTCCCTCGATCTGATGGTCGCTTCCATTTGGGCGCGCCCCTCATCCACCACCTTATGCATGCGGTTCATGATCAGAGGAAAATCGATCTTCTCGATTCGGGCATGGACGCCCACCGCCCCGGCCTCCTGGATGCTCCGGATAATGTCTGCTGGATGGATGAGCATCTTCGAGGGGATGCAGCCGTTGTTAAGGCAGGTTCCGCCCATGGGGCCCTGGTCCACCAATGCGGTATTTCTTCCCGATCGAGCGGCTTGAGCAGCCACCAGTGCCCCTGCGCCCGAGCCGATGACGATGAGATCGAATCTGTTCATGCTGTTCATGATATCGGATATCAGAAGGTCCTGATAGCTTAAATATATGCGGGAATATGGGAGCCGTCGGGCAATGGGATGGAATAGGGACTCAGGACGATCTTCAAGCGATATAAGAGACGCTGGACCGGTCGAATCCCTCTACCAGCTCGATTCCCTCATCATCCGCCTTCCATGATACATGGGGATAGGCGAGATGTTTGATGAATCCGGATGCTCTGGCGGCGAATTGCGTTGCCAGGTGCTCCTCGCCCAGGGCTTCTCTGGTGATCTGGTGGACCTTTTCTTGCACCTCTGTCTCATCCAGGTAGCCCAGGGAGTGTATGTACTCATGCAGAAGAACATGGAATGCGTAGGGCTTGTATAGCTCAGGGCGGGTCTCCATGATCCTATTCAATGGTATCTTATTCAGGACAATGACATTGGAGCCTGTGGTGAAAAAGCCTCCCAGGAAGCCATGGGGATCGTTTCCCAGGTTCGCCATGCCCAGCATCAGGCCGCCCCTTCGTTTGTTCATGCTCTCTTCAACCAAGGTCTTTACCACCTCAAATATGTCCGCCAGGGAAACTGCCTCATCCAGGCGGGTCCTGTAATCAATCCTCATTTCAAGCCCATGTAGCTACGTCTAAGTATATAATAGTAACCTGAAGTTAGTTTAAGCTCGAACTGGCGTATTCCATGAGAGGTCCTTCTATTTGCCTATCAGAGGATCTTGATCAGAGATCTCTTCCCCTGGGCCCCTGTGCAGGAGACTCTTTTCCAGGCCGATCTCCATCCAGGCCCAGGCCCAGATGACCGCCTCAAAGGCTCTGATCAGATCATTCTGTTTTAGAAAATGGTGAGAGTCGGATAGATAAGAGGAAATGTTCTCCAGCATTCTCTCATCCCCGGATAGCTGGCCGAAGAGCGATTCTGCCTTCTCCTGCCACTTCACAGTCTCATTTGAGAGATCCTCTTTCAGGCTTCTCTCATCCCCTTTTAGGCCTTCCATCATCTTATTCAATCACCGGCCAACGCAATCCGGCAAGATAAAGGTATTGATCGCAAGAATTAATGACTGTCCATTCCTATCAGCGGATCCCTGCAACCGCATAGGGCAAATGCCTCCTCCCTCTCTATGCAGGTGGGACAGGTGCGGCAGGGCATAGCTTTTCCCTTGTAGCACGACCAGGTGAGCTCATAGGGAACCTGCAGCTTGAGGCCCATTCTCACGATATCCGCCTTGGTCATATGCACAAAGGGCGCTTGCAGCTCGACGGGATTCCAGGCTGTTCCCAGCCTTATTGCCGGCTTGAGAGCCTCTACGAACTCCGGCCGGCAGTCGGGGTAGATCGTCTGGTCGTTCTTGTGGGCGGCGTAAAACAACTCTGTAATCTCATGGGCCTCGGCGTATCCTGCAGCCACGGAGAGCATGATCATATTCCTGTTTGGTACCACCGTCTGCCTGGCTGCCTCCTCGGTATAGTGGCAGCTGGGCACCTCCTTTTTGCCCAGAAGTGCGCTCTCCCCCAGGAATGCCGCCAGAGTGGAGAGGTCGATGATATGATGTGCGACATCGAGCCTGGAGGTGATGGCTATTGCGCAGTCTATCTCCTTTTTATGNNTGTTATTGCGCAGTCTATCTCCTTTTTATGCTTCTGACCATAATTGAAGGTGAGAGCATCTACCAGATAACCATCGGCCAGCAATTTGTAGAGCAATGTGGTCGAGTCCAGACCGCCGGAGAGTATCAAAACCGCCTTCATTTGCCTCCCAATTTTACTGGCATTCAACATAAGACTGCCCCACCTGAGATCCTTAGCTCGTCACATCCTCGGCCAGAGGGGTCACCAGCAGCTTGTCCACCCGGCGTTCATCCATATCCATGACCTCAAAGCGATAGCCACCCCATTCGAATTTATCTCCCGAGGTGGGAACCTTCTCCAGATGGGTCATCATGAAACCGCCCATGGTTTGGTAGGTCCCATCATCCTCATCAGGAAGCTTGTCGATGTCTAGCGTCTCTTTGAAGTCATCCGCGGGCATCGTCCCATCCACCAGCCATGAACCATCGCTCCTGCGCAGGATCTGGGGCTCCCCCAGCTCATCGATATGGGGAATGTCTCCCACCAGCCCCTCCAGGAGGTCTACCAGTGCCACAATCCCCTGCACTGTGCCATACTCATCCAGGACGATGGCCAGATGGATTCCCGTCTGCTTGAACTTCTCCAGCACCTTCAAAGCCCTCATGCTCTCCGGTACAAATAGAGGTGGCAGCAGCAAAGACCTCAGATCAATCTCCTTTTTATTAAGGTCGCAGTTCAGGATATCCTTGGACTGAATCACTCCCAGGACGTTATCCAGCTTCTTGCTGCAGACCGGAAACATGGTGTACGGCCCGCTGACGGTCTTCCTTTGGATCTCGGCGAGGGTGTCATGGATATCAAGCCAGACTATCTTTCCCCGAGGGGTCATGATGGAGTTGACCTTTCTTTCACCCAAAGAGAAGACTCTTTCCATGATGTCCTGCTCCTCCTCTTCGATCACCCCGGCCATCGTTCCCTGGTCTATCATAATTCTTATCTCTTCTTCAGTGACCTCCGGCTCAGCGTTAGAATTGACCCCCAGGGCTTGGAGGACGAACTCCGTGGATTTGCTCAAGAGAAGAATCAAGGGGTATACAATCTTGGAAAAAGCGTTTAAGGGAGATGCAGACCAGGATGCAATCCGCTCCGGATTGGAGAGGGCTATCCTCTTTGGCACCAGCTCGCCTATAACTAGGCTGACGAAGGTTATCGACAGGACTACCAGGGCTAGAGCAATTCCATGGCTGAATTGAGCTAAAGCGGGATAAAGGCCAAGCAAGTAGCCCGCCAGCTCATCGGATAAGGTCGCGCCGCCGAAAGCCCCGATAAGTGTGGCCATTAAGGTTACCCCAGTCTGAACAGCGGAAAGAAACTGATTGGAGTTGCTGATCAGCTCTAAAGCGACGGCAGCACCCTTATCTCCACTATCTGCCATCTGACGGAGCCTGGCCTTGCGCGAGGAGACAACTGCCATCTCCGCCATGGAAAAGGCGCCGTTGACTAATATGAGAATTAGTATGATCAGAATCTCAATCAACATGAACTACTACCCTTGCAGGATGGTGCGCCCGGTCTGTCTCCAAATTCATGCATTTCCCCGAGATTATGGGCCGTTTTCTCATTTTCATAAGACAGGATAATAAAGGTTATTTATAGCTTCCCTGAACGGAGAACAGAGGGCACTGAAGGTAGTCACGTTATTTGAATATTGAGGATCGATATAATAATTAAAAAAGAAATATAAAAAGAAAAGAAAAACGAACTATAGATTTACTTTAAATCAGCGGTGCAGTGCTTGCACTTGATGGCTCCTATCGCAATGGTCTCTTTGCAGTATGGGCATTCCTTGGTGGTTGGATCAAGAGGTGCAGGCTGCCTTTTGAGGGCATTTATCTGCCGGACCAGCATGAACACCGCAAATGCCACGATGATGAAAGAAATAACCGCATTTATGAATAATCCGTAATTGATGGTCGGCGCTGATACCGCCTGTGCCTCTGCCAGGCTAGCATAGGCCTCACCGTCCAAAGCTATGAACATATCGGCAAAGTTTATGCCACCCGTCAGCATGCCAATTGGAGGCATGATAATATCATTCACAAGCGAATTGACTATGCTGCCAAATGCAGCGCCTATAATGATGCCTACCGCCATATCCACGGCGTTGCCCTTCACTGCAAATTCCTTGAACTCGCTTATAATTCCCATAAAGATCACTCCAACAGATGAAACATTTGACCATTTCTGCGGTCTAAGATATAAATCCTTTTGGAAAGAGCAAATTCGGACCCTCATAAGAGAATAAAAAACGTTCGATCAGTAGAATGAAATACATATTAAAAATTTGTAAGAAATAGTTCCATATCGGAAGATCCAAGTAGAAAGAGGCTCCAGCTATAGGCAATGAAGGAGTACTCCTGCGATGGGCTGATTGTGCGGTGGAATCCGGAAAAATGCATACATGCGAAGGAATGCGTGAACGGACTGCCCCAGGTCTTCAACCACAACAGCAGGCCCTGGATAAATATGCAGGGCGCAAGTCCTGCGCAGATAATGAAGGTCATAGATCGCTGCCCTTCCGGCGCTCTGAGCTATCAAGAAAAGGCACCTGAATCATCTGAAAAAAATGCATCAAATGAGCGATACGCCTCTATCAAGGTGGTGAAGAACGGTCCCCTGCTGGTTGAAGGAGACTGCCGTCTATTCAATTCAGATGGCAATGAGATGGCAGAAGGGGCTTTTGCCCTCTGCAGATGCGGAGCCTCCCGGAAAAAGCCTTTCTGCGATGGAAGCCATATCAAGATAACCTTCGACGATACAAAATGATTGGCGCTGACCTCCAGGCAAAATCGGCAATCGAGAGTGGACAAGAATGTCTTTGCTCATTCTACCGGCCAAACCATAACCTGCATCTGTTGCTTCCCTGGCAAAGCCTCTCTTGCCTCTCGAACCTTATCTCCATACCTTCCCCCTCGACGCCCTTGCAACTGAACTCCTGCGCCCAGACAGAGTTCTCCGCCTGGCAGATGACCTCGCTCACCTTCTCTGAGAGCGATTCTCTGCCTGACCGGACCATTATATCATGCCAGGGACAGCGCCGGATCTCAACTACAAATCCGCTCTCCTCTTCTTTCAGCTCGTAGTCGAACTCCTCCAGGGCCAGACGAGCAGCAATCGCCTCCTTCAGCCCATCAAGGCCATAGTCCAGCATCAGCATTGACTTGATTGCCCGGGCCTGGATCTTGGGCAGAACCTGCCAGACAGCCTCGTCCAGCTCCAGCGCTTCATCAAATCCCCGTTTCTTCTCGATCATCATGAACCAAAGACCGTCCACTGACCGATAGGAGCGGCGGAAGTACTCCATCTTATCGCTCTCTGCTAATTCTTTCATGCCTACCTGCTTTCCAATATCTGATCCTCTGATCTCCTCTTCCTGCTGGCCTTGAGTATGCCCTTGCATGATTGCATGGAGCGGCGGCATCTCTGGACATCGTTGCGCATTTCTGCAGCTTCCGGGTCTCTTTCTGCCTCAAGCTCCTGGGCAAGCCCCTCGAATATCCTGGTGGCCTTCTTATAAGCCCGCAGAGCCCTTTTGACCCATTCCTCTCTGTCCTCCACCTCAGATATGGTGACATAAGCGAAGGCCAGGTCTCTTAAGATCTCAGCATGCTCTCTTGGTGCCTCATCTTTTTGGTAATGCTCCAGGGAAGCAGAGCATGCTTCGATTGCTCTCCTGCAGTTTTCCGCCTTATCTGTTACCTCCGCCAGGGTGATAAAGCTGTAGCCCAGGCTCTTCAGAGCATCTGCATGCTCTGTCGGATGAGATGCTTCATAGATCCGAACGGCGGCCTGGCAGGCATCAATAGCCTTGCGGCAGTTCTCCTCCTTTTCCTCGACCTCAGCCAGGGCAGAGTATGCCGCCCATAGGAGGAGCTGTGCCTCAGCATGCTCAATTGGATGCTCAGATTCATTGTAGATACTAAGCGCCTCTAATGCCGCTTCTGCTCCTTTCCTGCAATCCTCTGCTTTGGCCTCGACAGAGACCTCCGTGTCGGCAAGAATGCTGTAGGTGATGGCCAGGTCTTTCTGGCAGGAGGCATATTGCAGAGATTTGTCCTGGGAAAAGGCTGCCAGCCTCTCCTGGCAGGCCTCCAGAGCTAAAAGACAGTTTTCAGCCCGGTATTCTATATCCGCCAGGGTGAGGTAGCCAAGCCAGAGTATCCCCTGCGATTCTGCATACTCTTCAGGGTTGCTATCTCTATTGAATATCTCCAGGGCCTTGCGAGCAGCACCAATGGCCTTAAGGAAGTTCTCGGCGGGATTCTGAATCTGGGCCAGTGCCAAGTGAGCGTTTCCAATGCAATTTTGAGTGGCAGCATACAGCTTTGGATGCTGCTCCCGAGGGTAAAGATCCAAGGCGTTCCTGAATGCCTCCAGGGCGAGCTGGCAGTTCTCCAGGCTCTCCTCCTCCTCGGCTAGGGCGAGGAAGGCATTTCCCAGATTGTTCTGGGATGCTGCGAATGCCAGCGGCTGTGTTTCCCGTTTTCGGATGAGAAGAGCGTCGCGGCATGACTGAATAGACTGCCTGCAGCACTCTATCTTATCCCTTTCATCCCCTGCCCCAGCCAGGGACAGATAGGCTATGGCCAGGTTGTTTTTGACCAGGGCGAACTCATCCGGAAAACGGCCCGGATCATAGACCTGCAGGGCGTCCTGGTAGGAGGCAATAGCTTGCTTGCAGCTATCCATTCTATCCTCAGGCTCATCCGCGAACTGGGCCAGGGTCAGATAGGCGCTGCCCAGGTTCGTTTTTCCCCTCGCGAACTCCTGGGGATGATCTTTGAGGCTGTAGATCGAGAGAGCATTCTTGGCAGCATCGATTGCCATCTTGCTGTTATTGACTCCATCCCCCAGCTCAGCCAGCTTCCGATAGGCGACGCTCAGCTCATCCTGAAGAATGGCGTAATCCCCAGGATAGCTTAATCTGGAATAGACGGCCAATGATTCCTCCCAAAAATTGATGGCCTGCTTGAGGCTTTCCCCTTGATCAAAAATATCGGAACGGGCGGCATAGGCATATCCCAGGCTTTTCATTACCCTGGCGCGATGATGGGGATAGTTTTCTTGGGTATAGACGGCAAGCGACCTTTGATAAGCCTGGACGGCATGCTCACAGCTCTGCAGATCGTTGTTCTTTTTGAATATCTCAAGGTAGATATCGCCGATCTTCCTGAAGATATTGCTCTCCTGGGCAATATCCATCTCGAAGGTCAGCATCCTTTCGCATGTCTTTAGAGCCTTTTCGTACTCTTCAATGCCATCCTCTTTCATATCATCACCTTCTGGTAAAAGGCATCTTCAGATATCAAAGGAGGTTATGCCTTGAGGAGTTATACCTTTAGGGATTAATTGACCTATAGCTCTTCTAATATCACTTAACCTCCTCGAATTTCCTGCTATATCAATCTGAAATGATGCTACATCTACCCTTCGCTTTTGACAATTGAATTTGAGCTTCGCTTCAATCTATAAATATACTATAATACAACGGTGTCCCACATTACGGCGAGACAAAAGTCCAAAGTTTTGGGATGTGCTTATAAAACCTGCCGGCTCCTCGCTATTTTGTATGGGTGAACTTAAATCNNTGGTGAACCGCTATGCTCTGACCCAACCACAGAGACACAGAGGAACAGAGGCCATATTCTCTGACTTAACTCACCCACATTATTCAGCGAAGAGCCAACCTGCCCAAGAAGTGAGTTTCAGGTCCTGGATTTTTCTCAATGAATAGCGGGTGCTATCTGAAGACTACACCGCCTAAAAGGAGCAAAATAGCCCCTAAAAAGCCTGTGATGGTGATTATCGTCTCTGTACTTATATCTCTGTGCACGAGCGCCCCCTTGGGCTGATTCAGGATAATAGCTTTTCGCCCGGTTTAGCCCCGCTTTTTGGGCGGTATCAAAAGCGCTTGGCTGCCACTGCAAAAGGCAGAATATCCAGCACGGTCACCATCGCAACTAGTCCTATCCAGTAGAGGGGCTTATTGAAGTACCAGGTTCTCTTTCCCCGTGCATAGACATAAGCGAGGTACGGGAAAAGGGGCAAAATAGAGACCAAAGGATGAGGCTCCACAAATAGGACGTAGGTGAAGATATATCCCTGCAAGAGCAGGCAGACGACAGTTGCCAGACCAACTTTGGCTTGATTGTTGAGTCTCATATCTCTTGCCACTCGCTCTTGGTTGATAAGCTTTTCAGATACTCGCAGGACTATGCGAGTCGATTGCTGTAAAAATTATGCAGAATGATGAGGGGCTGATGAAGTTTTCTTTGCCTGGCGGAGAGGATGTAAGGCCATACCCCTCCGGACAGGCATAGATTCGATGAACCAGAGAGTCTAGGCTGCGAGAAGCAATGTCGCCAGGTTGATTGAGCCCCCAAATACAAGCGATAATATTGCCAGAATGATGAATGCGATCACAAGCCATTTAGCGATATCCATAGATATTCCTGCGCCTCGCCAGCCGAGCACTCCCAGGATCAGTGCTATTGCAAAGAATACCACTGCCAAATATAATAAATCCACCATTTTGTCCACTCCCATTAGTATCTTTATCTGCCTTGTCATCGATGATGAAGAACCCTGACCGGCGCAAAATATATCCGGATGAAGGCTTAATCAATCAAGACGATGGCAGCTTATTAATGCCTATGACTCTCTTTAAATTTAAGACTTTTGGAGCCAATATTTACATAATATAAAATATAATTTATTATAAATATAATTCTGCTCTTGATGGGATGTGGACAATGAGATCAATCTGTCTTAATTGCTCATACCATCATGGCTATTTTGACCTTGAGCAAAATCCCTGAATTGGAGTGAAGCAAAATCCCTGAATCGGATCAATTCTCTGGGATGATAGATGACATCTGCCTCAGGCAGACCTTTGCATCTCATATAATGAGCTATAAATCAATATACCATAAAGTATATATGTGCAAGAACCGGTTTAAAAAACATTATGCCAAAGACTACTCTGACATTATCAGAACCAATAGCAAAAGCCTTGAAGATCTATACAGTTCAAGCCAAAAGCAGCATGCGCGCTCAAAGCCAGGTAATAGAAGAGGCGCTAAGAGAGTTCTTCGAGAACCATGGAATTAAAATCGAGGAGTAGCAACTTTTTGCATCTCCTTCTCTGCACTCAACGCTGTTCTATAATGCATCCGGTTCCGTCAGGCTGACGCATGTACCAGACCCGCTGATAAACAGCATTTATCNNCCAGTTCCGTCAGGCTGACGCATGTACCAGACCCGCTGATAAACAGCATTTATAAAATTGGATCACAAGGCGGGCGGATGATGAAGGTAGTGATATTTTTGCCCTGATGTGTGATATATGAAAACACGGCACATATAGACACAATGATGGGCAACATAAATATCAAAATCGAAGACATGGCCGCATGACGATAGGATAAATCAACGGCCATTTAGGCATGAAGATAAGATGATTTTCACTCAAAACGCAAAAACTGAGGGATCGGGGAATTGCAGGCTACCCTCTCGGCCTTATTTTCTTCTGAATACATGGCAGGGTACTGACCCCTGCTTTGCGAAATAATCCTGATGATACTCCTCCGCCTCAAAAAATTCTGATGCAGGAACGATCTGGGTGACTGCTTTTCTTGCAATGGCTCCAGATCGATCATACTCTTCCCGGGATTCCTCTGCTGCTATTCTTTGCTCCTCATTATGGTAGAATATTGCAGAGCGGTATTGAGTGCCGATATCAGGACCCTGACGGTTGGGCGTGGTGGGATCATGCATCCGCCAGAATATGGAGAGCAACTCCCTGTAGGATACGACCTTCGGATCGTACTTTATCTGCACGGCCTCAGCGTGGCCAGTAGTTCCTGTGCAAACCTGTGCGTAGGACGGATCGGGAGCAGTCCCTCCGGTATATCCCACTTTTGTTTCCAGCACCCCGCGAACCTGCTGAAAGCGAGCTTCCACCCCCCAGAAGCAGCCTGCGGCAAATGTGGCCAGCTCATAGTCTGGATCGTCCTTCCCGGGACTCTCCATATGCCCAGATCGAGCCTCATCCTCCCGGAAGAGGCTGAGATACTCTCCGTAGCCCTCCAGTTCCAGATCCTCAGCCGGTATAAAGCGGAGGGATGCGGAGTTGATGCAATAACGCAATCCTGTCGGCCCAGGACCATCATCGAACACATGGCCCAGATGGGAATCTGCGTCTTTGCTGCGAACCTCAACCCGCCTCATATTATAGCTGGTGTCGACGTTCTCAATGATGCGATCCTCCTTCAGGGGCTTTGTGAAGCTCGGCCAGCCGGTACCGGAGTCGAACTTATCTTTCGAACTGAACAGGGGTTCTCCTGAGAGCACATCTACGTAGATGCCGGGTCGTTTATTATTCCAGAATTCATTTTGAAAGGGAGGTTCGGTGCCGCACTGCTGGGTGACATGAAACTGCAGCGGCGTCAGTTTCTTTTTGGAATTCGTTTGGGAATCTTTCAGGGAATCCTCTCTTCTCATAAGCACTTATTTTACGGGATCCTGCTTATAGATTTCTCTATCTTTCAGCAGCTCGATCAGCACTGAGAATACCGCAGCCTCCAGAGGATCGTCCATAGCATAAAATGCCTCGCTTGAGTGCTTTTTTACCATCTCGGCGAGCTCTTTTGCATAGGACTGATCCTCCTTTTTTAAAGCTCGACCGGCCTTGGACCAGCGAAGAGAGAGGTCGTTTACCCCCATCCTTACGCTCTCAAAGCTTCGGCCCATCAGAAGCTCTCCAGGGTGGTCTGGCCAGTGGAACTGGCTTGCGTTTTTCGATTATTCTTTGCAGAAAGCCGTGGCGCAACACAAGGCCCCTCGGCGAAGCAGAATACTCTGTCGGCATAAGTCATCATCTTCTCTAAATAAGGATCGGAGGTGGGGGAATAGAGAAGCAAAATGCTGCCCTTCGCTGCCTCTCTCATGGCCATAGATGCATACTCCACCATCTCTCCAGCCCCCTCGTAAAGCAGGGGATCATGCTCCAGGATCATCAAGGTGTGGTGGCTCTCCTCCAGGACGGTTAGCAGCTGGAAGACGGTAAATGCCCTCCTTACCTCCAGATCTCTAAACCTGCGATCCAGTCTGCTCAGGACGCGAGAGTAGTTTCCGCAGATGTAGAGGACCTGATACCTGTCGATGCCCAGATGATCGTTGAGGGACTCGATCAGCATCTGCAATGGAGCCACTAGTATTGCAAAGGCTCTGCTCTCGATGATGATCGCAGGATGCAGTTCGAATTCCATGCGATACATCTCTCGTTTCAGAGGAGATAAGCACAAGGAATGCGCGGAGCGAATGTAAACTACTCCGGCCTAAAGATCGGAGCTTTCAGTAGCCCTGAAAGGACTGCCTTGATACTTGGAAGTCCTTCCGAGCCTCCAGG
>MTKZ01002381.1_pt4 | contig 12407 bp, 9 predicted proteins | sample 1042781 | NCBI WGS metagenome assembly MTKZ01 (sample SAMN06212207, study PRJNA360539) | anaerobic digester metagenome | biome: Wastewater treatment plant; material: sludge; isolation source: anaerobic digester fed with sludge from wastewater treatment plant | place: Denmark: WWTP Viborg ...
GGGAATTGCGGGACACGGTTTTCCCTTCCGTGTTCCATGGCGAAGTGCGACATGACATGTGCCTGGAGGTGATTTACAGCAATGAGGGGGATGTTTCGCGCCAGCGCAAAACCTTTGGCAAATGATGTTCCGACCAGGAGTGAACCGAGCAATCCCGGTCCCTGTGTGAAGGCCACTGCGCTTACCTCGTCAGCTCTTTTCCCGGCCCTGGCAAGTGCCTGATCTGCCACAGGGACTATGTTTACCTGGTGGGCTCTTGAGGCAAGTTCGGGCACCACACCCCCATAAGCCTTATGAACATCCTGGTTTGCGATCAGGTTTGAAAGTACGAATCCGTCGCAGATCACTGCGGCAGAGGTGTCATCGCAGGATGATTCTATCGCGAGGATCGTAATTTGTGGTGTCATTTTTGTATCACTCTTTTTTATAACTTCGCCAGCGGCGGGAATCTCTTCGTGAATGGCCAAAATTATTAAAAAAATCATCAGGGGCCTTCTCATCATAACAGCAGTGCTGGTTGTGGTGCCGCTGATTCTCTTTCTGCTGCTTCAGACGCCGCTGATCCAGACCTGGACGGTAAACAGAGTGACAAAGGCGGTCTCCAGGGAAACGGGAGCTGAGATCATGATAGGCAGGGTTTCATACTCACTGTGGCATGAGATTGTTCTTGATGATGTACTGTTGAAGGACCTGAACGGTGATACCATCATTGCTGCCCGCAAGGTTGATATGAGGCTGCGTGAGATCAGACCATCACAAAAGATTTACAAATTCAGAACCATTGACCTTCACGAGCCCGATTTCAGGATGATCAGGGACACTGCCGGGGTCATGAATCTGACTGCCTATCTCCAGTCACTGAAGAGTGACCGGGAGCGTGACAGCACAAGGAACATTGAGATACATTTTGCTGATATTGACCTGCTGAACGGATCCTTTACACTGTCAGACATGTCTGACACCGTCGGGGTTATACCGGGTGGCGTCAACTACAGGAACATGTATATCAGGCATATCACCGGAAAAGTCAATGATCTCAGGGTAATACCCGACTCTGTAAGCATGGTGATAAGGGGGCTGGCGTTTCAAGAAGACGGCGGATTTATCAGCAGGAGTCTTGATATGAATATGGCGGTGGCTGAGAGCGACCTCTACTTCAGGGATTTTGACCTGCTCACCGACTCAAGCGCCATTTCTGCTGAAAAGATCCTGATTATGCCCCGTGAAAAAGATTCATGGAAGGATTTCATCAATGATGTAAGGCTTGACTTCCTGTTTGATAATTCCATCGTAAATACCTCTGACATCTCATATTTTGTCAGGCCCCTTAACGGGGTCAGTGAGAAGGTCAGTTTCTCAGGCAGGGTGACCGGCACCGTTGCAGAGATGAAAGGGAAGAATATCAGGATTGACTATGAGAGCTCCACCAGGCTGCGGTTCGATTTTGACATTTCCGGACTTCCTGAGATAAACGACAGTTATCTGTACATCAGTTTCACCGACATGAAAACCCGTGCTGCAGATATCGAACGGTTCACCCTTCCGGGCAGGAAGCCGTTCAGGCTGCCAGCAGTTGCTCATGACATAGGGCTGGTCACCTACAAGGGAAGCTTTACAGGATTCACCACTGACTTTGTCTCTTTCGGCAGATTCACCACTGAAAGGGGTACGTTTGACACAGACCTCTCGCTTAAGCCTGACGGGCGAAACGCCTTCGGATTCAGGGGTTCTCTCAGAACCAGTGCTGTTGATCTCGGGTACATGACAAAAAAGAGTGAGATGTTCGGCGGGCTGTGGATGCATGCAGAGGTTGACGGAACAATGAAGTCATTCCGCCATCTCTCGGCAAACATCAACGGGGTGATAGACAGTGTAGAGATAAACAAATACCTATACAGGAACATCACTGTATCAGGGACCTATGCAAACAAGATCTGGGATGGCAGTGTTGAGGTGAATGAGCCAAATATCAGGATGAGCCTTCTCGGCAGGTTTGATCTTGAAAAGAGCAAGCCGGAGTTTGATTTCACCATGAACCTTGCCAGTGCAGACCTGCACACTCTGAACCTTGTGACGAAAGATTCCATCTTCAGGGCCACGGCGCTTCTCACTGCCAATTTCAGGGGCAACTCAATGGAAAACCTGGAAGGAGACCTGAGGCTTATCAACTCGACTCTTGAGAACTCAAACGGGAAGCTCAACATATATGATTTCCTTGTCAGTTCCGAAATCGTCGGCGGTGTGCCTTTCCTGAAGCTCAGGTCAGATTTTGCCGATGCTGATGTGAGGGGAAAATACTCCGTTGATGCCATAAAAAGGAGCGTCGCAGAGATCAAGGCAGACCTTTTCCCTTCGAGGTTCAGTAAACCTGTAGCCAGAAAGGGTGAGTCAACATCCGAGGCGATGTTCTCCCTGGATACCAGGATCAAGAGGATTGACAGACTGAATGAGTTTTTCGGGACTGGCCTCAGTATCTCGGAAGGAACGCTTATCACTGGTCACTTCTGGTCAGACCGTCCGGAGGTCATTGCCGGGATTGAGGCAGATGCGGTAACATACCTGGGTGTACGAATGGGCCGTCTGAACATGACAGGTTCGTTACAAAATGGCAGCATGAAGCTGGACCTGGCAGCAGATACAGTGACGCTGCCTGACAATTCGGAGCTGGGAAATTTCGCCCTGGGTGCCATAAGCAGCAATGACACAATTGACCTGGGCATGAACTGGGATAATCATGACAACGGGCGTACCCTGGGAGAGATCAGAGTCAGGGGATTCTTCGGTCACAGTGCCGGCAACCTGCCATCACTGACGGTTGCCGTGCTTCCTGCCAGTCTGACTGTCAACAGCTCACAGTGGAATATCACTCCTGCCAGGATCGTAATTGATTCTGTCAGCGCCTATTTCGACAATATACTTGTAAGCAGCAGGACAAAATATTTCAGTCTGGGAGGCAGGCTCTCGAAAGACCCCGATGAGAAGCTGACCCTGACGTTCGAGGGACTTAACATGTCATATCTGAACAACCTCCTCCAGGGGAAGCAGGACACAAAGAAACCTGCCCAGATGAAGTTTGAAGGGACTATGAGCGGCAATCTCACCCTGTCAGATGTTTACAATAATCTACTTTTTGAAAGCAGCATAAATATCACTGACTTCAGGCTGAACGACAACAACTATGGCCTTATGACCATTATCAGCGAATGGGATCCGGGAAGAAAGGTGGCGGTAATCAATATGGGCAATGACTTTGCCGGGAAGAAGCTCATTGATGTCAGCGGAACCTATTCGCCCACGGCACGTGTAATTGACATTTCTGCTTCGGCATCTGATCTGCCGCTTGATGTTCTCAATCCGTTTCTCAGCTCTTTTGCTTCGGATATCAGGGGTTTCGGAACGGGAACCATCAGGCTGAANNGATTTTCTTCAGACCCGATACAGTTTCTCTGACAGCGTAAGGTTTTCGCCTGCAGGCATCATCCTGAGGAATATCAATATTTATGATACACAGAAAAATCAGGGCATGATCAACGGTATGATCACGCACCGTGCATTCAGGAATTTTGGTGTGAGCCTTGACATAAATATGGACAAAATGCTGGTTCTCAACACCAGGCCAAAGGACAATGACAGTTTTTACGGCACCGCATATGCTTCAGGTTATGCAGGGATAAGGGGTAATGATGAGAAGCTGGTTTTCAATATCTCGGCCCGGACGGCTCCGGACACTGAATTCTTTGTGCCGCTGAACTCATCGGCCAAAGTAAGTGACTATCCCTTCATTGAGTTTTTGAAACCTGCCGGGGAGACCGGTAAGCAGGAGCAGGCTGACAGGCATGGCAGTTTTGTGAGGCAGGAAGAGGGAAGCAAGATCGAGCTGAACTTCGACCTTGACGTATCGCCTGAAGCCGAGGTGCAGCTTATCCTTGACGAAACATCCGGAGGTGTCATCAGGGGAAAAGGTGAAGGCAAGCTGAACATCTCACTGAACTCAAGGGGTGACATACGTATGGCCGGAGACTATGTGATAAGTGAAGGAGATTACCTCTTCACTCTTGGAAATATACTCAACAAGAGGTTTGCAGTGGAAAAGGGAGGGACAGTCTCGTGGAACGGGGCCATTGAAGATGCCAGCCTGGATATCAGGGCCCTGTACAAGACCAAGGCATCACTCTCGGAGATATTCGGGGAGGAGGAATTCACCGAGCTTAAGGCCAAGATGCCGGTCGAATGCGTTCTCAGTCTCTCGGGAAGGCTCCTGAATCCGGGAATCAGCTTTGACATCAGTCTACCTACCGCTGACGAGCGCACCCGTGAGCTGCTGAGACTGGCCATTGACACAGAGGAGGAGCTCAGGCGCCAGTTTCTTTACCTGCTGGTAATGAACAGCTTTTGCCCTGATCCTTCACTTTACAATTCAGGCGCTGCCACAGGCACACCGTTGGCTCAGGGGGGATATGCCGCATCACCAATTGCAGGTGGCGTCACAACCACTACCGAGATGCTTTCCAACCAGGTCAGCAACTGGCTGTCACAGATAAGCAATGATTTTGACATAGGCTTCAGCTACAGACCCGGGAGCGAGCTCACCGACCAGGAGGTGGAGCTGGCTCTCTCAACGCAGTTGCTGAATGACAAGGTTACCGTCAACGGGAACGTAGACGTGCGGGGAAACCAGTCAAACACCTACACCAAGAATATTACCGGCGAGTTCACGGTGGAGGTCAGACTTACCGATATGCTCAGGTTCAAGGTATTCAATCGTTCGAATCACAACCTCTATTACCAGGTTCATCCTTACACCCAGGGGGTGGGACTTTTTTTCAGACGCGATTTCAGCACGCTGAAAGACCTTTTCATCAGACCGGATGAGAAGAAGAAAAAGGTCAATGGTGACGGGGAGTCAGGGAAGGATTAATATTTCAACAATGAACCCGTTTTATCAACAACAGGATACTTACAGGGGATGAACTCCGTTTTTTACTATATTCGCGCGATGATACGCCAAAGCAAGTCAAACTGTTAACATCTTAAACCAAGAAAAATGATATCAGCAGCTATTTTATTACAGGGAACACCAGTCACTGAAGCCACTGAAGTCACAAAAGAGGCAACAATGTCACTGGCTGATCTTTACCTGGCAGGAGGATGGGTGATGTATCTCATCACACTGCTCTCCTTTGTTGCACTTTACATTTTTATTGAGAGGTATCTGGTGATCAAGAAGGCATCAAAGAGTGATGCCAACTTCATGAACCGCATAAAGGACTACATGTATGAAGGCAAGGTTGATGCGGCGTTGCAGCTCTGCAGGAGGACCGACTCACCGCAGGCCCGGATGGTTGAGAAGGGGATCACCCGTCTCGGCAGGCCTCTGGCCGATGTGACGGTTGCCATAGAGAATGTGGGCAGGCTGGAGGTTCACAAGCTTGAGAAGAGGTTCCCGACACTGGCAACAATTGCCGGAGCCGCTCCCCTGATGGGATTCTTTGGAACGGTGATAGGTATGGTGCAGGCATTCTATGAAATGTCACTGGCAGGAAGCAGCCTTGACATAAGCACCCTCAGCGGAGGTATCTATACCGCGCTAATTACCACGGTGGGGGGTCTGATACTTGGGATTCTCGCTTATTTCGGGTACAACCAGCTGGTTGTCAAGGTTGAAAATGTAGTGTTCCAGCTTGAAACAACCTCAACTGAGTTCCTCGATATCCTCAATGAACCTGTAAAAGAGTAACTGATGGCAATTACGAACAAGAATAAAGTCAGTATTCAGTTCAGCAATGCAGGCATGTCTGATATCGTGTTCCTGCTTCTGCTGTTCTTCATGCTGACCTCTACCCTGGTTCACCCGACAGCCCTGAAGCTGCTGTTGCCCAAGGGTACGACCCAGTCCTCAGCCCGTCCGATGACCACAGTATCAATTACAAAGGATCTTCAGTATTACATTGAAGATCAGCCCATCGATCTTGAATTCCTGGAGTCTGCATTGAGGTCGAGGGTTCAGGACAGTCCCGAGATATACATTTCGGTGCATGCTGACAGGAGTGTTCCTATAGAGTATGTAGTCAACGTGATGAACATAGCCGCAAAAAACCAGTTCAAGCTAATTCTTGCCACTACTCCGAAATAATACAAGTGAGCCTCTTACAAAGGAGAGGAAGCAGGGCTTGATCTTCAGCGCCCTGACTCACCTTCTTCTTGCCATTCTCATCATTTTCGTCACATTCCGGGTGAGGATACCTGATCCGGTTGAGGAGGGTCTTCTTGTCAACTTTGGATTTGATGAGACAGGTGAAGGATTGTTTGAACCGGCACCGGAGCCTGTATCTCCTCCCCCTCCGCCTGAATCTGCAGGGGAGCAGGGAGGTGAGGAAGCGCTTTTGACACAGGATTTCGAGGAGGCTGTGGAAGTAGAAAAAAAAGAGCCCGGTCCTGAGGAGATCAAACGGCTGGCTGAGGCGCGTGAGGCAGAGATAAAAAGGCAACTGGAGGCTGAGGCCAGGGCTGAGGCTGAGCGGAAGCGCCTGGAACAGGAGGAGGCCGAGAGACGGAAGCGGGAGGAGGAGCAGCGCCGCATTGACCAGCAGAATGCCAGGGCCAGGGGCGCCTTCAGCAATGCAGGCAATGTGGGTACCTCAGGCCAGAGCCAGGGTGTGGCAGGCGGGCGGGGCAACCAGGGAGTTGAGTCAGGTACTCCTGATGCACCAAATTACGGGCCGGGAGGCGGGCAGGGTACAGACGGCATATCTTTTGACCTCGGGGGAAGGAAGGCACAGTCACTCATCAGACCTCCCTATGACCTGCAGAAAGAGGGAGTTGTTGTTGTTGCGATAACGGTTGACCGTTCCGGAAGGGTTACCGATGCAACGCCAGGTATCAAGGGATCGACCACACTTGAGGTGGACCTCCTCAAGCTGGCAAAGGAAGCTGCGCTGAAGACCAGGTTTGAAAGCAGCAATAATGCCCCCATCATTCAGAAAGGGACAATCACCTACGTTTTCCGTCTCAAATAGAATTCTTCTGTTTCAGAACCACCCTGCCACCAGATCATAGAGTCCGGTGAGTTCAATTGCCGAGACCATGATGCATACAAGCAGTATTACACGTACTACTTTAGGGCCCCAGCTTACTGCCACCTTCGAGCCGAGCCAGGCTCCCGCACCCTGCCCTACAGCCAGGATGATGCCATAGAGATAATAAATCTGGTTGCTGAAGACAAATACAACCAGTGATATGGCAGTCATGACAGCCACAATCAGCGATTTATGGGCGTTGGCCCTGGTCAGGCCCATGCCGGTCCCGAGCACCAGCGCCGCCAGCAGGAAAAAGCCCACCCCGGCCTGGATAAAACCGCCATATATGCCGATGATGAAAAACAACACTGGCACCCACCACCGCCGCTGCATGATCGCAGATTGAGCCTGGTCACGCAACCACTTTTCAGGCTTGTAAAGTATCACAAAGAACATGAAGACAAGCAGTCCGGCTATCAGAAGCTCCATCACTCTTTCATTGATCTTCACTGCTATCAGTGCACCCAGGAGGGCTCCGACTATGGAAGGCGCTGACATCCAGAGACTTTCTCTTACTGTATAGATATTTTGCCTTCTAAAGCTAACGCTGCTGACCAGGCTCTGGATGAAGACACCGATTCGGTTGGTGCCATTTGCAATATTGGCAGGCAGGCCGAGGAACATCAGGAGAGGCAGGGTAAGCAGTGAGCCGCCGCCGGCAAGAGTGTTGACAAAGCCTGCAAAGATGCCGGCGGCTATTACAGCCAGGTACATGTACCATTCCATATTTGCCGGAGCCTATCTTTCCAGGACGTCCTTAACTGCCATCAGAAGATTGTCAATCAGGTCAGTATCCTTTATGACGTAGTCAGCTATCCCCTTTCGTGCAAACTCGAGGACCACCTCTCCCTTCTCCTGGGCTGAAAGCATGACGACGGGAACTTCCGGAGCAATCCTGGTAATTTCGTCATAGGCTTCCATTCCATTCATGGGAGTTTCACCCTCTTTCAGGAAATAGTAGTCAAGGATGATCAGGTCAGGAATATCACCGAGTGCAGCGATGCAATCCTCGGCATAGGAAAATGCCCTCACAGAATAACCATTGCCTTCCAGCCTGCCTGAGACCAGGCTGGTAACGACAGGATCATCATCAACCACATATATAAGGATGTCAGTCCGGGCGCCAGCTTTTTCCATAACTGCAAAACTACAAAAGGAATTACAAATTTACTAGTATGCAAAAAGAGGGAGGTCTTTCATCATTTTCACCACCTTTGCTCCCACTGATGCTATCACTGATTCATTTTCAATGTTAACCAGTACCTCATCAATGAGCTGAACGATGGTTCCCATGTCACCCTCCTTCAGTCCGCGGGTTGTGATGGCAGGGGTACCTACCCTTATTCCTGAGGTAAGGAACGGCGAGCGGGAGTCGAACGGCACCATGTTTTTATTGAGCGTGATGTGTGCCCTTGTCAGGGTATTTTCAACCTTCCTGCCTGAAATTTCCGGGAAGCGTGTTCTCAGGTCGATCAGCATCGAATGGTTGTCTGTTCCGCCCGAGATCACCTTGTAACCCAGGGCGATGAATGCTTCGGCCATCACTGCGGCATTTTTCTTCACCTGCTGCTGGTAGGTCCGGAACTCAGGTTTAAGCGCTTCTCCGAATGAGACGGCTTTGGCTGCGATAACATGCTCCAGTGGTCCGCCCTGTATTCCGGGGAACACGGCTGAGTTAAACATTGCCGACATCATTTTGATCTCGCCCTTGGGAGTGGTCACGCCCCATGGGTTGGGGAAGTCGGTTCCCATGAGGATAATTCCTCCGCGTGGCCCCCTGAGGGTTTTATGTGTTGTTGAGGTAACAACATGTGCATGGCGAAGCGGGTTATCGAGCAATCCTGCTGCTATAAGGCCGGCAGGGTGCGCCATGTCAATCATGAGCATAGCCCCGACCTTGTCGGCAATAGCGCGCATCCTTGCATAGTCCCATTCCCTGGAGTATGCAGAAGCACCGCCCACTATCAGTTTTGGTTTTTCGCGGAGGGCAATCTCCTCCATCATATCATAGTCAACACGGCCGGTCTCCTCCTTCACCCCGTAAGCGACCGGATTATACAGTATGCCTGATGAGTTAACCGGAGACCCGTGCGAGAGGTGACCTCCATGTGCCAGATTCAATCCCAGGAAGGTATCACCCGGTTTGAGTATTGTCAGGAAGACAGCCATGTTTGCCTGGGCCCCTGAGTGAGGCTGTACGTTTGCATATTCTGCATTGAAGAGTTTCTTCAGCCTGTCAATTGCAAGCTGTTCAACCTCATCAACAACCTCACACCCGCCGTAATACCTTGCCCTGGGGTAACCTTCCGCGTACTTGTTGGTAAGCACGGACCCCATTGCCTCAAGCACCTGCGGGCTGACGAAGTTTTCCGATGCGATGAGTTCAAGACCTTCAGTCTGACGTCTGCGTTCGCGGTCGATCAGTTCAAATATTACGCTGTCTCTTTCCATGATTAAGAATCTTTGTTCGGTTGATAAATACCAGTTTTCTCGAGCCGGTGAACCCCGGAAATCTGCGTGCAAATATACATTATATAATCAAATTTTTTCATGACCCCCTGATGGCATTGAAGCACGCCGGGGACAGGATATTGACAAACCGGATTATTCTGCTGAGAACTGCCTGAGCAGTTCGCGGTATGCGGAAAAGATTCTTGACTTGGAGATAAATCCCACGTACCGGCCCTGGTCAAGCACAGGGAGGTTCCAGGCTCCGGTGCGTTCAAAGGCGTCAAGGACTGCATCACCTCTCTCACTGATATCAATATATGAAGGTGGTATGGCCATCAGTTCTCTTACGGTTAGTTTATCATAGAGTTCGGGGTTGAACATTTTGTCACGGACGTCATCAAGCAGCACAACTCCCTCCAGGATATTGAACTCATCCACCACAGGGAAGAGGTTCCGGTTTGATTTTGAGATTTGCTTCACAAGATCTCTCAGGGTGCCGTCGGGTCTCACTGTCAGCAGGTCTTTTTCCACCTCCTTTGACCAGTCTAGCAGAGTCATAACCGCCTTGTCCTTGTTATGGGTGATCAGATCTCCGCTTAGTGCAAGCTGTTCAGTGTAAATCGAATACTTCTGGAATGATCTGGCAGTGATAAATGCTACGGTAGATGTAAGTATCAGGGGTATGAGCAGGCCATAACCTTCCGTTATCTCCGCAATGAGGAAGATGGCGGTCATGGGTGCATGAAGAACGGCCGAGAAGACTCCTGCCATGGCAGCAAGGGTGAAACTGCTTTCGATGAGCGCCAGGCCGAACAGTTGATTCAGCAGGCCGGAGAGAAAATATCCTGCTACTCCTCCGGTAAACAGTACCGGAGCCACTATGCCTCCTACTCCCCCGGCACCGTTGGTGGAGGCGGTTGCCACCACCTTGACAAGCAGCAGTCCGGCCATCAACAGCGTGAAGGACCAGAATCCGGTGGAAACAGCGCCAAAGATCTCCTTTCCGGGCGCAACACCGGTTCCGGCATTAAGGAGCGCCATCACTGTTTCGTACCCTTCACCATAGAGCGCCGGATAGAAATAGATCAGGATTCCGAGAATCGATCCGCCTACCAGCATCCTAATCCATTTGTTGCCAATCTTTTTGTAGAGTTTTTCAATTCCGATAGTTGCCCTTGTAAAGTATAATCCGACCAGGCCGCAAAAGACTCCCAGTATCAGGTAGTAAGGCAGCTCGCTCAGCATGAAGCCCTGTTTTACATGAAAGGAGAACAGCACATTGTCACCCATGAAGAAAAATGCCACGGTTGCTGCAGTCACCGATGAGATCAGAAGGGGAACTATTGATGACATCGTCAGGTCAAGCATCAGAATCTCGAGGGTGAATAGTATTCCGGCGATGGGAGCCTTGAATATTCCGGAAATAGCCCCGGCAACGCCACATCCGAGCATCAGGGTCACATTCTTGTAATTCAGCTTGAAATGGCGTGCTATGTTTGAGCCTATCGAAGCGCCTGTAAGAACGATGGGAGCCTCTACTCCAACCGAGCCGCCAAAGCCTATCGTGAGCGAGCTGGTCACGATTGACGACCAGTTGTTATGGGGTTTTATGTAGCTTTTCCGGGTAGAGATAGCATAGAGCACCCTGCTGATCCCATGTGAGATATTATCTCTGACGAGGTACTTGACGACCAGCACTGTAAGAAATATCCCTACCAGCGGATAGGCAAGCACGAGAACTCCTCCGGCACCTTTCATGACACCCTGGGTAAACAGAACGTGTGTAAAGTGAACTGCATTCTTCATCACGACGGCTGCCAGCGCACTGACGAGGCCAATCAGGAAGCTGAGAATGTAAATCAGGGTCTGCTGGTTGGTAAGGAGAGCTTTTATCTGCCCTATTTTCCTAATTAACAGGTTCTTCAAGGTTACCGAAAAAAAATGAAAAACATTAAGATACAAATATATTATAAAATGAATATCTGATGTTTATTTTGGTAAGTTTGACCTATTTTGCATATATGATCAGATTTGAAAGGCAAAAGCTTGCCAACGGGCTGAGGGTGATAGTACACCGGGATGAGAGTACTCCCATGGTGACAACCAATATTCTTTATGATGCAGGCTCAAGGGATGAGGACCCTGATTCCACAGGTTTCGCCCATCTCTTTGAACACCTGATGTTCGAGGGGACGCGGAACGTACCTCTTTTTGACGTGCCTGTTATGATGTCCGGCGGTGAGAACAATGCCTTCACCAACAATGACCTCACTAACTACTTTATAACCCTTCCTGCCACCAACCTTGAGACGGCGTTATGGCTTGAGTCAGACAGGATGCGGGGCCTCGACCTGGCAGAGGAGAGGCTGGCCAACCAGAAGAGTGTTGTCATCGAAGAGTTCAGGCAGCGCTATCTTAACCAGCCATACGGCGATCTGCTGCTGTTGCTCAGGCCCCTGGCCTATAAGGTTCATCCCTACCGGTGGCCGGCTATAGGGATGGATATCAGCCATATTGAAAAAGCTGACAGCATCTCGGCAAGAAAGTTTTATGACCGTTTTTACATCCCCTCCAATGCAATACTCAGTGTTGCAGGAAACGTTGATCCGGACAGGGCATTCAGGCTTACAGAAAAATGGTTCGGAGATATTCCGTCAGGTCTGAAGAGTGAAAGAAATCTCCCCGTGGAGCCGGAACAGAAGGAACGGCGCGAGCTGACGGTTTACAGACCTGTTCCTTCCGCTCACCTGATTATGGCCTTTCACATGGGAAGCAGGATGAGCCGTGACTTTTACATCCTTGATCTCCTTACCGATATACTTGCCGGATGTGACTCCGCGCTGTTCCCTGCCATACTCGTCAGGAAGAAGGAGCTATTCA
>MTKZ01027487.1_pt1 | contig 12407 bp, 17 predicted proteins | sample 1042781 | NCBI WGS metagenome assembly MTKZ01 (sample SAMN06212207, study PRJNA360539) | anaerobic digester metagenome | biome: Wastewater treatment plant; material: sludge; isolation source: anaerobic digester fed with sludge from wastewater treatment plant | place: Denmark: WWTP Viborg ...
GGTGGTCGCCTGATCCACGGCTCGTCCTGATTCCTGCGGAGCTAAAGGTTTCCCGCACCCTGAGACAGACCATTAAAAAAGGCATTTACCGCGTCACGACTAATACGGCCTTTGAAGACGTGATCCGGAACTGCGCCACCATAAGAAGAAAAGGACAGGGAGGCACCTGGATAACCGGTGACATGATCAAGGCTTATGTCAGGCTGCATAAGGCGGGATATGCCCACTCTGTGGAGTCCTGGGATGGCGATGAACTGGCCGGCGGTTTCTATGGTGTTATGATGGGCAAAGCCTTTTTCGGAGAATCGATGTTTGCCAAAATGACCGATGCATCAAAAGTCGCATTTGCCACATACGCCGCAATGCTTGCAGAAGAAGGCTTTGAACTGATTGACTGCCAGGTCACGACAGAACACATGAAGCGATTCGGCGCGAAAGAAATCCCCCGTGCTGAATTCATGAAACTTCTTCAAAAAGTGCTGCATTAATCTCTAAAGGGACGGAGTTAATTTGACATTGTCTGTCGTGTCAAGTATAGGTCAGGACATCCCAGATTTAGAGTAAATCGTTTTGCATTCGGTTAATTCATCCTCAAAATCAGCTAGGGGGGAATCAAGATATTTTTTCCCATTTTCGCAATGCATAACATGCGAAGTCTGTCCTCTGGTGTCTTTGCCCTCGACTATTAATATGAGATCGGAAATATTATAACGACCATCGTTGTTGTCGCCGCGTCGTGATAAAAGTGATATTTTACTCTCTTTGATACCCGGTTGCTTTATAAACTCAAGAGCATCTGATAATGACCCAAACATAAATTGGCGTAGTAAAGTTCCTCCTTCTTGACACTCAACTGTTAAATCCACGAGAAATATCTTTAAATTTATAGCTAATTCTACGACGGGAAACAGTCGTGTCTCCGGACCCTTTAGATAGGTATAAATAGGATTAGTCACTTCCCAGTTTTTCTGTACCTCAAAATACATTTTCATTTTTCCTCCTATATTTTATTTAAAATCCTTTAACATTTTATCCCAAACAACCTCGTTTCGGGGGCATACACCATCTTTCTCACATAGTCAAATACTATAATAAATCCAGACATTTCCAGATCGTTTCGGTTATGTCAATATTAATATGATTTACATTAATAATTTTGATCAGTTCAGTGTCACATTCCTACATGAACAAGATCTGTTTTTTTCTGCAAGATACACGACTGTTAAATGTTACTCAGAAGCATAAATATTTTGGTTCAGATTATCCCCTTGCCCCCTTTTTCTTTCTTGACCAGTGTGGCGAATGTTATTGTTTCAGTCCCGTGTTTGCTTCTTATTTTGTCCATGACCTCGTCAATCTGTTTGCTTTTATCTTCTGCGGGATTACTTTCCATTTGGTCAAAAAGCGACGGCTGGCTCAAACAGGCGTCTTCATGAAACCCGGAAAGGCTTATTCCGATCAACCTCACCGGATGGGACTGGCTCCAATTTTGCTCAAGCAGGTTGCAGCCGGCCCGGTATATCTCTCTCGTGGTGCAGGTTGCCGGTATGGTCACCTGTTTCGTGATCACCCGAAAATCAGAATATTTAAGTGTGATATGAACCGTATGGCCCTTTTTGTCATGCCTTCTTGCCGTCATGCCGATATCATCGGCAAGCTCCATCAGAACCAACTTCGCTTTTTCAACATCGGAGATGTCTTCCGGCAATGTCGTTGAACGCCCGATGGACTTCATGTCGTCATCCTCGCGGGCCAGAACAGGGGAATCATCCACCCCGTTGGCATGCAGATGCATTTCACTCCCGCCCTTCCCGAAAGTCCTGACAATGAGATTCACATCGGACCTTGCCAGATCACCTACCGTCTTTATTCCCATGCGGTTCAGTTTTTCAGCCGTTTTGGCGCCAACGCCATACATTTCTTTCACCGGAAGCGGCCAGAGGTTAGCCGGAATATCTTTCTTCCACAGCTCCGTGATGCCGAGAGGCTTTTTCATCTCGGCGGCCATTTTTGAAAGGAACTTGTTTTCGGCGATTCCGATTGAGCATCACAGCCCCAGCCGGTCTTTGATTTCATCCATAATGCGCTTTGCGGCTTTCAGAGGGTTGCCGAAAAGTCCCTCCGTCCCGGTCATATCCAGCCAGGCCTCATCAATGCTGTTTTGTTCCAGCACAGGTGTATAGTTCGACAGCAGAGCCATGACTTCTACCGATTTCTGCTGATAGAAATGATGGTCCGGCGGGACCAGGATCAGTTTGGGGCAGAGTTTCAAGGCCTGATGAAGTACCATGGCGGTCTTGACGCCGTATGATCTTGCCTCGTAGTTCGCGGCGAGAATAATGCCCGAACGTTTCTTCGGATCGCCGGCAACGGCGGCCGGAATCCTTACAAGGGAATCATTTCTGGTCATTTCACAGCTAATAAAAAAGGCATTCATGTCAACGAGAAATACGACCCGCTTCATGGAACCCTTCTCCCGGTTAAGATTTTTTGTTGTTTGATTGCCTGGGGACTGCATCCAGCTTTTTTAAAACAGGATCATCCGCCGGAAATATATTGGTGGTTTCCGTTTCATCATCATAAACCAGAACCNNACCGCCGATCCGCTTTTAAGTTTGGCTCTTACCTGCCTGATGCATGTTTCCAACGAAGCTTCAATCGCTCCGTAATCGGTCCCCCTCCTGGAAATGAATTCCTCGATGACTCCCTACAAGGCATTGGCGCTAAGTTTATTGACAGGAATTATGTGGATCGCCATCGAAATTGCTCCATGAACAAGATACTCTTTGCCTTAACGATATCAAATTAATTTATATTTGCCCTCTTCCCAGTTAATCTGTCAATTGTTTCTTAATTTAAACAAGTACGCCATCAACTAAACACAATCGCGGCAAGTTTTAAACAGGGGTCGGTTGATGATTGTCAAACTGCCTGTACTAAGGTGTTTTAACCTTATCAATCTCATGGTTGTTTGATCAGTGCATCCGCACCCTCTCCCAGTGAGGTCACAAATTGTGACCTCACCCCTTCCTGGAATTCAAACTCACCGACGGCGGCGGACGTAATTCTGCCAGACGGTGTCCATGTCACCCTCGCATTACCTGCAAGGAATCGTGCGAAGCATGTATGGACACAATAGGCCGGTATATGTCGAAACCTGAGAGCGACTCTTGCAGCGCACAGACAGTTGTTGAAAAACACACCTTCGGGGCCGGAAACGCCCCCGTTGGGTGCTGTCTGTTTGTTGCCGGTGAGAATCCGGCACGTAAGCCAGCAAAACTATTCGACTGGCGAATACAGTGATTTGCCCATGCTGGAGGAGACTGCGTTTCCTTCAGGACTGAAACATTTGTCCATATTTTAGGAACGGCGGGATAAATATTTGTCGAAAAATTCCTTCCTCAGGTTGATACTATCGGTGCAGCTGTCATTCAAATATTGAACAAATAGCTTAAATTATCTCTATTTGTGAATTCGATTAAACTCCCTTTCAAAGCCACTTACAACTTTGAGTATCTCATCAAAATCGGGCACGGCTCCAAAGAACATCACTCCACGCATCGAATTGTAATCCTGCCGCCATGTCAAAATTTGGTCTTCACGAGGTACAAGGCAAAGAGAACCAGGTCGAAGTGTATTGTAATCCACCCAATTCTGATTGAAAAATACCGCGCGATGTTCAGCTACAACGGAAAACAGGCCAGGATTCCCCATCGCTCGCTTGGCAATACCCTTTTTAATAAGGCACCACAGATCGTAATAGTGTCGAGCCAAGCGTCCTTTTCTGGTCTTCTGAGCGGGACGGAATGTTTCTTCGTGAAGTAGCATAGCCTTTTCCCAAAAGGTTCTTTCGGGGGCAACCGCTTGGACTGGAAATTTGTCAATGGTAAAAATGGCGGGAAAAGCATCTGCAAGGTATGGCCTAATCATGGGCGTTTCGGTAGGCCAGATATCTGACCTGGCCCCAAGTTCAATCTTCACCCGGGGACTCAAATAGGAAGAACTACCCGAAAATGTGGCCGGATAATCAAACAACAAGGTTTGTCCGTCAGGATCTTCTTCAAGCGAGGCAATCTTCAATGACCACTTCATATCTAAGGGAAGAGATATCCCGAAACATTGTTCAAGCGCCGGCTTGAGCTCAGTCTGGATTCGTGATCGGCAGGTGTCTTTTAGTCCATCGAGCTTTTTTTTACGCTTCTTTTTGCTTGTTTCTTTTTCTGGACTTTTATCTCCGCCAAAACCCAGAAAATCTCGGTTGATCACGATATCAATGTCTTCGGAAAATCGTTCAATCAGGCCCCAACATTTGGAAAGCGACGTACCGCCTTTGAAAACCAGATGCGTGCCCCATTCCGGGAGAGAAAAAAGCTTCATCAGCGTCCAGCATACCCAAAAGTCTTTTTCAATGCTTGCTGGCGGCAAACGCAGCTGTAACTGTGCTTGTTCAAAATAAAGTCTCATCTCTTCATTGGATTTTTTAATGAAAGTTTCCACTATTTAATCACCATTATTTTTTAGCAATGTTACGAATGATGTCCGCTATCCAAGCTGGGGCATACTGCAGGTCTTTTATAAGTTGTTTTTTATCACCATCACTCAGGCGACTTTTCAGAGCATGCAGAACAGTGTCATCCGTGTGCCTTTGGCCAAGATGTCTTAACGCTTGAATGACAAGACCGCTCGTCCGGCCTGCCGTGGCCATGTTACGAGGTGTTGTTCGTTTAAGAATGATTTCCTGTTGGCCCAGTTTAACATTTTTGGATGGACCATCTGTGAGGAATACAACCCTCATCGGTACCTGATCGGATAGGCCGAGAAGATTAGCAGCGTATGCGCCAGAAGGTTGTAAACGAACAGCATCACGACCCTTCAAAGCATGGGCAACATCATCTATGGAGGGAGCCAGCAATCCAAGTTCATCGTGCTTACGCGGATAATCATAAAGGCCGCGTGCCAAACGACGAATCGTGCCCTTGCGACTAAGGCGGGTGAGTACTGTACCTACAACACGTGGATCTCCAAGTGATGAAAATAATTTTGGGGTAAAGACGAAACCCCTACCTCGACTATACACCATTGAAATTAATTTATTATCAATACTTTGCATAACAATTACCAATTTTTTTTGATGAAAATATCATATATTATTTTCATCAAAAAGAAAATCACTTTTTCTCAATATTCTGTAGCCTTGGCAAACTTATCAGGAAGAGCAGTAAAATTCCACTCTGAAAGGACGGGGATATGAGATTTACGTTTTGTTGCTATTTTGAGGTCGACACAATAGCCAAAAAGCCACAGCCTGATTGTCCTTGAGGATCTGCATGTTAAGGCAATGAGTAAAACGGCAAAAGGCAGCATCGACAACCCCAGCAGAAACGTCCAGCACAAGTCCGGGTTAAACCGGAGTATTCTGGATGCCGGATGGGGCGAGTTCCACCGGCAGCTTGAATATAAGATGGATTGGGCAAACGGGATGGTGGTGTTTGTCAATCTGAAGAACACATCCCGGAGATGTCCGATATGCGGTCACACGGCTAAGGAGAACCGCATTACCCAGGCGGACTTCATCTGCGTGAGCTGCGGCCATGCCACAGACGCGGACATCACTGCGGCGGTAAACATTTTGAGGGCGGGACATACCCGGTTAGCCTGTGGAGAGATTGGTACAGTCAGGCCGCCCGGTGAATCAGAAACCATCAAAGCAGCCTAGCTGTTTTGGAAATCCCATTCTTTCAGGTTGGGAAGAATTTCAAGCTTGACAAACATGTGCATACGAAGTTATACTGTATTTCAATAATTGTATTTCAATAATTCAGGAAATGCTTATGACTCCTTTGAAACCTACGGTATTTACAGATGACATGTTTTGCGGCCGCAAAAAAGAAACCAAATACCTTGTCAACAATATGCTCTCCGGTATTCACACTGTGGTTTATGCACCGCGGCACTGCGGCAAATCCAGTCTCGCCCACATCGTCCTCTCCCGGTTGAAAAAACAAATGGTCGGCGTATATGTCGATTTCTTCACCATCACCTCCCTAGATGATGTAGCCTCCAAACTTTACCGTTGCATATTCAAAGCGCTGGGAACACTGTCCGGAGATAAAATCGACAGGCTGAACCAGATGGCCGAGTTCTTCAAGAACCTGCAACTGGGCATATCCATTGATCCCGTTTCCAAAAGTCCGGAAATCACCGTCAGGCTCGGGAATGAACCCGTTGACACTTACATAGCAAAGGTTATCGACTCCCTCGATGCCTACTGCGAAAAGCACCGTCTCAAGGTGTGCCTGGTCCTCGACGAATTTCAGGAAATATGCAACCTGAAAGACTCCAAGAAAATCGAGGGACTGTTGCGGGGAGGCATGCAGATGGCTAAGCATGTCACCTTCATGATGCTGGGAAGCCGCCGCTCGGCCCTGAATGCTATGTTCATCGACATCAAGAGACCGTTCTATCATAGCACAGACATCATGCCGCTTCAGAAGATCCCGGAAGAAGCCCTGGTGGATATTATTGAGAGAACATTTAAAAAAGAAGGCGCCTCCATTCCCCTCGGTGAGGCTCAACAAATCATTGAATACTGCAATTCTTATCCAGACTACGTGCGGAAGCTGTCCATCCTTTACTCTCTGATGAAGATAAATGGTATTTCGCTAGCTGAAACAGGGGAGCTGCTCGTGACCCAGGAGGCAAAAGAGTTTGAGAGCCTTTTCCTTAATCTTACCCTCCATCAAAAACGGCTTCTCCGAACCATCGCCCTCACAAATCCCAAAAGTTTATTTAATACTGACTTCATATCCCAATACCGGCTCGGGTCGGTCGGCGGTGTCCAAAACAGCCTGGCAAAACTCAAAAATCTTGATCTTGTGGAACAAGTCAACGGCCAGTGGTCAGTTGTCAATCCCCTCTTTCTCAAATGGCTGAAGCGCTATTAAGAAAAACGCAAACCTTCAAAATAGAGAATAATTCTGCCAGTACCTTTCCAGATAGACACAGAGCATTTCTAACATGAACACAGAGTGGGACGTATTGATGATCAATAGCAATGGCAATATTTTACATGATGGATCAGCGACATCACTATTTTTGTAATTTAAAAAAACCTGAATACAAAAGATCACGTCTGTTCTTATTATTTCCCTATTTTTCTCACATTTACCGTATTTTACTGGATTACCGTATTCAAATAACCCCGCAAACTCTCACATTTGAAACCTGATCCCTTTATTCACATAAATATTCCCTTTTTTTCTCACATTTACCCTTTCTGGTGATCCTCTGCCTATATTTTCTCACATTTCCCGCAAACCCTCACCTATCATTCCCGCAGGTTCTCACGTTTTCCTATAATTTTTAACTTGACATGGTATATATCATGATATATATTGTCATTGGAGGTGCAACATGCAAACAGCTAAATTGTTTCAAAACGGGCGTAGTCAAGCGGTTCGTCTGCCCAAAGAATACAATTTTGAAGGGACAGATGTGCTAATTCAAAAGGTTGGCGATTCTGTTATTCTCTTTCCTAAAAACCGCGTGTGGGAAACATTTCTCCATGGCCTACATGGGTTTACCGATGATTTTATGGAAAACGGCAGAAAACAGCCGCAAATGCAGGAGCGAGAGGATCTGTAGTGTATTTGCTTGATACAAATATCTGTATTTTTATCAAGAACAGAAAGCCTCTTGCTGTTCTTGATAAATTGCGCAGCGTTCTCGAACAAACCGTTTATTTATCAAGCATCACGGTAGCAGAATTGCAATATGGCGTTTACAACAGTCAAAACGTTGAAAAAAACAGAATATTCTTAACTGAATTTCTGGCTCCATTTGAAATCATCGATTTTTGCAATACCGACGCTGAACACTTTGGAATTATAAGATCACAGCTAAAAAAAGAAGGAAATCTTATCGGTCCTTACGACATGCTCATCGCAGCTCAGGCAGTTGCGCGTAATCTCATCCTTGTTACCAACAATACAAACGAACTTATAAGAATTAAAAACTTAAAACTCGAAGATTGGAAAGAATAGCGTGTGATAGGCATAGGGGGCAGCGCGAGGCTGCGCCCTATGCCGATCAAATTCAAAAGCATGAACGATTTTCATCGCTCTATGCAAAGTGTCTCGGGCATAATAACCACCATCTGTTTTGCCTGATGGTGGTTCCCCGCAATCTAGTGGGGGATAGGAATTCGGAAATGGACCCCGCATGGGAGGGAAGAACATCAAAGGAGAAAAAGTTGTAATTATCAGAAAACTTTCCTTGAATTTATTAGGTATTTTCCTCTGACTTTTTTTCGGTAAACAGCCGAAATAATAATCTCCCTTTTTTCCTTTGTTTTAATTTTTTTCTGTTTATTGGGCGGCAAAGCAGTCCTCGTTGAATAATGGCACTTCAGGTTTTATCCACTCAGAAACACTCAATACGATCATCTTGTCATCTGGTTTTTGAATTACTTTCCTTGATAAGGAGATGTTTCGCATAAACCGAATACCGCTATGCATCACCTTCCCCGCCTCGTAGTCGGCATTTAAAACATACAGCAGCCGCAAGTGCTTGTCGCAGCCTGGAGAAATAATGTTCCCGGAGTCTTCCCATTTTGAATATTCCTGCGGGGTCACAGACAAAAGTTCGGCCATCTCCTTGCTCTTTAAGCCAAGCTCTTTTCTGAGGTATATGATTTCCCGGGACGAAAGATATTCATTGCTGCAAATAATTGATTTACCGATCAGCAGGTGCAAGTCTTTCAAATTCGGTATTTCCGGGGCTTCTTCACCACAGTGGTTGCATTTATATTGAATGATGCCGTGGAGGAACACATTATCCAGTCCACTTTCTTTGTAGTGATAGGGTTGGTCTTTGATGACGACCAAACCTCTTCCGCATATCCAACATTTTTTCATTTACACTCCCCCCGTTAACATTAGTGATGACCATTTTTCTTGCAGCGGCATCCAAGGACAACAACCTTACCAGACCCTGTAGTATCAAATACCGAAATTTTGATACCGAAAAACAGAATCATTGTAAATGTTTATTATAAAATAAATCAGTCTATAGTGACGTTGGCAATGTCGGGATATTTTGGTGGCGAAGAACGGATGCGATTTAGTTACCACAGGTAACTATAAGTAACTACAAGTAACGGTTACCTATGGTACATTGATATTGTCCCGTTAATTTGATATAAAATGGATTATGAAAGTGGTAATAGAAAAGGATAAAGACGGCTACTTTGTTGCCTCTGTTCCCGAGCTGCGAGGATGCCATACACAAGCTAAAACTCTTGATGTGCTGATGAAGAGGTTTAAAGAAGCCATACAGCTCTGTGAGGAAGAGCACGCCTGGTTAGATGGTGGGCCAGTCGGCAAGAAGCTGCTGTGAGGGGAGATCATGAAAAACGAAAAAGTGGATGATAATTTATTCAACCTCACCATATTTTTTTTAAAGGCCGCCACAAAACTGACTCTTGAAGAAACCATCAATGGGGCCCAGTTGCGCATAAGCAATATCGAAAAGGAAATGAAACCGGGGCGGGGTTTTGCAAACCGTACATTGAAGCAACACAAAAAGCACGTGGAGGACCTAATCAAGGTCCAAAAACGGAGCATAGAAGTTTTTGATAGACAGGAGCTCGCCGAAGGATGGCTAAAATCACCAGTGCTGGCACTGGGCGGGGATACGCCTATGGAATTGATAATCTCCGATAAGGGTATTGACATGGTGCTGAATGAGCTCGGACGCATTGAACATGGACTCATATCCTGAGCACGCACAAATCCGCTAGAGTTTGAGCATGCCACTGAAGAATGATCGTTATACCTATCTCCTAACCTGGTCTGAGGATGAATACGTAGGTTCGTGTATTGAATTTCCAAGCCTGAGCTGCTTGGACAAGACACCTGAGGCAGCCCTGAAGGGTATCCGGGAAAATGTTCAGGGTATCATCAAGGATATGAGACAAGCTGGAGAAGAGACACCCGGGCCGATTGCATTTATGAAGCTCCAGGGGGGAACATGCTGGACAAAAAAGCAAAAAGAGGCCAAGGTGTTTCCGCCGTTTTCGGGCATCCTGTTGACAGCTTACCAGTAAGCCAGCCGTCGCTTGATAAAAAGGTCAAAGCTACGTATTTTCTCGATCCGTTCTGGTAAAGCAGTTGAAGCTCCTGGCGGTAGAAAGGGAGACCGACCTGTCGGCTCTGGTGGGTAAGGCTATAAATTACCTGCTGGAAGATGCAGAAAAACCACGGTCAATATTTTTGAATTCATCAAAACAAGAACGGGGGTAGCAATGGCCATTTGGATAGACACTGAAGAAGAGCGGCAAAGGTTAACAATGGAAGCGATGGACGATGTAACCGCAGGGCGTGTTATTGACTACAAGGCTGTACAAGAATGGGCGGAAAGTCTTAGCACTAAAAACGGCGCAGGTGAAATTCAAAAGGTTAAAAGATTGAAAGACTAAAAGGCACGAAGGTTATTGCAGTGTTGATTTGATACAAATCTCGAAGGGGGGAAATATGAAAGCCAACGAAAAAGTAGAGCATGATTTGTTAAACCTCGCCGTGTTTTTTATAAAAGCCGCCACAAAACTGACTCTCGATGAGACCATCCGTAAGGCCCAGTGGCTTATCAGCAATATTGAAGAGGAAATTAAACCGGGGCAACGCGAAGAAAACCGCATGTTGAAGCGTGACAAAAAACACGTGGCGAACCTAATCAAGGTCCAAAAGCGGAGCATAGAAGTTTTTGATAGACCGGAGCTGGCCGAAGGATGGCTGAAATCACCAGTGCTGGCTCTGGGCAACGTAACTCCTCGGGAATTGATGATCTCCGATAAGGGGATTGAAACGGTGTTGAACGAACTCGTGCGCATTGAACATGGGGTAGTGTCTTGATCGCGCACAGGTTCGCTGGAGGTTGAGTATGCCGCTGAATAAAGTAAGTACCAAACGCAATATTAAGGCAGGTCAGGACGCTCTAGCTAGGGCGATGCGGAAAATAATTAAGCCTGGCGTAGTAATCAAACCTATAAAGGACGTTCCTCTATATTATGCCGATCCAAATCGAAAAGGTATAATCATACGTGAGCTCAACGGGATACGCGAAACAGGTATCTTCAAGAATGGCAAGTTCAAACAATGCCCATAGTTTAAAAGAAGCCGTCACCGATGCGAGGAACGGTCGTCCTATGGATTGATTGGTTTGGCAATTTGCCTTCTCGAGTCCTTAACAGCCTGAAGAATATCTTTAGTGGAGGCTTGGGTTTTTATACCGGGTATTGCGAAAGGAGAACGGGATTTCTTTTTAAGGGCAATCGTAAATACTTCACCTCCGCGCCCTTGGATCATCACATCTTCCTCACGCGCGATATTAAGAATCTCGGCAAGACGCTCTCTTGCTTCCGAATAGGTGTATATTTTCACAATCTCACTCCATGATTATAATGCCGCTTTTTCTGATAATTTTTCTCATTTTAGTCTTTTTTTTCGAATTTCTCTATCTCTCCGAAGTTGATTAATTACTTTATACGCTTCTTTCAGCCCTTCATCCAAAGCTCTGTTCGCTCTTGCAGTTGCAATTTTAAGTTCGTTAACAGATGCCTTTAGAGTTATTATATCTTCGCTTGATACACTCTCGCAGCGCAAACGGATCAGTTCTGATATGCTCAGTCCTGATTTTTTTGCTTCCGTCGCTAACCATTTTTTAAAGTCCTTTGTCGCCAAAAAGGTTATCCTCTCTGTTTGTGCCATTACATTTCGCCTCCCATTGAGATTATCATTATAATATGGCTATTATAATGATAATAATAGCATATGTCCAGAAAATTCGACAATGACTTAATAAACCACACTTTACAGATTATCCGATAATATAATCAGTATGGTTACGTGCTAATGCCTGAGCAGATTTACGCGACACTGTCGCGTATGTCTTTGATGCCTTTTTTGCCTACAACGTCCGGGTTTGATTTCAATAAAAAATGAAATCACAATTTGTGATCTCACCTCAATCGCGCAAGGATCATCCGCATTGAACGATCTCGGGCCTGCCCTATTCCTGATACCATGGAGTGTTTCAGTTTGTTGAACCGGTGGAAGATTTCCACTCGTCCGTCGCAAAATATCTGAATGGTTTTGTGTCCTGATCCGGAACTGCGATGGAATGAAATCGCAATATGCGATTTCATCTCTTTTTATATATTTATGGCAAGTTCCTTGATTTCATGCTGTGTGGGTACATCATCAAGGATCATCATTGCACAAGCCTCTATCATGTTTTCTTTGTTAATGATCGGTGCTATAGAGCCATTCGGTGATCGGCGCAATGAGGCCACTTAATGATCACCGTAATGGAGCCAGTTTATGATCGGCGCAATGAGGCCACTTGCTGAT
>MTKZ01041747.1_pt2 | contig 12407 bp, 20 predicted proteins | sample 1042781 | NCBI WGS metagenome assembly MTKZ01 (sample SAMN06212207, study PRJNA360539) | anaerobic digester metagenome | biome: Wastewater treatment plant; material: sludge; isolation source: anaerobic digester fed with sludge from wastewater treatment plant | place: Denmark: WWTP Viborg ...
CATTGTGGCGATTGTGTATATCTCTGAAGGAGAACGCAGGGTAAATGTGCAATATGGCCGCCGCGTGCGCGGACGGCGCATGATGGGCGGCGTGGACACGTATGTCCCGCTCAAGGTAAATACAACCGGCATGATTCCGTTGATCTTCGCGCAGGCCATGTTGGTGTTCCCGGCGGTCATCGCGGGGTTCTTCATCAACAGCCCGAATGCGGCAACGCAGACCTTCGCCTCGGAAATTGTGCGGTTCTTCACCGGCTCGCGCACGGGTTCGGCTGGCACGGTGCTGGGCTATGCCGCGCTGTATTTCCTGATGGTGGTGGCGTTCACCTATTTCTACACAGATGTGGTGATGCAGCAGCAAAACCTGGCGGAAAACCTGCAAAAGCAGGGCGGGTTCATCCCCGGCATTCGGCCAGGCCGCACCACCGAGAATTTCATCAACAAGATTACGCGCCGCCTGACGCTGGTGGGCGCGTTGTTCCTGGGCGCGCTGGCGCTCATGCCATATATCATCACGGCGCTTTCGCAAATACCAGGGCTGGCGTTTTTGACCCCGCTGGGCAGCAACTCGTCGCTCATTTCTGGCGCAGGTTTGCTGATTGTGGTGGGCGTGGTGCTGGACACCATGCGCCAGCTTGAGGCGCAGTTGATGATGCGCCGGTATGAGGGATTCATTAAATAGTTACTGGTCACAAGTTGCCGGTTGCTGGTCAAAAATGCATCAGCAACTGGCAACCAACAACCAGCAACGAAAGAAGGCAGTATGGCTAACAAATCTCGTGGGATAGTGTTTTTGGGGGCGCCTGGCGCTGGCAAGGGCACACAGGCGGTCATGGTCGCAAAAGACCTGGATGTGCCGCATATCTCCAGCGGCGATTTGTTCCGCGACCACCTGAAGCGCGGCACGGAACTGGGAAAACTGGCCCAAACCTTTATGGATAAGGGTGAGCTGGTGCCGGATGATGTGACCATTGGCATGGTGAAGGAACGACTGGGCCAGCCAGACTGCCTGAACGGCTTTATTCTGGATGGATTTCCGCGCACCGTGCCACAGGCCGAGGCGCTGGATGCCGCGCTGGCGGAGATGGGCAAGTGCATCTCGCTGGTGCCATACCTGCGCGTGCGCGAGAGCATGTTGATGGAGCGCCTGACCCACCGCTGGACATGCAAGGCGTGCGGGGCGGTGTTTCCATACGAGGCGCAACCGCCGCGCACAGGCTGCAAGAAAGAGCATTGCGATGGTGATTTGTATCAGCGGGCAGATGACAACCCGGAGACGCAGAAGCGGCGGATTGAGGTGTATATGAAGCAGACCGCGCCGCTGATTACGTATTATCGCCAGAGAGGGTTGTTGATTGAGTTGAGCGGCGAACACACGATTGATTACGTGTATCGCATTTTGCAAGATGCCATCGCCATTTCCAAGTATTGCGGCGAGTAGAAAATAATGATTGTGTTAAAAGCCCCCGCCGAGATTGTGCTGATGCGAGAATCTGGCCGTATTGTGGCGCTGGTTCTGGCAGAGCTGAAGGCGCGGGTGAAACCGGGCGTGACGCTCCTTGAGCTGGACGCGCTGGCCGAGAGCATCATCATGGCGGAAGGTGGGACGGCATCGTTCAAAAATTATCGCCCGGAGTCTGCGCCGTTCCCGTTCCCGGCCACCATCTGCGCCAGCCTGAACGATGAGATTGTGCATGGCATACCCACCTCGCGCAAGCTGCGCGAGGGAGACATCATCAAAATTGATGTTGGGGTGAAGAAGAATGGTTACCACGCCGATTCTGCCATCAGCGTGCCGGTGGGCAAGGTGAGCGCAGAGGCCGAGAAATTGATGCGCGTGACGCAGGAATGCCTGGCAGAGGCGATTAAGGTGGCCCGCGCAGGCAACCGGCTGGGCGATCTGGGTCACGCGATTCAGAAGACCGCCGAGAGCCNNNTGTTGTTGCGCCCGGGTCTCACCATCGCGGTGGAGCCAATGATCAACGCGGGGCGGCCGGAAACAAAGGTTAAAAAGGACCAATGGACCGTCGCCACGATTGATGGTAGAATATCCGCTCATTTTGAGCATACGATAGCCATCACAGATGGCGAACCGGAGATATTGACGAAGTAGATAATATCCGGCCTGTGAATAGCGGGTCGGATTTTTGCGCGAAAATCGCGCCGAAGAAAACTGGAGTGTTTAGAAAATGAAAGTTGCTGCATCTGTAAAGAAGCGTTGCCCGAAGTGCAAAATTGTGCGTCGGCATGGCAAAGTGTATGTGATTTGTGACAACCCGAAGCACAAGCAGAGGCAGGGTTAATACGTCAGAATACGGGTTTGAAAGCGCAAAACGAGAAAGACCTGATCGCGCGGCTGCTGTCCTGGGTCGGATTGTTTGGCGGGGGAGAACCCGAGTTTTGTAGAGGCGGAGAAATATTCTTCGCGTAATCGTTGGATTAGAGATAAAACAAGATGGCAAGAATTGCAGGCGTGGATCTTCCACGCAATAAGCGGATTGACATTGGCCTGTCATACCTGTATGGCATTGGTCGTCCGGTGGCAAGCCAGATTCTGAGCCGCACGTCCATTGACCCCTCACGGCGGATCAAGGACCTGACCGAGGCCGAAGTGGCTATTTTGCGCGATATTGTTGAAAAAGAATATCGTGTGGAAGGCGATTTGCGCCGAGAGGTGCAGCTCAACATCAAGCGGTTGATTGAAATTGGCTCGTATCGCGGGCTGCGCCACAAGCGCAACCTGCCCACGCGCGGCCAACGCACGCGCACAAATGCGCGCACCCGCAAAGGCATTAAAAAGACTGTGGCTGGGCGCGGACGGCGTCGCGGCGCAAAGAAGAAGTAGCGAGGAAGTATGGGACGACCAGCAGCATCAACTCGCGCGCCACGCAGGCAGACAAACCCGCGCCGCGCGCGCAAGAACGTCGCGTTTGGGCAGGTGCACATCAACGCGAGCTTCAACAATACAATCATCACCGTCACCGACAAGACGGGCGGCACCATTTGCTGGGCCACCGCAGGCGCAGCGGGCTTTCGCGGCAACCGCAAAAGCACGCCGTTTGCGGCCCGCATCGCAGCGCAAAACGCCTACCGGCTGGCCGTGGAAAACGGCTTGCAAGAGGCGGATGTGTATGTGAAAGGCCCCGGCCCTGGCCGCGAGAGCGCAGTGCGCGCCTTGCAAGGCTCTGGCATTCGCGTTAAGTCTGTGACGGATGTAACACCCGTCCCGCATAACGGCTGCCGCGCCAAGAAGAAGCGCCGCGTCTAAAAAGTGCAATGTGCAAAGTGCAAAGTAACACCGAGCACTTTGGACGAGAAATTTGGAATTGAGAAATGGCAAGACATATTGAACCCGTATGCCGGTTGTGCCGGCGTGAGGGAGAAAAGCTCTTCCTGAAAGGCTCTCGCTGTTTGAGCGGCAAGTGCGCGTTTGAACGACGCAGCTTTATTCCCGGACAGCACGGGCCAAACCTGAAGGCAAAGCGCGCCAAGACAAGCGACTATGGCGTGCAGTTGCGCGAAAAGCAGAAGCTGCGCCGCATCTATGGCGTGCTGGAGCATCAGTTCGAGCGGTATTACAACCGCGCGCTGAAGTCTCGCGGCGTGACAGGCGCGGAATTGCTCATTCTGCTGGAGCGCAGACTGGACAACGTGATTTATCGCGCTGGGTTCGCCCCCTCTCGCGCAGCCGCGCGGCAGTTGGTGAATCACGCGCACTTCATCGTAAATGGCAATCCGGTGGATGTGGCCTCGTATCTGGTAAAAGCCGGAGACAAGATCGGCGTGCGCGATGAGTCTCGCAAACTGCCATACTGGAAGACGCTGGCGGCAGACAAAGACTCTGCGCCCGCGCCCACCTGGATGGCGAGCGACCGCAACGCAATGCAGGTGCTGGTGCAAGCCATGCCAAGCCGCCAGGACATCGAAATCCCGGTCAAAGAGCAACTTGTAGTGGAGTACTACTCGCGCTAAATGATTCGCGTATTTGGCGATGGAACCCGGCGCAGGCTGGGAACCGCAAATCGTCAAATCGCAGGAGGCTGGATTGTTAACACCACCTGTGTTTCCGAAAATTGAAACCGAAGTAATCACCCGTGATTACGGCCGGTTTAGCATTGGCGCGATGGAGCAAGGCTATGGCATCACCATGGGCAACGCGCTGCGGCGCGTGCTGCTCAGCTCGTTGAACGGCGCGGCGATCACATCCATGCGCATCAATGATGTGCATCACGAGTTCTCGGACATCCCAAATGTGCGCGAAGATGTGATGCGGCTGATGCTCAACGTCAAGCAAATTCGGCTTCGGCTGCGCGGCGATATGCCTGCGCGGGCGCGGCTGGAAGTGCGTGGCGAGGGCGTTGTGACCGCTGGCGACCTCATCATCCCGCCAGAAATTGAAATTGTGAACCCGGAGCAGTATTTGCTGACAACGGATTCGGCCAAGACCCGGCTGGATGTTGAATTCCAGATCGAGCCAGGGCGTGGATTCTCGCCAGCAGAACAGCGCGGGCGGTTGCCCATCGGCGAGCTGCCGGTGGACGCCATTTTCAGCCCTGTCAAACGCGTGGCGTTTGATGTGGAGCCGGCCCGCGTGGGTCAAATGACAAACTACGACCGGCTGGTGCTGGAAGTTTGGACAGATGGCACACTGCGCCCGCAAGAAGCGGTGGCGCAGGCCGCGCAAATTTTGGTGCAGCATCTGCGGCTGGTGGCGGGCGTATCGCTTGAAGAACCGGCGCTGGAAGCCCCCACCGAAGTGAAGCTGCTGCCGCCGGAGATGAGCGGCAAACCAATTGACGATTTGAACCTGAGCGTGCGCGTGTTCAACGCGCTCAAGCGCGCGGGAATCTCGACCATTGGCGAATTGATGGACATGATTGATAAGAGTGGCGGCAACCTGACAAACCTGCGCAACTTTGGTGAAAAGTCTATGCAGGAATTGAAGGCCCGGCTTGTGGAGCGCGGTTTGCTGGCCGAAACCGATACCGTGCTTGCGTCGCCCTCTGCGGATGAAATGACGGAGGAGAGTAAGCAATGAGGCATCGCGTAGCAGGTTACCAGCTTGGCCGCACAAGCGGTCAGCGCACGGCATTGCGCCGCAGCCTGGTGACAGAATTGATTGACCACGGTCGGATTCAGACGACCGAAGCGAAGTGCAAGGCCATCCGCGACCAGGCTGAAAAACTGGTGACCCTGGCCAAAGACGGGCTGGGCGAAGCGGACAAGGGAAAGCAAATTCACGCGCGGCGGCTGGCGGCTGCCCGCTTGAATGGAAGCGAGGTGGTGAACAAACTGTTTACCGATATCGCGCCGCGTTACACCGACCGCAAGGGCGGCTACACGCGCATTTCCAAACTTGGGCCGCGCAAAGGCGATAACGCCCCGATGGCGTTGATCGAATGGGTGTGAGAAGTGCAAAGTGCAAAGTGCAAAGTTGAAAGCGAGAAACGTTGCTTAAACTTGCGCCTTGCGCGTTACACGTTCGAGAGGCATGAAGGCGCGGGCGACGATTGCCTACGATGGAACCGAGTTTAGCGGTTTTCAGAGGCAAACGAATGCGCGCAGCGTTCAGGGAGAACTAGAGAGAGCGATTGAGCAGGTGACCGGCCAGCGGGCAAACGTCATCGGCGCGGGTAGAACCGACGCCGGGGTGCACGCCAGCGGGCAGGTGATCGCATTTGAGACGGACTGGAATCATCCGCTGGATGCTTTGCACAGGGCATTGAATGTGACCCTGGCAGAAGATGTGGCGGTGATGAGGCTGGAGGAAGCTCCGGCAGGGTTCCATCCCAGATACGATGCGCTCAGCCCCGCGTATGAGTACACGATCATCAAAAGCGAAGTTCGCCAGCCGCTGACACGCCGATTTGCATGGCAAATGGGCAGGGCGCTGGACGCGGGAAAGATGAACCGCGCGGCGCAGCGACTGTTAGGCGAGCACGACTTTGTCGCATTTGGCAGCGCGCCATCTGGCTCTGGAGAGAGCACCATCCGCAATATGTTGCGGGCGGAGTGGCGCGAAGACGGTGACAAGCTGGTGTTCTGCGTGGAAGCGAATGCGTTTCTGTTCCGAATGGTGAGGCGGATAACCGCCACGCTGGTGAGGGCGGGAATGGGCGGGCTAAGCGAAGATGAAGTTGGCGATTTGTTGGACAGCCGAAATCCAGACCGCGTGAAAGGCGCGGCTCCGGCCTGCGGCCTGTGCCTTGTGAAGGTGAGTTACGAATGAATACACAAAAGACGTTTCTGGCTAAACCAGGCGAAATTAAAAAGAACTGGTATGTGGTTGACGCCGAGGGCAAAACCCTGGGACGGCTCGCATCCAGCGTGGCGCGCATGATTATGGGCAAGCACAAGCCCACGTACACCGCGCACGTAGACACGGGCGATTACGTCATCGTGATGAACGCGGACAAAATTCGCGTGACAGGCAAGCGATTGACCGAGAAATTCTATTATTCGCACTCGCTGCATCCCGGCGGATTCCGGCAAGTTCCGCTGAACGAGCAGTTGGCAAAGGATCCCGAGCGCGTGATCCGGCAGGCCGTGTGGGGCATGATCCCCAAGAATCGCCTGGCCCGCCAGCAGATTAAGAAATTGAAGGTGTATCGCGCCGGCGAAGCGCACCCTCATGCCGCGCAGAAACCGGAGGCGCTGGAGCTTTAAGAGCAACGTGTAAGTTGTAGCGTGTAGGCAAAAGACAGAAATTGAATTTCATCTTACGTATTACACTTTACATTTAGTTGCATAGGAAAAGAAAATGGCAGATGTACAACAATTTGTAGAAGGCGTTGGCCGCCGCAAGGAAGCCACGGCGCGGGCGCGTTTGTATGCTGGCGGCACCGGCAAGGTTTTGGTGAATGACAAAGAGCACACCACGTTCTTCTCTCGCGAGATGGACATTGTGACGGCGCTCGGCCCCCTCAACCTGACGGGCGCCATCAGCCGATACAACGTGAGCCTGCACATTGAGGGTGGCGGCGTGACTGGTCAGGCTGTGGCCGCGCGAATGGCGATTGCCCGCGCATTGGTTGAAGCCGACCCCGAACTGCGCGCCTCGTTGAAGGACGCTGGTTTCCTCTCGCGCGATTCTCGTGAGAAGGAGCGCAAGAAGCCTGGTCTCAAGCGCGCTCGCAAGGCCCCAACCTATACCAAGCGCTAAATGTAGCTGTAATATGTGACGTGTAATGTGTAAAACACAAATTTAACTTTTACACGTTACAGATTACGCATTACACATCGTGGAGTTGATATGAATCTGGTTGAATCGCTCGAAAAGAGCTTGAAGGCAAATGCCAACATCCCGGCGCTGGATCCGGGCGACACAGTGCGCGTGCATCAGCGCATTGTGGAAGGCGACAAAGAGCGCGTGCAGGTGTTTCAGGGCACGGTTATCCGCCTGCGACGCGGCGGCGCAAACGCCAATTTCACCGTGCGGCGCATTGCCAGCAACAACGTGGGCGTGGAGCGCACGTATTTGCTGCACTCGCCCCGTATTGAGAAAGTGGAAGTCATTCGCCGCGCAAAGGTTCGCCGCGCGCAACTGTATTACTTCCGCGCCCTCAAGGGCAAGAGCGCCCGCTTGAAGGAAAAGATGAAGCACGCGGCTGCTCCGGCGGTCAAAGCCGAAGCCCCCGCGGCGGAATAAGCCGCCACGCTCAAAGTTAGATGGAAACTCCCCGGTTGCGAAAGTGACCGGGGAGTTTTTTTGTGCCGCGCGGCTGGATCATCTGGGTCATTTTGTATCGCCTGCAGATATTGAAAATAAACGCTTGTGCCATACAATGCCGATATGAGCACACCGAATACATCCAACACGCCATCTGCCAGCGAGTGCCCGGCTTGCGGCGCGCCATTGCATTTGAACAACATTCCCGCCGACCAAATGCAGCTGAAATGTGATTATTGCGGAACGCTGGTCAACATCCCTGGCAGAGAAAAACCGGTCATTCACCAAACGGTGGTCAATATCAACACCGATGACTACATGCCGATGACCACGACCGTGACAAAAGTGAGCGGCGTTGTTCGTTTGATTACGATACTTGTCCCGCTGGTCATCGTTGTTGCCACGCTGGGCAGCATCTTCTCGGCTTTTGGCGGCGTGTTTAATTTTCTGGGCGGCGCCAATGTTTCGCCCCAAAGCGTAATTGATATTCCCAAACAACTCATCACTCAATCTGAATTTGGCAACAACGCGTTTAACAACCCGCTGCTTGTGCCCGCAGGCGATGGCCAGCCGCCAGAGATGATTTCGGTGATGCGAGACGCATCGGACAGCCAGTATTACCTGATTGACACACTCATCAAAGACAAAAAAATTAAATGGAAGGGCGCCCAGATGGGCAAAGAGTATTACAACGTGACGATGCGCGCCGGGGCGGGGCAACTCTTTGCGGGCGATGCCGACAAATTGGCGGCATACAAAACAGACACCGGCGCGGCGGCCTGGCAGGTTTCGCTGGCAAGCGCGCCGCCGCTTAATTGCCCAACCTGCCAGCAGGTTTTGGGCAGTTCGGTAGTTAGCTTTGGGCGGGATGGGACATTGCAGGGGTTTAACACCAGCGATGGCAAACCGCTTTGGAGCAAGCGGTTAGACCCCTTTAACGGCAAGCCTCTGGATGCGCCGGAGCATTTGGTGGTTGCAGATGCCATCAGCCAAACCAAACCGAGTTTGGGCGTGGCCCTGCTTGTGCTAGACCCCGCCACCGGCGAGACCAAACAACGCATTGAGGCCACTTGTGCGGCGGGAAATGCCAAAATTCCATCGCGGCTGCAAGACCGGGTTTATTTCACACCCAAAGGCGATGGCATGTTTGTGCTGTATGCCGGGTCGGATATGTCTGGCAACGGCGCAGGCTGCCTGCAGCGCTACGACCTGAACACGGGCAAGCTGCTTTGGTCAACTCTGTTCAAAGCTGGCGAGGGCTTTCCGTTTTCCATCGCCTCGTGGGTGAGCGTGCTGCCCACCAGCGATGCGCTCTTTATTTTGGATGATGGCAACGCGGCGGGGTCGCCGCTGCTGGTGATTGACCCGCAGACGGGCAAGGCCCGCAAGTTTGTGCTGGATGCGCAATACCGCTTTACACTGAAAGATGCCAGCGCGGATATGTTGATCGTTGAGGCGCATCCAAAATTTGACAGCACCCGCAACGAATACTGGGGCGTGGGCGTGGAAGATGGGGCGCGCAAATGGCAATTTACGATGGATAAAGCCATGCGCATAGATTCGAGCGCCATCAAAATGACAAAGCAGGGTTTTGTGATTTTGCAATGCGGCAATAACCCAGATAAACAATCGGATACGCGCTGCGCCTTTGACCGGCTGGACACAAAAACGGGCGTGAGCGGCGGGCAAATGAAGGTGGATGTTTCGGGCACGCCGCTGGGCATGCACCCGCGCATCACGGAAGATGGCGTGTTCATCATCAATTACAACAAGCTCATTGGCCTGAGCCTGACCGATGGCAAGACGATTTACGAATTGCCGTAAAAGGGCTGGCCTGGGTTGCCAAAATTGATGGCGATATTCATTTGCGTAAAATTTGGATGATGCGCAAAGTAGCCATTGTTTTGATTGAGGATGAATTTGGCAGAGTTGTCTTGCAACTGAGAGATGACAAGCCCGGATTGATTCACGCTAATTTGTATTCGTTTTTTGGCGGTGCGGTTGAACCTGGCGAGACGCCATCCGTTGCCGCGCTGCGCGAGCTGAGCGAGGAGCTTAGCATCCCAGCCCGCGCAGACAAGCTGGCGTTTTTGTGGCGCATGACCACCCATCAGCCGCAGGGCGTTTTTGACCTGCATGTGTTTCATTACCGCATGGGTGATGAAATTCGCGATGTGGTTGTGACCGAAGGGCAGGGCATGGGTCTGTTTCGCCGCGAAGACATCACGAGCTGGGGGAGGTTCTCGGATGTGGCGCAGGAATGCCTCACGCGCTTTTGGCAAATGCGTTAATTCTAAAGGGCGGCAGAGGCGCAAAATCTTGCGTCTCTACCCTCTCGCCCGTGTGGTTCCTAAATGATTAGAAAAGGATTGATCAAAAACCGAAGCTATTTCTGTGTCATGATCACATCCAGACGGTCTTCAATGCGGTTGACCCGCTCCAAAAGCTGGGCAATGCCGCGCTCTGCCGAGACATTCACGTTGTAATCCAACTCGCTGCGCAGGCGATCTTTGGCATCCTGCCGGTTCTGGCTCATCATGATCACGGGCGCTTGAATGGAGGCCAGCATGGACAAAAATAAATTGAGCAGAATAAACGGAAACGGGTCAAAGGCTTGTTTAAGAATAAGCGTGTTTATGACGACCCACGCCATGAGCAGCACAAAAAAGGTGCCAATAAAGCGCCACGAGCCGCCAAATTTCGCCACCGCATCCGCCACTTTGTCGCCCACTGTCATTTTCTCGGCAATTACCTCGTTGGGGTTGCGCGTGGTGCGTTCGCGCACAAGGGCGGTGGCGTTGCGCAATTGCTTCTCCACCATCGCCAGCATATCCAACCCGGCCATGGGCTTTTTGGTGATGAGAATCTGAAGGTCATTGCGATCCAGCTCAATACAAGTGGTCTCATCCAGCGCAACCGCCGTTGTCTGATGCTCATCTTGGGCGAGCATGGAAGACAGGCCAAACACATCGCCGTTGTCTGCCTCATGCACCATCACTTCGCGGTTATCCGAGTCCATCACGGTGATGCTAACTTTTCCATGCGTCACAATGAAGGCTTTTCCACCGGGGTCGCCCGCCTTGAATATGCGATGGCTTTTGGAGAACTTGCGAATCTCCACCTGTTCGGCCAGCACCGCGCGCTCGTCATGATCCAGCATCGCAAACAGAGGCACATCCTCAAAAATTTCGGGTTTGCAGGACATCTTTCACTCCTTGAATACAGAATTCAGAAAGCAGAAAAAGCCGAGGTCTGCGCTGAGCAGGTTTTATCGTTGCAGACCTCGATATTCTGAATCCCGAATTCAGAATTCCAAATTCAGAATTCAGAATTCAGAATTCCTATCTTCCGTGCAAAGACGGATCCTTCATCGTGGCGTCGGTTGCCAGTTTTTCCAGCGGCTTGGCGTTGCCCAGTTTGAACACTGGCCCGCCGCTTGGCTGCGCCCAATACACGGCGTTGGCAATAACCTGGCGCACTTGCGGGTTAAAGTAGGTGGGGTAGGTCTCGTGGCCGGGGCGGAAGTAAAACACCTTGCCCATGCCGCGCTTCCAGCAGCACCCGCTGCGAAACACCTCGCCGCCCTGAAACCAGCTCACCATCACCAGCTCGTCTGGGTCGGGGATTTCAAAATGCTCGCCATACATTTCTTCCTCCGCCAGCTCAATATATTCCGGCAAGCCCCGCGCAATTGGATGCGCCGGGTTCACAACCCAAATGCGCTCTTTTTCGTCGGCCTCGCGCCATTTAAGATGGCAGTTGGTGCCCATGAGCTTGATAAAAATCTTGGAGAAATGCCCGGAGTGCAACACAATCAACCCCATCCCGCCAAGGTTGACCCGTTTCCATACTTTTTCAACAACCTCATCTTTCACCTCACCGTGCGCCATGTGCCCCCACCACACCAGCACATCGGTGCTGTTCAAAACCTCATCGGTCAGGCCATGCTCCGGCTGATCCAGCCAGGCGGTGCGCACTTTTAAATCTGCATTTTGGCGCAACCCTTCGGCAATGGCTTCATGCATTCCGTTTGGGTAGACCTTTGCGACAACTTCGTTCTTCTTTTCGTGGCGGTATTCGCCCCAGACAGTTACGTTGATTGTGTTCATGAACGAGATTGTAACCCCCGGCGCGGAAGGAGAAACTAAAAAATATCGCCTGCCAACAGCCATTACAATGAGCGTATGTTTGCAGGCATCATCGGCATTATTTTCGGGTTTATGCTGCTCATCAACGGCTTTGCGGCCATCCGCCGCCCGCTGAGCGTGTTGACGCAGAATGACCCCATTGGCAAGCGCATTTTGGCTGCGCGCGGCGAGAACTTTACCCGCATCGCTTACCGCGTGTATGGCGCGGTGTTTGTGGCGCTGGGCATGGTCGTCACCTATTTGTCCATCAACATGCTGAAAGGGTAGCCCGGCTCCCTTCAGGCCACCGCGGCGGCTCCCTTCTTCGCCAGAAAGTTAAACACGTCCTCCAGCGTCGGCTCCACCGGCTCAATCGCGTTCACCGTGATGCCATGTCCGCGCAAGTCTGCCGCCAGCAAATCTGGCGTAAGCGAATCTGAGCCAAGAATGATTTGGGCGCGGTCGCCTTGCAAACGCGCCTGAGAGATGCCGGGCATCTCGGCCAGCAGGTCAACTGCCTCCAGCAACGGGGTCACATCCAACGACCAGGCCGCCCCGCTGAGATACTTGTGCTTAAGCGCGGTGGGCGTGTCAAACGCCAGCAAATTTCC
>MTKZ01056424.1_pt1 | contig 12400 bp, 12 predicted proteins | sample 1042781 | NCBI WGS metagenome assembly MTKZ01 (sample SAMN06212207, study PRJNA360539) | anaerobic digester metagenome | biome: Wastewater treatment plant; material: sludge; isolation source: anaerobic digester fed with sludge from wastewater treatment plant | place: Denmark: WWTP Viborg ...
AGACGCCTCGGGAGACGCCCAACGTGGATGGAACTCCGCCGACTGGAGCCACGGCTCTTCGCACTGCTGAAGGAGGCCAAGGCTACGGACGGCAGCGACAGAGCACATCGTGGTCTCGCGGGAGGAGCTGGTGCAGGGGGTCCTGCGGCGCCTCGGGCGGAGGGGGAAGGCAGCGTGACTTTGCCCGGCACCATCCTCGTCGGAGACGCCCTGGAGCAACTCCGCACGCTGCCCGACAGCTCGGTGCATTGCTGCGTCACGTCGCCGCCCTACTGGGGCCTGCGGGACTATGGCTGCGAGGGTCAGATGGGCCTGGAGCCGACGCCCGAGGCCTACGTCGCGCGCATGGTGGAGGTGTTCGGAGAGGTACGGAGGGTGCTCAGGGGCGACGGGACGCTGTGGCTCAACCTGGGGGACAGTTATAGCGGGTACCACGGTAACGCGCGGGTACCAGATGCCGACGCGCCGAGCAACAAGCCGGGATACATCGAGAACATGCGAGCAAGCACCGTCGGCCTGGGAGGCCTCAAGCCCAAGGACCTTGTCGGCATTCCCTGGCGGCTGGCCTTCGCGCTGCAATCAGACGGCTGGTACCTGCGCAGCGACATTGTGTGGGCCAAGCCGAATCCGATGCCCGAGAGCGTCACAGACAGACCTACCAAGTCCCACGAGCACGTGTTCATGCTGGCGAAGAGCCCGAACTACTACTGGGACCAGGACGCCGTCAAAGAAAAAAGCACCTCCGGCGACAAGCGCAAGCCGCACGGAAGCGACGGAATGTGGCAAATGGACGGGCGTAACAAGTGGGAAGAGGGAAAAGGCAAGCCGCGCAGCGTGCCTGCATCCGGCCGCAACATCCGAGACGTGTGGACCATACCCACGGAGCCTTGCGCCCTCGCCCACTTCGCGGTCATGCCACAGCGGCTGGTGGAGCCATGCATCAAGGCAGGCACCAGCGAGCGCGGTTGCTGCCCGGAGTGCGGGGCGCCGTGGGCGCGGGTGGTGGAGAGGGCACCAGACAATACAGGATATCCCAACGGTCCGGGCGAAACAAAAGCGTTGGACCCCAGAGGGAACGGAGCGTCAGACCGAAGCACGCTCGCCAGCGTCGCGCGGTACGCCACAACCACCATTGGTTGGCAACCAACCTGCACCTGCGACGCCGGAGGGGCCGTGCCGTGCACAGTCCTCGACCCGTTCTTCGGCGCGGGCACCGTGGGCAAAGTAGCCAAGCGGCTGGGCCGCCGATACATTGGCATCGAGCTCAACCCAGAGTATGCGGAGATCGCGCGCCGCAGGATCGCCAACCCGGAGCCCGCGCCAGTCGTCGAGCCGGACCCACAGGACCAACTGAGACTCGAGGTGTGACCACTTGCCTACCAGCATCGAGACCCAGATCGAGACCATCCTGACCGCGGCAACAGGCCCGCTGACCATCCACGACANNCATCCGGCAGCGCCTGCGCCGGGGACCGTGGACCCACAACCAGGTGCGCAATGCGCTCCAGCGCGTCCAGAGGCGCGTGGCCATCGAGAGCAAGCCCGGCCTGACGCACAACGACCCGTGGACGTGGGCATTGGCGGACGCTCCGGTGAGTGCCGTGGAGGGCAACTGATGGGCTGCGAGAGCTTGACGAGGCGGGAGGGTGAACATGCCTGACAGGCTGAGCTTCCTTGACCTGCTCCAGATCGCGCTCATGTGGGGACTGAAACCGCCAGATGCGAGGGCAGACTCCATGTTCCGCTTCTCAACTGGAGTTCGGGAGAGCCAATGGTGGGTTGTCTTCTGGCGCATAGCGGGTGTGACGGCACGCTACGGCTCTCGCGTGGCGCACCTGAGGCCGTTCACGGGGTGGGTGGGCGACTTCGACACCTCGGTCATCGCAGACGCTCCGCTCGTGTTGGCTGAGGGTATGTCGGCGGGTGTTCGCGTCTTCTGGCATCCCACCCGGAACTTGGTGGGGGCGGCCGTTGAGGTGAGTAACGCCCTCCTGCGCGAGGCAGGTTGCGGCATCGATCCCCAAGTGCGAGACCTGATGCGCAAGGGACTCGAGACGATGGCAGTCACGCCGCCACACCCATCCGTCCTCAACGACATGCGGTCCCTGGTATCGTTCGCCCGTGAGCTGGGTACCATGGAGGCCATTGAATTCAAGTACACCGACGCCCCGCAAGGAGCTGGAGGCTGAGCATGCCGTCTGAGACACCGGGCAACGAGTTCGTGGTTTACGTCAAGCAGGAGCTGACAGACCCGCTCGATGGCATCTACGTCATAGCCACCGAGGCCACCGTTGTCTGGCCAGATGGTACCGAGGAGACGTTTGGCAGGCGCGACGGGATCAACCTCGAGACTGCCGTCCAGCTCCCGGAGACTGAGTACGTGATCCGGAGGCTGGCGGTAGGCGCAGTATTCGAGTATGTCACAATTCAGTGGGCAAAGGTGCGCGCGCCGGGAGTGGGAGGCTGAGCATGGACAAGCTGCCTGACGTAGTGAGCGGCGCGGACGGCTGCGAGCTCGTACTGCCGGCAGCCGGCGAGACGAGCATGCGATTGCGCATGAGGCGCGAGTGCGGGCTGAAGCTCACGCTGGAGGTCCAGTGTGAACCGCAACTGCTGGAGATCCTCCAGGAATGGGAGCGCGGGAAGGCCGCGACGGCCCTGGCCTTGGGGGGACTCGAGCAGACCGGGGGTTTGGGCCTCAAGGTTGGCAATCGTGGGCGGCTTGAGCCCGTGCTGCCGAGGAGGCCGGAGCCCGTGGACGGCAGGAGCTACAGCGTCAAGAGCTTCTCGCTCACAACCGGCAAGCGCGCGGCAGAGACCAAGATGCCAATGCCAGCGCCCACGGCGCTCGACAGGTGCCTGCCGATCTCGTCGCGGGAGGCCGTTGCCCTCCTCGGCGACTGGGTCGACGAGTTCACGGCCCAGCATTGCCTTGCCTGTGCATGGCAAGAATTCCTGCAGGGAAAGCTGGCAAGAAGGAAGGCACACGCCAATGGCGACGAGTAAGTCCCAAACCGATGAACTCGATGTCGAGGGTGCGGAGACCAGGCCGCGGACAGTCGCCGCCCTCCGCGCTGCACTGAAGGCCTATGGTCTCAACCACAAGTGGTCCAGGCTCTGTTGGGTGCTGGCGAAGTTGCCACAACAGGCGTACGTGTTCATCGACCGGCCCGGTGTGCTGAGGGTGCACGGCAAGACGGGCGTGCTGTACGGCTACATCCACATCCGCAGCCAGTCATTTGAGCCCATGCTGGACGTCCGTGCGAAGGCCGCCTGAGGGGGAACGACCATGGCAGAGGTAAGCTGCCGGTACCTGATGCTCCGGGGGAGGCTGCGGATGCCCTATTGCCCAGTGCGGCAGATCAGGAAGCCCACCAGGGAGGACGGATGTGGCACGGACTGCCCGCACTACAAGGAGGGATCGCGCATGCCCGCCCCTTCCGCAAGCGCAGACGATGCAGATGGAGCCGGCGACGACGAGAGCCGGCAGAACGCAGCATAGGGAGGCAGGCCATGCGGCGCGACCCCGACACCGACCGCCAACTGCGGGACCCGAACAGGCTGGGGGAGTTTGAGAGGGCGCCGACAGTGGGACCGAGGCTGCGCGAGGGCCTCACCGACCACGAGTGGCAACGACGCAAGCGCGAGCGGCGCCAAGCAAAGGCGCCGGGCGTTGCCCGCATGTTGACCACGGCTACCGACGCCGTCAAGGCCGCCAAACGCCTGGCGAAGACGGCCGACAAGCTGGCCGACCGAGTGGACACGATCCTGGGTATCCGCGCCGGTGACCTACTGTCGTCACGGGAATCCCAGAGCGGCTTTGAGCGCGACCAGGGCATTCCTGGTGACGGCATGGCACAGCGGCTCATGAACCTCTGCTTGGCCGTCAACATTGCGGAGAAGGCCCTTCGCAGGGCCTTGGAAGCCGACGAACGAGGGTGGCCGGATGATGAAGACGAGGCGCCCGGTGTTGACAAGGCCGCGTAACTGGGTATAATCCCCGCAGCCTGAGCTATCATCGTGCCTACCCGGTTACCGGCGTGGGCACGTTGTGGTTCTGCCCGCAGCCCCGCGGGCGCCGTCACGGACCGTAGCCGTATACACGGGACGCCTCCACATTGCCCACCGCACCGGGCAGCCGTCAGCCGTTCCTCCTCGACCCCGCCCTTCGCCGGGCGGGGCGCATACCCAGCCCCCGGTTACGGCCGGGGGCTTTGGCAGTTCTGGTGGTGGTGAGCCGATGCCGACACTCCGCGAGATCGCCCGGGGCCTCGAGGAACTCGTCGCCGAAGTCGACGCTATCCTTGACGAGCCCGATGAGAGCCCGCCGTCTGTCAGCGTCCCCGCCGAGTATGAGGCTTGCCTCTCCGGAGACAACGAAGTGGTCCCCAGAACACGCGAGGAGATCTGGGCGGAGCACCACGAGCACGACATCGAGCGCCTGATGCGCAATCGCCGCCGCGACAGCATGGACTGACTGCAATGGCGAAACCAAACGACGCGAAGACAGACTGGGACGGTCTGAAGGTCCAGTTCGGGCAATGCGACCTGACGCTCAAGGACTTCGCGGCCTCCCAGGGGATCTCTCTGAGCACGCTGAGGCGTCACGCAGGCGCCGATCACTGGCTGGACTACCGCGAGGACGTCCGCAGGCAGGCGGCGGCCATCGCCGCCGAGCAGGCACCTGAAGAGCGGGCCAAGCGTCTCCTGCAGCAACAGGCGGAGCTTGAGGACAAGCTGCATACCACGCTCCTCGCACAACTCGACGCCATCGGTGGCGCCGACAACCCAATAGCACGCAAGACCGAGGCCATCTCCTTCGGGATCATGATGGACAAGCGCAACCAGGAACTGGGGCGGCAGACTGCCGGAAGCGCGGAAGACGGCGTCGTGGAGGAGGTCTACGCTCGCAGGAAGGTCCTCATGAGCCGCTACAAGAACCCTGAAGAGGGCGACGGCAAGTGACGGAAGACCAGCTACTGGCAGCGCACAGCCAGGCCGAGAGTGCGATCTGCAGGTTTCTTGTCGAAAACCTCCTGGACTTCGAGGGCGCGACAGGCGACGAGACGGGCTCCTGGGAGCAGTTCCAGCTCACCTACCTGAACCTGTGCCGCAAGGGGCGGCAGCCGCCTATCGCCATCACGAAGACCCGACAGTGTGGCTTCAGCTTTCTTCTGGCGGCAGAGGCCATTGCCCGCGCAATCCTCGTTCCGGGGTCCCTGACGAACATCGTCTCGATCAACAAGGACGAGGCCGAGGAGAAGATCAGGTACGCCCGGCAGATCAACGAATGCCTGCATCCGGACGTCCGTGTGCAGAAGTGGTTGACGGACAACCGCGGGGAACTCGAGACACCGACCGGCAGCCGTATCCGCAGCCACGCCTGCACCCCTCCCCGCGGCCGTCCGGGAGCAAATCACCGCCTCGACGAGGTAGCACACTACCAGAAGCCGCAGCTCATCTACAACGCCGCCGTGCCGGGCATCACCCGCAAGGGCTCAATCGTCTGTGGGTCCTCGCCATGGGTGCTCGGGGGGTTCCACTACGAGCTGATGGAAGAGCCCAGCAAGTACCCGGACTACGTTCGGCTCTGGGTACCGTGGTGGCACGTGGGGGGCATGTGCACCGACGTCGAGACGGCGAGGGACACGGCGCCGGCAATGCAGACGCAGGAGCGCGTGGAGCGCTTCGGCAGCGACCGGCTCAAGTTTCTCTACCGGAACATGCCGCTGGAGTCCTTCCAGGTAGAGTTCGAACTGGCGTATGCCGACGACAATCTCTCGTGGCTGAAGTGGGAGGAGATCGTCGGCTGCACTGGCCCGGGCGAGATGGATTACATCATTGCCCACAGCTACGACGAGGCACTTGACGCACTGCCCAAGCTCCTATCCCGCCAGTTCGCGGGACCGGTCTACGCCGGTTACGACGTCGCGCGCAAGTCAGACCTCGCGGTGCTAACGCTATTGGAACTGGTGGGCGGGGTCTTTGTCTGCTTCGCGATTCTCATCCTGCCCCAGACGCGCTTCGCCGACCAGGAGGCCCTGCTCAAGGACATCACGCCCATCATCCGCATGGGCTGCATTGACGAGACCGGCATGGGCATGCAACTGGCGGAGAACATGCACGCCCACAGCGTCAAGTGGCAGGGCCTGACCATGACGGCACCGGCGAAGACCGAGATTGCGACGGCCATGCGCCAGCAGTTCCAGGGGCAGGCCGTGGTGATCCCGCCGGACAGGGACCTGCAGCGGGACCTGCACAGCGTGCGTCGCGTCGTGACGGCGGCGAACAACATCACGTTCAACGGTGACCGCGACGACGAGCTCGGGCACGCCGACCGCTTCTGGTCGTTGGGGCTGGCGATGCACGCGCAGCTCGGCATGTGGCAATACCGGGGGCCGATGCCATCGGAGATCAAGCACCCGGTGGGCAGGATCAAGGCGATCAACGCCGACACGGGCGTCGAGCAGGAGATCGAGGTTCGCCCCTGGACCGAGGATCAAGAGCCTCCCCCGGGGCAGACGCTGGAGCAAGCACAGGCGGCTGAGCGCCGGGCGTGGCTGGCCCAGAGGTTTCGACACATGCGCAACATCGGCGAAGAGGATTAGGCATGCCCTACGAGAAGCGCGGGAACATCCTGGTGCCGACAAGCCTAGTGCCGACAGCCCCCACCGACCTCCGCAGGATGGTGGAGGAAGAGGTCATCAAGGGCCTGTTCGGCGGCCAGAGGCCCGTGGGGACGCCCCGCCAGCTATTGCCCATGCTCTACCGCCAGGGCCTGTACCGTGGTGTCCGCGACATCGAGGGTGCCACACGCAAGACAGCCGACTTCCTGCGGAAGATGGCAGAGACGCCCCTCATACGGGCGATCCACTCGGCGATCATCATGGAGGCCGCGACCTACGCGAAGCCCGTGATGACGAGAGACGACAAGGGCTTCGAGGTCTACATGGCCGACGAGGCCGGGGCGCCCACGGCAAAAGACCGCAAGCGCATGGAGCAGATCACGGAGATCCTCGTCCACGGCGGCGTCCAGTACCGTCGCCGGCAAGACAACGCCGTGGGCGTCTGGAGCGGCGACCAGCAGGAGGAGGGCGACCGCTTCCCGGTCCTCATACAGAAGGTCCTGAGCGACAGTCTCACACTGGACTGGTCGTGCATTCGGGTGGAGCCCGCCAACAACCCCAGCATGTACCCCGTGGCGTTCATGCGCGCGATGGACGCGGCGACGGTGCGATTCGCCGACCAGACACCGAAGCAGCAGTGGAAAGACCAGTGGGGCAATATCCCCGACGTGGGCTACGAGCCCCAGTACCGCCGCGGCAAGCGCGTAGAATTCGTTGAACTCGACGAGCTCAACCGGCCGGCGAATGAGTACACGTGGGACGAGGTCTTGCCTCTGGTACGCAATGGCAAGGCCGACCTCGCGCACGCGGGGTACGGCTGGCCGGAGCTCGAAAGCCTGGTGGAGATCGTGTCGGGGATGATGACGGCCGTCGAACACAACGTCAACTACTTCACCACCAATGCGGTGCCCCCCGGCCTGGTCTCGGCCACGGGCGACTGGAACACCGAGTGGCTCGAGACATTCCTCTGGGAGCTGACGAAGCCGGGTTCCGGCAATGACAAGCTTAACCGCCTGCCGGTGCTGTTCGGTGCCCCCGACGCGAAGCTCACGTACACCCCCTTCCGGCAGACCGAGAAACAAGACATGTACTGGAAGAACTGGCTGTCGTTCCTGATGGCCGTCGCCTGCAGCCTCTACCACGTGGCGGCCGAGGACGTGAATTTCCAGGCCTTCCTCACCGTAGGCGGCATGCAGACGGGCACAGGCGGCGACGAGAGGGTCCGGCAGCAGCGGTCAAAGGGCTTCTTCTCGATCATGGGCGCGGCCGAAGACCTCATCAACCGCCGCGTGGTCATGCGGTTCTTCGCCGACAGCAGTGGCGTCGGGCCCTACCGCTGCCGCTGGCGTAACCTCGTGCCGACAGACGAGGAGAAGGAACGCCAGTACGACGAGCAGGACCTGCAGTCCGGCGTGCTGACGGTGAATGAAGTGCGGGCCCGGAGGGACATGCGGCCGATCAAGGACCCGATCGACCGCGAGCTCTACCAGAAGATCGAGCGGTATGTCACCGACAACTACCCCGATGTGGCCCGCTACGACGACCGCTTCAAGGACCTCGTGGAACGCATCTACGAGAACAAGGACGGCAAGTGGGCCATGTGGCCCGACGCGCCGGTGAACGCCGGGCTGCAGATGATCTGGCAGTCGGAACATGAAGCCGACCTGTCGCCGCCTCAGGACGAGGGGCAACAGTGGCAGGACGCCCAGCAGGCGGGTCCGCCCCAGCAGTTCCAGGACATGATGCAGGTCCGGCAGTGGCAGAACGCAACGCGGGGCCAGCAGCCGGCGGACGACGGCGGGGACGGCGATAGCGAGCCCGACGACGAGGAGCCACAGCAGGCGAAGCCCTTCGGGAAGTCGGTGGGCAAGGTGCTTGAGGTCATTGTCCGGCCTCGTGGTCGCCGGTGACGGTCCTTGCGAGACTACACGTCCCCCCGGGCGTGACGGATGAGGCGGCGATAGGGGCCTTCGCCGAGGCACTGGAGAAGGCTCTGAAGAACCCCCTCCCCAAGGGCAAGCGCGGCTGGGGGCGTCGGGACTTCGAGGCCCTGAAGCGCAACTTCCGCATCCAGGTCCACGCGATCTTCGGCGGCGTCGACGACCTGATCCGCACGGCGACGATCCTGCGCGCCGACGACGGCATGTCGTCGTCTTCCCGCTACCACCTTGACCAGCTTATCAAGCGCACGCACAGGCGGTCGGTTGCGCAGGTCAACGCCCTTCTCGACAGGTCTTACCTCTCGGCCTTCGAGTGCGGGCTGCGCGCGGGGGGGGCGAACACCTCCGAGCGGGGCCTGCTGCCAAACGAGAAGCGGGTTGTCCGGCAGCAGCGGTTGAATGAGAACGCCTACGCCGACAACTTCCTGACGGACATCGAGCACAGAGAGGGCTCGATGGAGTACAGGAAGCGCGCGGATCTGTACGTCAACGCCCTTGAGGAGCTCTACTGGCAGGGCTTCGTCTACGCCGACCTCTCGGCGGACAGGTACCTCAAGTGGACGATGAAGGGCAGTGAGACCTGCATCGACTGCTCGTACTTGGCGGGATCGAAGAGCAAGCTGACGGGCAGGTTCCTGCTGACGCCCGGGCAGGTGGAGCAGATCGGGGCCGGTGGCCGGTGGGGGAATGGCGTCTACTCGGCGCGGGAGCTGGCGACGATGGCCGTTACCCCCCAGAGCGGCAAGCTCGCGTGCACGACGCGCTGCCACTGCCGGCTCGTGCCGGTGGAGCGCCCGGAGGGAAAGCCGCGCTTCGGCGAGGCGAGGTTTCCCTTCGAGAGCCTCGAGCACAAGGACTTCACGGGCACGGGGACCGCGAGTGGACGGCGGGATTGTAGTGCACCGCCAGGCAAAGCAGAAGCGGCGCAAGGGCTATGCGAAGAAGGCGGCGCGCACCGAGCACCGCCATGCCGGCCGGGAGAAATAGATGCCAAACAACCTCGTGAAGACAGGCTACCGGCGGGCGAAGGGCGTGAAGAAGGGGTTCCTGCTGTCGTTCCGCAAGAGCAGAAACAACTGGGAAGACCAGCCTCGATCTATAGAGAAGGGGAATGAAGGACAGTTTGCGCGGCGCTATGCGCGGCTGCTGGGGACTGTTGATCCCCGCAAGAAGAGCGAGCTAGTCAAGGCGCCCCTAACTGCCAAGAACCGCCAGTGTGGTATCATGGGGGGAGAGCTTCCTGCGGACTGCCACCAGCCAACCATGCTCGCGATGGCGCGCGAGAGGTCTGCCGTTACCCCAATCGACGCCGGGAACGGCATCCTCGTGTTCGACACAGTCGGAAACGAGGGTGTCGTCGAGCGAGCCATCGAGACGTTGCATAGGCTGCCTCCAGGTCATACCGTGGGGGTCGTCGTGCACATCACCGCGCTGGAGATGGGGCGGAACGCAGATGCCATCTATAGCGTCACCCAGGATGTGGTTCATATCCCCGGCGATGGCTTGGCGGATATGCTGGACACCCGTGGGAACGTAGCGCACGAGATCGGCCATCGCGTCAGGCATATGGCGGAGGCGCTCCAGCCGACCATACTGACTGAGTGCAACTCTGTGATCCGGTCGATGGTCCAGACGCCCATTCGTCATGTCCACGGCCAGTGGCAGGACATGATGGCGGCAGAAGCGATCAGAAGGGCCCTGTTCTCTGTCTCTGAGATGATCGACGAAGGGCTCATACAGACGGAGGAAGAGGCNNAACTTTATGATATAGCCGACTTCGCGCACTCGATCAACATGGCCCCCGGGCCATCAGTGGCAAGGTCGGTGGGGAGGTTCTGGGATGAACGACTTGTCAAGTCGCGAGGAACGCAGCATCGTTCTGGAGGGCGGGTGTGTCATTCGCCGCGACCGGCAGGAGAGAGTGAATCTGCGGGTCGCGAGCGGCGAGGCAGCCTCGTTCGATACCATTCGAAGGGCGTTGAGAGACCGGCAGAGCCGTCTGACGCTGGAGCAGAGCGCAACCTCGCCCAGCGCCGAGGATTTGGCCTCGCCTTCCCAGTAGCCAAGTCCACGGTCAAGGCCCACAGCCGCCGGCTGCCGTCGGGGAAGACAGTCCAGGTGCGCGAGCACCGCAGGAAGGGCGACAAGCACGAGAATCCACAGACCGGCTACGACCCGGTGGCAGACTACCAGGCCAATGGCACCCGCTCGCAGGCCTTCAAGGCGTGGTTCGGTGACTGGGAGCACGATCCCGAACACGCCTCCAAGGTCGTCGACCCCGAGACGGGTGAGCCCGAGGCGATGGTCCCGCTTGTACTGTACCACGGGACGCCTCGCGGGGAGTTCGACAGCTTCGACCCCCATTTGATCGGCACCACCAGCGACGCCGGGTTCTACGGCACTGGATTCTACTTCACTTCCAGCCGTGACGAAGCGGAGCTGTACTCACAGAAGCTGGGCGGCACCCACATGCGCGTCTACGAGTGCTACATCAGCATCAAGCGCCCCTTCGTCATCGACTTCAGGACGCATGAAGGTGCCGCCGAGACCCGCGACCGAGTACGCAGCGTCGGGGCCAGACTCACAGGCGGAGGGTTCATCAACTCGCCAGGAGAGTTCACGGCCTCACTGCGCGCGGCAGGCTACGATGGTGTGATGGCATGGCGTGACGACAGGGAGAACGTTGAGGTGGTTGCTTTGAAACCCGAGCAGATCAAGGCGGTCGGCAACNNAACCTTCGACCCGCAAGAGGCCAGCATGTACAAGGGACTGAGTCCGGGACCACTACTCGCCTTCCGCAAGACCCCTCGCCCCGCCACCCGGCGGGGCTTTTCAGTTCTGGCGAAGGCTGTCGTGCAGAAGAAGGCCTCTACGCGCCGCACGAAGAGTGGGGAGACTGTCCAGGTCAGGGCCCATGTGGAGCACCGCAAGGACGCGAAGCCCAAGCAGGCCATCGGTCGCGACGGCAAGCCGATATTCTATGGGCCTATGTCCGACAAGCCAGTAACTGAGGATATACCCGGTCTGCGCAGGATGAGTGACAAGCAGATACTGCGCCTGTGGGGAGAGCACCAAGAAGAGGGGTGGAACAAGAAGAGCCTTACCCCCGACCAGTGGCGACGCCATCGCCAGAGGCAGAATCTACTCTACGACGAGATGGCATACCGCGCTATCGGCCCGTTCTGGGGCATAGACGAGGACAACCCCGATCCCGCTAGACCGTCCCGCAAGCGAGATCGGGAGGTGGACCCGGAGCGAGTCGGCAAGTCCCTGGGCACCTGGTGCCGCACGGACGGCGGTGCTCGCGTCCTCCTCCGCGACCTCGAGCCCATCCGCAAGGGGCGCGTCAAGGCCCACACACGCACCGTCGCCGGCAAGACGGTCCAGGTCGCATCCTCATGGCGCAAGGATACCCGAGCACGGCCCAAGAGGCGCAATCCGCATACGGCCACGCAGCGTAATGCCATGATGGCCGACGCGATGGAGAAGAGGCACCCGGAGACAGAGCGCTTCACGCTCAAGAGCCCCAAGAGTGGAGACCTGTTGGTTCGTCGCTTCGGCAATGGCCCCAAGCAGGACTTCGCCATCTACGCCGAGGCCGGCAACCATGTGGCGTCCCTGCGCGTGGAGATCGAGAACGATGGGGCGCACGTCACCGACTCGCTCGTGGGCGTGTGGTTCGAGAACATGGATGTGCACCAGAGACTTCTCGGCTGGCTGGTCTCCAGGTATGGCGCCGTGTTCAGCCCCCTGAAGATCACTCGGGATCTTGAAGAACAGTTCCTGAGTATGGGCGACGAGTATGAGGTCACCCCAGAGCGCACCCCAGGCGGC
>MTKZ01009628.1_pt1 | contig 12399 bp, 10 predicted proteins | sample 1042781 | NCBI WGS metagenome assembly MTKZ01 (sample SAMN06212207, study PRJNA360539) | anaerobic digester metagenome | biome: Wastewater treatment plant; material: sludge; isolation source: anaerobic digester fed with sludge from wastewater treatment plant | place: Denmark: WWTP Viborg ...
CGTACACCGCACCCAGCTGGTTGATGCCCAGCTGCGCATAGGAGATGTAGCCGGCCGAGTCGCTCTTCTTCTTGCCGGTGGCCAACATCAGCTTGGCCAGCACCTGCTGAAGCGCCTCGTTGCGCAGCTTCACCTCATCGAGGTAGCGGGTGGAGCGGGTGTCGAAGAGCAGGGCATCCAGCCCGGGGAACTGGAGGTAGAACTCGTTGGTGGGCTGGGCGTTGGCGTCGTCGAGGGACCGCTCGCTGACGAACAGCTGCTGCTCGGCCGACTCGGCGTGGTAGCCCTTGTTGACCAGCTCGAAGAGCCCGGTGAGCGACTCGTCGAGGTGGGTGCCGTTGCGGGCGTGCTCGGTGTCGAGGTCCACCTGGCACAGCTCGCGCAGCCGGTCGAGGCTGTAGCCCTCGGTGTAGGTCTCGTCGTTGGCGGGCACGATGCCCAGCTCGGGGCGGGACTCGGCGTAGAGCAACACCAACAGCCGGTAGAGGTAGCGCAGGCACTGGCTGGTCAGATCGTTGGCGTCGATGCCCGTTTCGGGGTTGAGGTATGCCCGCCCGGTGGAGCGGCGCTGGGCGATGACCTCGTTGGCGAGGATCTCGATGCTGTCGCGGATGCCCTCGCGCAGCGCCTTGGACACCCCGACGGCGTGCTTGTGGGACTTGTCGACCAGCTCGTCGAGCGCGCTTTGGGCGCCGTCGCCATCGGCGCCGCCCGGAAGGAGGGCGTCGGCGGAAAACAGGGCGGCAATGGTTTCGAGCTCGCCCTTGGCCTTGGCGTCGTTGCGTTCGAGGGCTGCGTCGAGGTCGACCGCCAGGTAACGGCCCTCGGCCCACTTGGCCCGCTCAGCCAACAACACGATGCGCCCGCCCAGCACCAGCACAAAGCGGGGCGGTTCGTCGACTGCGAACAGCTCGCCGACCGCGTCGGCGGCGCTGACGATCTTCTTCTTGTCGCCGTGGCGCTGGCCTTCTTGGAGGAGGCGGCCGGCTGCGGGCTGGTCGTCGGTGGGTGGACCGTCGTCGAACAGGTCGTCGGCCGAATCGGCCAGGCCGGCATCGAGGGCGACAAGCCACAGGCCGGTGCCGGTCTTGACCGTGGTCGCCGTCGGCATCGTGAGCCGGTCGGTGGTGTTGCGCACCAGGTCGAGCACCTGACGGTTGGGTTCGAAGCCGAGCGCTTGGAGCACCACGTCGTTGAGGTTCTCGATCGCTGCGGGCACCCGATCTCCGGTGGCCTCGCTGGCGGTCGCCCTCGTCTTGAAGAACCGGCCGGCCGCACCCTTCAGGGTGGTGCGCGCCGACGGTTCGCCCTTGCCCTCCGCCTCGTCCCACGCCCTACGCAGCTCACCGAGGTCGCCGCCGATGACGGCATCCAGGTAGTGGTTGGAGAAGAACTCACCCCGGCTGGTGATCGACGGAAACGTCACAGGGCATCTCTCACCTGCGGTGAGGCTGCTGGATCAGCGCTGTTGCTAGCCGATGCGGGGTACTGCATCTGGATGAGAATGGTCACATGCCCATTCTGGCCGGTGTCACTAGCCTTTGCCCCATGGCGTATCGGCAGCGTCTGGGCTACAACTCCTGCCCATCATCCGCGTTGACGTAGTGCAGACTCTCGCTTCCAGGTTCCCCACATGACACAACGATGTAGTGAGCAGCATCTCGGTCCCGGTTATTGCCGTCAGGAAGCGCCGATACGCTCGACCTCCCAGCCCTGGTCCCAATGAACTCACTCGGGCTTAACGGTCCCCCTCCCGGGCACTCGTACGTCCAGCTAACCCCTCCGAACCAATTCAAGGCTATGAGACCATCGATCGAATCAACGTCATCGGGCTGTTCCAACGATAGAAGGATCGGGCCTTCCAGATAGGTGGCTGCGAGAGTGGGATGGACCGACGCGGGTAACGCGTTCGTTCCAGCAACCCTTCCACCAACATACAGGGTCGATTCGTTGCACGCTGATCCGGTAATCGCCAACGTGATCTCCGGCTTCTCGCCTTTTGCGAACCACGCGCACGACGAATCAAGTTGCCCAGCGGTTGGGCCCTCAATCTCATTCTGAGCCAAGATATCCGCCGCCGCCGACTCAGCTTGTTTATCGAACGTACCGTTGAAAAGAAGGAAGCCGCAGAAAGCCAACCCAAGACATCCTGAGAGCAACTGAAGCGAGCGTTGCTTCCACGGGGGAGCGAGAAAAAGCACCAGACCCCACGCCACAAGCACCATCGCTCCGCCAATCCAGTAAGTCTTAACGAACCCACTGACAAAAACGCCACCAAGGTTGAGGGAGTCGGCAGCACTTGGCCCGACCGCCGACTCAATTGACAGAGCCGGCCCACCCCAGAGGCGCTCACCAACGAAGGGACTAATCACGATACCCACAACAATCGCCACGCCCACTAGCATGATCTGAAGGTCCTCATGCTTGTTGTAGGGCTGGCTGTCATAACCACCCGAACTCCGACGGGCAGAGTGGAGGTTCCGCAGACCCCATTTGTTCTGCACCGCACTGTCAATACGCATCTCGTTCATCCAAATCGCAATTGCGATCGCGCATCTTAACCCCAGCGTGCACACTACTATCAGGAGCAACGTCCCGCCCAACGAAGTTGGGCCGGACTGGAGGAGACGCAAGGTCAGGGTACTGCCTGCGGAGAGACCGAGAAGTAAGGATGGGACCAGGAGAACTTGGGGGGATTCCGTCCGGAGAACCAGGATCAGACCAACTATCGAGATCGCTGCTATTAGAGAAACTAGGGAAATCGCTCCCACAGATACGCCAGAAGTTGTCGCTAGATATGTGTCCCCTGTCAAACCACGGAGGAACCAGGGGTTGCCTATGAACTGGGCTGCCAAAGCCACCGAGCGAGTAGCGGCTCCGGTGGGAGGATCGGCCGCGAACCAGCCTACAAGAATGCCGACAATATTTGACAGGAGGACAATGAGAGCAGCGTAAAGAGAGCGCTCTCGAATACGACGAAACCGAGCTCCATCCATCCTGGTTGCGGTATGGACCGCTCCAGTTGTTGAACCGCCGCCGGGTACCTGAATAGTCATGTCGAACTACTTCCTACTCGAACGCTCACGCCGTAAGCCCTGGTTTAGGCTGTCCAACGCTGCCAACCTAGTGTCATAGTCACTAATATCGTGGGCAACCTTTGCGTTGGCACACCAGGCCTCAGCAGGCGACGATCCCTGTTGGATCAACCAGTCAAACCCACCATCTCCAACGCGTCCCGATCGTTCGAGTTCTTCGGACATGCGGAGACCAGCACGCCCAGTACACGCAAACGGGCAGCCCCTGCAGAACATCGGCGCTTCGCCCGCCTGAGGCGCAAGAGTTCGGGCGACCGGCACCGCTGAGTCCCCGTCGGACGCCGGGCTGAGATCGACATTGACTAACCGAGCAACCGTGTCATCAACACTGAATGCGATCGATCGGCCAACTGTCAGCCGCGCCATATCGTCCACTTGCTCAGGAGGAAGCATCATCGATGCTCCGAGGGTTTGGCGTTCCGCCTCCTCCACGGTGCGGTGCACGATCTTGGTCCCGGTTAACTTGGCCACCGCGGGGTGGAGCCGAGACGGCGCTTGTTCCACGACGATGAATCCTTGTCCCGCACTTCGCAGTTCTGCGAGCGCATCGATGAACGTTCGAGTGCCCTCTGAGGTGGGACCCGATTCTGGGTCAGCGATGATCCTGTGGGCCTCCTCTAAAACAAGAACGTGGCCAAGGCCGCCTAGGAGAGGATTGGCCTCCCTGAAGGAAACGAACCCAGCCAAGAGCAGGGCGAAAATAAGCGAACGTTCCGTTGGGGATGCGAACGCACGAATCTCGATAACACACGGTTTAGAGGTCAGCTTCTGCCAGTCAATACCTCCGGCGGCGTCCGCCAACATCGCCGTACCCATGGAACCCTCTCCAAGGAACTCGAGCCGCCCTTGCACAGAACCCCTGAGGTTGGACGCAGCTTCACCGCGAAATCTCCCTGACCGGATGATGTCATCAGCTTGAGCCGCAACATCATTGAGCGTAGGAGCGCCAGCCGACTCACGGTCCGCAAGGTCGTAGGCTCGGAAGACGGCCCGGCTGAGCACGAGATGGCCGATCGGGAAGAGCTGTGACATATTGAATGCCGAGTCAAATGCAGCAACCACCCTACTTCCATGTTGTCGCGCTGTACTTCCTTCTGGCACTGCAAACGGATTAAAGGCAAGTGCGTCGGGGCCGAGCGATACGTGGTTTACTGGTTGACCAGTCGCCGATATCTCGGCGAGTAGAGCGCCATAATCAGACTTTGCTGGGTCGATGACAAGGAACGGGATCGCTTGTTCTGATGCCCTGGCCAGGATGGTATGCACTGTGTTCGTCTTACCGAAGCCGGGCAAACCGGCCAGCAGTATGTGCTTGTTGAGCGCATCCTTGCTGAGCTGGTAGGGCCGGCCATCAATCGTCGTGCCGATATGCATCGCGCCAGGATCAAGCTCTCCATCGAACATGCCAGAAGGGAGATTTGACATCTTGGCCGTTGATACACCAGGAACGCCGCCTTCGGGCGTTATCGGGAGCCTGAAGGCGTTGTGGGCTTCGACCGGATCGAAAAGAAGCTGGAGTTCCGAGACTGCGGGGTGGTCGGTGAGCGCGAAGGGGCGAGACTCCAAGAGATCAACCAAGTCTCGCATGGAGTCGATATCCGCAGAACTTGTTGGCCGGGCCACGACGAAAGAGCCATGCAAGTCGTCCCTTTCGCCGCCGGTCTCGAACGATCGGGTGAGGTCCACGCCGACGGCCTCAGGAATACCGGCGCTAAGTTTGGTGTCGGAAACCAGGACCACTCTCATGTGAAGGCCGAGCCGAGAAAGTTCTCGCTGCCATCGTCGATAGGCCAACAGGCCGCCGACGATAAGGGGATTTTCGTCATCACTGAGAAGGTCCCTGAATGAGGATGCCTCCTCATTCAGGTACCGATGCAACTCATCGGACGCTCGGGCGCGCTCTACATGAACGATCAGAGCTGTGCAGCCTGGGTGACCGCGCAGTGACTGTAGCGTGGACAGTAATGCCTGCGGGCTCCAGTTCCAGGGGAGGACGACAGGCTCGCGAGTAGGTTTAGCGGTGTCATTAATCGCTCCGCTGGAACTCGAGTCGAGAGATTCAACATGTCGCCTGACCTCCGCCCAGTTCGCCGATTCGGTGTCGCCGAGTGAAAGCGGAACCAGTATCCGGGCGAGCTCCCCGCTCGGTACTGCTTCCAGCGGGTACTCAATCGGCACCGAACTGGTTACCAGCGACGCAAGGTCGCTCGCACCAGTTTGGGATCGCGCTCGACCGAGGAGGTAGAGACCCAAAGGCTCGACAGATAGCGGTCCATGGCTGAGGATCCGAAACTGGACAGCTGTTCCGTCCGGCGAAGACGAGGCGATTGCCCTTAATAAAGCGATCTGCCTGCCGTACGCTTCGGTGATGACGCTCTCGGTTACCGAGGCGTATGCAGCACTTCCCAGGAGATCGGGAAGCCACGGGATGCGGCAGGCCCATACCCAGTGACCGCTCAGGATTTCGCACGGTTCCGGCGGAACCCGAGCCGTCACTCTGCTGCCGCAACCGCTAGTTCAAGATTTTGCCCCTCGAGAAGGCAGCTCAGCACGTTCTTCAGGCCAGTCTCCGGATCAAGTACTTCGGCTCTGACACGCCGGAGCTGCGAAGGGTCTGGGAGCAGAAGGGTGATCCGCAGGACGTCGGAGCTGTCCGAATCGAATCGCCAGGCCGATGAGTTCGTCGTCTGATGCCCTTGCCCGAAGAGCTCGGCACAAATACGGGAAATGAGCCGATCGAAATACCGATGAAACGAAACCACCGAGATGGTTGGCGAGGCATCTAGGCCGTAGGCGGCTGCGATCATTTCGGCGAACCGGGCAAGGTCAGCCGTGCTGGGACTGGCGTCGACAACAGCAACAACCCTGAATCCTGAGAGAGTCTGATGAACAGCGGCGCCAACCAGGTCGTCGTCGGCGAGTCCGAGGGATTCCCAGAGCATCGCTACTGCAGCGGGGCACCCCAGGTTGCTCACCTGAGGTCGATGGGTTGCCGCCTCACCGCGCGGCACGCCGGAAGCGGGACCGTGCTGAGAGCCGGCCCCAGCTGGGGGCCAATCACCCGGGATACTCGCGCCATTCGGATGCATGGTGCGTTCGGCATCCAACCTTTTGTTGGCATTTGGAAGTGCTGTTTGCCCAACCGGTGCCTGGGGAAGGTCGAGGAGGTCTCTCACACCGATGAAACGCTTGAGGTCTTCTGGCGACCGGCTTACTTGACGAATATTCTCAACAATTGCTTGCGTGAGCGCTCCGTCTTGTCGGACACGCTCAACTTCAAGCGCGGTCATCCCCCTTAACGTCTCAAGAAACATGTCCGGATTGGCCAGATCAATCGCTCGCACACCCAGACGCTCCGCCCGAGCGTGAAGGTTGCGATCCTCTTCTTCTTGCGTTGCGGCAGCCCGCTGCTCTCGGTTCACCGCAACGAATGCCTCATCCCAACTTGGGTCGACCTTCGAGATGGACTCGAGGAGGAACAGCCCACCCAGCAGTTCCTGCCCAGCACCAAATATTCCCGTCAAGTTCCTGCCGTGGAGTTCGGCGTGTGTGTTGGGCTCCAGTGTGGTTCGTACAAGCTGGTCGATGGCCTGGGAAACCTCAGTCCCTAGATTCTGGGCGAAGAAGGGACCATCACGCTCCACTCGCTGGAGAAGGTGCTGATAGTCGCGAGCCGGATTCAGCAAGATAGTAGCCGTGACCGATACGTTCGGGAGCCGGTGACCGTCCTCGAGCACGACGTGCGTGACGTTCAAGTCTTCAATCTGGACTGACCCTGTTCGAACCGGAAGAGCTTCCATGTGGGCCGCACGAAACATCCCACGATACTTCTTGCCGGTTAGCACAACCATCTTGGGTTTGCCGTTGCGAAGTATCACGAGTAGGAAGCCGGGGGCTGGGTGGAGACCACCCTCCACCGGTATGATCGCTCCAACCAGACCGAGTTCAATCATCCCAGCATCGGGCCGATCTCGCCGCTTTCGAAGTCTTCACCAGATTCCGAAAGGTTCTCGCCGTCACTGGAATCGTCAAGACCAGAATCACTGAGGTCATCGAACTCGGTGTCACTAAGGTCGTCGAAGAATCCGCCCGGCTGGGAATCGATAAGTTCATCCACCAACTGGATATCGGCCCGCTCATCAAGTCGCTGTTCCAGCCAGTCTCCACCCTGCTCCACCGCGGTCTCAAACTGGTCTTGAGGGCCCAGCGGTGCCTCTTGCCGGGCTAACTCTCCTGCTTCATCCGTGCATGCTTCACGGTCTAGGACGAGATGGGACTCTGACACGGACCGCTGCGTCGGAGACACGAGAGGACTGACCGGCGGCAGCACACCGCTCGTGACCTGAATACCGTTGAACAGTCCGACAGCCAAGGCGGCTGCACCTTTCACGACTACGGGCGCTTCCTTGTCTGTCACTCTGCATCCTCCTACATCGCGGGCGCACATTGCGAGCGAGTCCCACGGCAGCGAGGGCTGTCGCACAACTGCTGAGGGCCCAGACTAGAAACACTACGGCGGAGGGTGCTGGTTTCGCCACTGAGTGCCGCGTGGAGATACGTCCTCATATGTGTGGCCTGTCCCACGCCTTGCGCATCTCGCCGAAATCGCCGCCCATGACCGCGTCCAGATAATGGTTGGAGAAGAACTCACCCCGGTTGGTGATCGACGGAAACGTCACCCTCGGATGCTCCCCGGCAGGTGTCGCCCGCGCTGCGCCGCAGCGCCGCACACGGCAGCGACCAACATCATGTCCGGGGCGGGAACGGGCATGGGGCCATTCTGTCGCGTGCGGTTCAGCCCCGCCCTTCTGGGGTTGGTAACGGCCTCGCAGCGCCGACCCGCCAGGGTGACGCTCACCGGGGACTGCGGCCCATGGCACGCAATTGATCCCGCCGACACTCGTCATGCCCTCGGGCATCGGCTAGCGAGCTGGCCGGTTGATCCTGACCCGCCACGCCACCCAGATCCGCGAGAACTCGTGATCGGGCCTGGCCGCGCTGGGCAGCTACTGGAACTCATCGTGATTCCGGCGGATACTGAGCACCGAGTGACCACTCCATGAGACTTCGTCCGAGCACCAGGGCCAAATATCTATGAGCACCAAGTCGGCACCCAAGCCAAGCACCGACACCCCGCTCTTCCCCGCCGGGGACTTTCTCGCCGATGCTGAGGGCTACCTGTACGAGCCGACCGGCGAAGCGGTCATCATCGACGGCAAGCACGCCTCGATGGAAAGCACCAACGCGGAGGCAGACCGCTGGGCCAACCACGAGTGGTAGTACCCGGCCCCTTGAGCGTTCCGGGGCATCAACGGTCGTTGACGAGGCAGAGCCCAAGATCATCCGTTCCGTCTACCGTGACGGCAACGATATTTTGCACGCGTACCGCCATCCGCTCTGGACCGACAAGGACAATGACCTGAGGGTTGTGGTCGGTCCCGATCGGGTCGGCAACCTTCTGGGACTCGGAGTTGCAACGGGCAGAACTCAACAAGTCGACGTCATCGTTCACGCAATGCGAGTCCGAGCGAAATACCTGAGGAGGGTGTATGCCACGAACGCTCCAAGAGATCATCGATCACGCAGAAGAACTCGCTGACCTGTTCGAGTCCGACGTTCCGACTGCGTGGGCGGAACAGCCCGTCGCCGAGTACCTGCTGGAGCGAGCCGTTCTTCTCCGAGCGAGCACCGAGACCGATGTGCGCGATGCCGTCATCCGGTCTCGGCAGGACGGCATGACTTGGAAGCGGATCGGCGAGGTCCTTGGCACGTCCGCCCAAGCCGCTCAGCAACGGTACGGCAAGATGGTCGACGACTCGTCCAGCGCGTGATGTTGGTGCGGGACTCGTAACCGGGGAGCACGCCCAGCGAGGCGTTGACGAGCCGACGACCTGGGAACATCATGGCCCTGACCAACAAGAGCCGCACCGCGATCTACAGCGGCCTGACCGACATCATCGACGAGGACGCAGTCGAAGAAATGCTGACCAACTTCCCGGCCCGAGACATCGACGAACCCGTCACTCGCGACTACCTGTCTGCACAGCTCTCCCGAGCTGAGTCACGCCTCTCGCGCGATATCCACGAGTCCAAAGACGAGATGAACCGCCGCTTGACCTCCCAAACGCGATGGATGGTCGGCATGATCATCGCCGTCCCCGCAGTCACCGTCGCCCTTCAGGTTTTCATCAAGTAGCCCCGGCTTGGCGAGCGGCCCGACGGGGCGAACGTCCCGCTCGAACGGCTCTCCCATAGGCTCGCTTCGGTGAAACCCAGCGCCCGGCTGGCCGCCTCCCTCGTGTCGCTCGGCGTCGTGGTGTTTCTGGGTGCGCTGGTTGCGTCGTGGGCCCAGGACGCCATCGCTCCCTGGAGGAACGTCGGCGAGGCCGAAACCGGCTCGCCGATCACGTTCCATGCTGCCGACACCACCTACCGGGTGCTCGCCTCCGGGCCGAACCACCCCAAGGTCGACCGCATCGGCTGCGACATCATCCTGAGCGACGGAACGACCCAACGCATCCTGGGCGGAGAGGGTTCGGTGGCGCCTAACGACCGTTTCGGCGTCTCACGGGTGATCGAGTTTGAGGCGCCGGCCGGCGCCCCGACCACGGTGCGATGCGAGGACCGGCTGTCGCCCCGCTCGACCGCCGGACAGATGCAGGTGGTCGACGCCTCCGGGGCGATGTCGTCGGTGGCACTCGTCGGCGGCCTACTCGGCACTGCGCTGGTTCTGGTGGGAATCGGCATACCGATGTTGGCCGCCCGGCGGGCTCCAGGCTGACGCCAGGATCGGGCGCGGTGGGCACTCGATAACGGGTGGGGGCCACCGGGGACTGCAGCCCATGTCCGGCAGCGACCTCGGCCCGTAGGTTGGTCAGTGCGCACAGCGAGGCGTTGACCAGCCGACGGCGGGAACACATCATGGCCTTAACCAACAAGAGCCGCACGGCTATCTACACTGGTCTCAGCGACATCATCGAAGAGGAAGCGCTCGAAGAGATGCTGACCAACTTCCCAGCCCGAGAAATCGACGAACCCGTCACCCGCGACTTCCTCACTGCGCGGATTGCTGAGATCGACGTTCGAATGGCGCAGATGGAAACTCGCATCAACGCCACGCTGGACAAGCGGTTGACATCACAAACGCTATGGATGGTCGCCATGATCGTGGCCGTCCCCACAGTGACGGTCGCCCTTCAGGCTTTCGTGAACTGAGCTGACCAAGCGGCTGCCGTTCGACCGGCCACATCAGATTGTGCTCGGCTTGGGTCAGCGGTGGTTCGGCCCCACCAGCACGGCCAGCACCCGGATGAGCGGGTCGCCCTGGGTGCGCATCGACTCGATCAGCTGGGCCGTGTCTGAGCGCACGGCAGCGATCACCTTCTGGCGATCCCGGCGTCGGTGCTCCACCAGGTCCATCGCCAGCGCTTCGGATTGCATCTGCCACGCATCCAACCGCACCTGCGGCTCGGCCAGCCGTTCGGCCAGCTGCGCCTCGTAGGTGACCCGGCGCACCACGAGCTCGCCGCGCACCTGCTCGATGACGTCACCTAGCTGATCCTGGAGCGCCTCGACATCGATCGGGGTGCCGGGGTTGGCCATGTCGGCGTCGACGTTGGCCCGCTGAAGCACCTCGAACAGGTCGGCGATCACCGGCGTGCCGAGATGCTCGGTGACCGCCATCCACTCGACCAGCTGCGGATGCCCACGGCCGTTGGAGTACATCCCCTGCACGCAGAAAACCGGGGCGTCCACGTCGGCGACGATGATCGGCGCCTCGTTGCGGCCCACCGTGGCCAGCACCTTGTCGACCAGCCAGTCGCCAAAGGGGTGCAGCGGTGCGAGGAAGCCCACATCGGGCCAGCCCGAATCGGTCGTCTCCCGGGCCTTGTCCAGCTGCGCGTTTGCCAGGGTCTCGTTGCCGGTGAGCTTCAGCCGCTCCGCCACCCGCTGCTCGACCAGGTAGGTGCGGGGCAGCGCCTTCATGCGGCCGATCAGGTCCTTGGGCGGAACGAGCGACAGGAACGTGTCGTCGCCCAGGTCGCGGCGCACATCCATGATGGTGTCGGCATCGTCGAAGGCCTGGTGCAGCGCCTCGTCGACGAACGCCCCGTCGCTCTCGAACAGGCTGGGAGGCCGGTGGACGGGCACGGCCTGGGTGCCGGTGGCGCCCGACAGCACCGCCATCAGGTCGAAGGCCGCAGTCGGCTCGGCCGGGATGGCCTCGTCAGGGTCGGTGCCGGCACGCAGGCTGGCCATCACCGCCTCCTCCTCGAGCGCCTCGGTGTGCACGCCGAGCAGCGAGGACGAATCGCCGAACGCCCGATGGGCCTCGTGCTCGCGCTGGAGCAGCTTGGTGAAGATGCGCACGTCGCCGTTGAGGTGGGGATGGTCGGGGTTGAGCAGCAGGGCCCGCACGTCGGGGGCGTGGCGCTGGCCGTAGCGGTCGATGCGGCCGTTGCGCTGCTCGATGGTGATAAGCGACCAGGGCAGATCGAAGTGGATCAGGTGGTGGCACTGGCGGTGCAGGTTGACGCCCTCGGAGGCCATGTCGCCGGTGAGCAGCAACTTCACGCCGGACTCGGCCAGGCCGAACTCGGAAATCACGTCCATCTGGCGCACGTCGGCCATGCCGCCGTGCAGCACCCGGACGTCTTTGTCCCTCAGCTTGAGGGCCTTGGGCACGGTGGCGGCCAGCCAGTCGAGCGTGGCGATGCGCTCGGAGAACACCACCACCCGGGTGTTGCTGCGGGGGCCCACGCCGATCTCCCGGAGCTGTTGGATCAGCGCCGTCAGCTTGGAGGCGCTCGTGTCGTCGATGGCGGCGTTCAGCTCGCCCAGGCGTTCGAGTGCTGCATCCTCTGTGGAGATGGCTGCCGTGTTGACGCCCACGTCGGGCATGTCCCGCTTGGCGAGGGTGGCGCGGCGGGCGGCGATGGTCTCGCCCAGCGCCCGGTGCGACGACAGCGCCGCCTTGAAGAGCGTCCACGGAAACAGGGTGCGGCCCTTGCCCGACGTCGGGGCCGTGCCCGAGGCGGGGTGGATCCAGGTGTTGGCCAGCTCGGCGAACATGGCGTTCTCGGCGGCGGACGCCTCGATCAGCAGCGGCTGGGGCTGGAGCCGGTCGGCCCAGTCGGCGCGCACCTCGGCGGCCACCTCGTCGTGGGCCTTGTGGCGCCGCACGTACAGGTGGTCGATGTCGGCCGCGTCGATGTTGGTGGGATCGGCGATGGCGGTTGGGTCGAGCAGGCGGATCAGCTCGGCGAAGCTCTCGGGGTCGCCGTTGTGCGGGGTGGCGCTGGTG
>MTKZ01013255.1_pt1 | contig 12392 bp, 16 predicted proteins | sample 1042781 | NCBI WGS metagenome assembly MTKZ01 (sample SAMN06212207, study PRJNA360539) | anaerobic digester metagenome | biome: Wastewater treatment plant; material: sludge; isolation source: anaerobic digester fed with sludge from wastewater treatment plant | place: Denmark: WWTP Viborg ...
TGAGATAATGAAGCTGGGACAGCATTTTCTAGTGGACGAGGCTATAGCCTTACGCATAGCAGAGTACGCCCATCTAGGTCCTGACGACTGGGTTTTGGAGATCGGGCCGGGTGAGGGAAGCCTCACTGCTGCTCTGGCGGCAAAGGCGGATCAGGTCTACGCGGTGGAGATAGATCCCGAGCTGGCGGCCCAGCTTACAGGGCGATTCTCCAATGTTCAGGTGGTCACCGGGGATGCTCTCAAGGTACAGCTGCCGGAGTGCAACAAGATCGTATCCAACCTGCCCTATCAGATATCCTCCAGCCTGACCTACCGGCTGCTCTCACGGCCTTTTGAGATGGCGGTGCTCATGTATCAATGGGAGTTTGCCCGGAGACTGAAGGCCGCTCCCGGCAGCGATGAATATGGCAGGCTGGCCATGACGGCGGGCTTCTTCTGCCGGATCGAGGTCCTGGAGAAGGTCTCCAAGATGGCCTTCCGGCCTGTGCCCCAGGTGGACTCAGCCATAGTTCGGCTGCTGCCCCGCCCGGATCGCCCGGCAGGCGAAGCTTCAGATCTGATCAGGCTGGCGGAAGGGCTGTTCAATAACCGGCGCAAGAAGGTGAAGAAGGGGCTAGCCTCCTTGGGGGCGCGGCCACAGGACCTGGCAGAGCTTGATTCAGAGCTTCTGGAAAAGAGGCCAGAGCAGCTTTCATCGGATGATGCAGCGGGCCTGGTGGGGGCCATATCACGAAAGAGGCATAGCCTGAAATAATTGTCTGCTCTAGAGCAGCTGATCCTCTGTGTCCGACGCTGCATCCCAGGCCAAGACCGGCAAGAATATCCTCTTATTGGGCCTGGTCAGCCTTCTTAACGATATCAGCAGCGAGATCATCCAGCCGGTGCTACCTCTTTTCCTGGCTTCATTGGGAGGCGGGTCTCTGGCCGTGGGCCTGATAGGTGGGTTTAGTGAGGGTCTGCCCAGCCTGATCAAGCTCCTCTCCGGCTGCTGGTCGGATCACATGGGCCGGCGCAAGCCTCTGGTGGTGGCCGGCTATGCCCTGTCTGCGTTGGGCAAGATCCTTCTGGCAGCGGCCAGCAGCTGGCCGGCCGTCTTTGCTCTGAAAAGCCTGGAGAGGTGCGGCAAAGGCCTGCGATCTGCCCCCCGCGATGCCATGATCTCCGAGTCCGCGTCTGCCAAGGCCAGGGGCCGGGGATTCGGGCTGCACCGGGCCATGGACTCCGCCGGGGCGGTGATGGGATCACTTCTGGCTTATATTTTATGGCAGGCGGGGCTCTCCTATAGCTCCATCTTTTTGGTCGCGGGAGCTTTATCCCTGTTGGCATTGCTGCCTTTTAGAATGGTGAAGGAGAGCTACATCGCTCCCAAATGTGATATTCAGTGGAAGCTCTCCGAAATTCCTCCCGATCTGGGCCGATTTCTGGTCATCGCCTGCCTTTTCGCCCTGGGCAACTTCAGCTATATGTTCTTCATACTCCGGGCCCAGGGGATCTTCTCCGGAGGACAGGCAGCTGCCTCGGCCATATTGCTTTATGCCCTATTCAATTCAGTCTATGCCCTCCTAGCCCTGCCGGCGGGCATCTGGTCCGATCGCATAGGCAGGAGAAAGGTTTTGGCCGCGGGATATGGCTTATTTGCTCTGACCGCTCTGGGTTTTGCCCTGGTAAAGAGCTTAGCCGGCCTGATCATTCTCTTCGCCCTCTACGGCCTGGTTTATGCCCTGGTGGACGGATCGGAGAGGGCCTTTGTCTCCGACCTCAGCCCGTCCGGCCTGCGGGGCAGTGCTCTGGGGCTTTATTCCGGAGCCTTGGGCCTAGCGGCCATAGCCTCCAGCCTTCTGGCCGGGGCCATCTGGGAGCTGTGGGGGCCGCAAGCAACCTTCCTCTTCGGGGCTGGGGCAGCAGGGATGGCGGCGGTGGGGCTGATGGCGTGGAGGAAAAGGAGTGGAATACAGCCATGAAGATCGTATACGACAATAATCTCGCCGCCCGATACCCGGCCAATCCCGTAGAGAGCCCGGACAGGGTGGCCATCCCCGCCCAGCTGCTGCGAGAAGATGGCTATGAATTCGTGGATTTTAAGCCCGCCTCTCCTGAGGACATCGCCAGGGTGCATGGTCGGGAGCACATGGAGCTGGTGAAAAAGATGGGGCTCTATGAGGCTGCCGCTCTGGCCGCCGGGGGGGCCATTGCTGCGGCTGAGCTGGCCCTGGCGGACGAGCCGGCCTTCGCCCTATTGCGCCCTCCCGGCCACCATGCCTCGGCCAACCGGGCCTGGGGCATGTGCAGCTTCAACAATATGGCCATAGCCCTAAAAAAAATCCGGCCTGCCGCCAGGCGGGCACTGATCATAGACATAGACCTGCACTACGGTGACGGCACTGCCAGCATCTTCCGGGGCGACTCTAAGGTCAAGATCGTCAATCCATGGGCGGTGGACGAGAGCTTTGAGTATCTGAATATGGATGAGAGCCGATATCTGAGACAGGTGGAGGATGCCTTTGCCGGCTTCCAGCCGGACATAGTAGCCGTCTCCGCCGGCTTTGACACCTATATCGAGGACTGGGGAGGGCTTCTCCGGCGGGAGGACTATGGCAAGATCGGAAGATCCATCCGGAAGGGAGCGGAGAGCTGCGGAGGGTGCAGGTTCGCCCTGCTGGAGGGAGGATACCATCCGGATCTAAAGTGGTGCATTAAAAGCTTTATCGATGGGTTTCAGTGAGATCCTTCTCTTGGCAGGGGAAGCTGTTTTTATAGATGATCTTATCCAAGAAAAGAATGAAGGCCCCGGGTCTTAAACCCAGGGCAGGTATTGGGAGCCGCTAAGAGTGGGATCGGCGTTCTTGGCATTTCTGAGATCCACGTTTTTGGGCAAGAGGTTCACATCGTTTGTAGTATAGCTCGGGCCATTTATCTCACTCATGCCGTCGATCTTATGAGGTATTCCGCCAGCTGTGGTATTGTTAGCAATGAGGACCGGCTTGGTCAGATCAATTCCACCGGTAGGCATCTTCGACATCATCAGGGTGGGGTCCTCTCCAAAATTCTGCCTGATCCAATCGTTGTATCTATCAACCTCGGCATTGAAGCCGGTTACATTGATGCCGTTGAGTGCATTCTGATATGCCTGTCCCATCTTGAATCCGTACATCAGGCCGTCTGCGGCGCCCCGCTGCCAGTCATTGTATTCCGCCGCTGCAGCCAGGCTGATCAAACATAGAATTATGACAATGTACTTCATTTCTCCTTCACTCCTCTCTTATATCTTGGATTCTCAGAGCAGACACTACCGGAAGGCTGGAGGAAGTTCATAGCCTACACTTGTCGATGGAGCTGAGCCGGAGCCCTCAAATGTGACATCGTCCCTTTCCACATAGACCGGCAGCCCGGAATAAGGATCCACATAGAAGTATTTGACTGCTGCACCGCCCGGCGGCGTATAGGAATAAATGGCCCTTCCAGTAAATGCATCCACCCCGACCCGGCGATAAGAGCTATCCGGATTGTCTATGGGACCAGGATTATTGAAGGGATCCCTGGCCAGGGTTCCATTGACCAGCATGTTACCCTTGGGAATGGTCCCCCAGTTCCATAAGGTACTGTTGCTGTCATTGTTGCTGCCCTTCACATCAGTTTCATTGGCGGTCAGTGAGCTTATGATGCTCCTTCCCAGGTCTCCGCCTATGCTCTGAAAGCGATCCTCGTTCTGGGCAAAACCCATGCCTGCCAAAAGGCAGGCAATCAATAATGCCGATACTGCCAATTCTGTTTTCATACTGCCCCCACCGATTTTCAGTCGGTGAAAAGCCATAAAGGCTTTCGCATAACGCTATCGTTTTTCCTCTTTCTTCTGCTGCCATTGCCCCAGCAAGCTTCTCCCATGCCTTAACTGAATATTGGCGGCAGAGAAAAGCTCGTATTTTCTGCAACATACTGGCCGGAAATGGGGGCGTAGCTGGTGTAGAGCGCCTCCCCGGTCTGCGGATTGAAGTAAACATAGACCAGCTTTCCGGTCTTGGATTCAGTATAAGTATAGTAGTAATGGCCTGTGACCGGATCGACATAAGTCTTCACTGGCAGACCGGTATCCGGATCGCTATAGGCATAAGCGGGCGAGCTAACACCATAGGGATCAACAAGAGAGTCGCCCAGCCAGTTGGAGACGACATTGAGCTTTTTTAAGGAATATATGGGATCTTCTACCAGCATTCCATCTACGATCTTGCTTCCTTTGGGAGAGCTGCCCCAGCTCCAAAGGCTTCCGCTCTCATTCTCTTCTGGTTTGGTATCATTGAGATCGATGGTGCTGATCAATTTCTTGCCATAGTCTCCACCTATGCTCTGAAAATGGCCTGCCTCCTGCCCACTGCTTATTGCAGCAGAAAGGCATAGCACCAGGATGGCAGAGATTGCCCATATGCTCTTCATCTGCAAAGACCCCACTGGTCGTTGCATCTGAGACCGGGAAATAAAAGCCTTTTGGGATTGGCTTTGAATATACCTATGATTTTCTAGATCAGATTATCGGCCAGGCCTCCAGCCAGAGATCTTATGATATCGATCGGCGCAGAGGCGGCCTTGACCTCTTTGCCTGTATCCGGATCAACATAGACGTAGACCATCTGACCGGCCTCCTTGTCCTCATAGGTGAAGTAGGTGAAGAAGGCAATTCCGGTATTGGGATTGAGGATGTGATAATACTTTTTCCCCGTAACCGGATCGGAATAGACTTCCATGGGCAGGCCTGTATCGGAATCGCTATAGAGCTCATCCAGCCAGTTGCTGGTCAGATTCAGCAGGGGGCGCAGATAATTGGGGTCTCTCTCCAGCTGGCCGTCCACTATCCTGCCGCCCCGGGGAGCCCCGCCCCAGCTCCATAGATCGCTATCGTTATCCTGACTCTGATTTGATGCTATATTGCTCGGCTTTGGCTGATCGGCAATGCCATTGTCTTTCTTGTAGTCATCAATCCAATTCTGGGCAAACTCGCCGCTCACGCTCTGGAAGGCGGGCGGGCTCTGTCCTGAAGAAAGCAAGGGAAAAAAGCAGGCTATCAGCAGTAGCTTGAAAATGATGGGGGCAGAAGACCTGGCATTCATGGCTTGTTACAGCTCCAGAATACTGATTTTCTCAGTTATGATAGAGATCCATCCAATCCTATTCAATCTTTCTGGCTGCCACCTCAATGGCTCTGACCACGCTGTCCTTGGGGATTATGGTGGCCACGGGAATGGAGAGCAGCCTCTCTACAGTGGGGCTGACGATGGGGGCGCAGACCAGGGCGGAGGCGCCATCCCTCTCTGCCCGGATGGCAGCAATAATGGCCTCCTCTATGTTTGTGGCCGAGTACTCCCGCAAGGTGAGCATCTTGTCACCAATCTTCATCTTCTTCTCGCTGATCTTGTCCAGAACGGGACGGGCGGCGATGATGGCGATGAAGTTGCCCTCTGAGCCCTCCAGCTGCCGGACGGTCCTGACGACCTGGCGAAGGGTGGTGATATTCGGCTCCCTGTGCCCGGAGAGTATCTTGTAGAGGGTGCTCTGGGGAATGGCGGAAATCCGGGAAAACTCCCGGGCGGACAGGCCCAGCTCCCCCAGGACATCTTTCAAAGTCTCCCTCAGGCTCTCGTCGGATTGAAAGGCGGCCCTCATCAGTCGCTCCACATTTGGCATACTATTGGGCAATGCCACTTTGATATTTCTACTTTTGGGATAAAAATCTGAATGATTGGAAAAGGCTTTTATATTCTCTTAGGGAAACATTGGGCAATAGTAAACGACTTTAAATCAGTTTTCACAAAAAGGATAATATCTTTCCCAAAACAGAAAACATTATATTCTAATGCTGGATACTTTCTCCCTATGGGCCAATTTCTGCTCAGATGTGTGAATGATGGAGCGCTCCAGCCGCAGTATGCTCTGAGCTGTCCCCATGACCAGTCTCTATTGCGCGCCGAATACCGGGCCAGGCAGATTCAGCCCGGTGATGCCCCAGGCATCTGGCGCTTTCTGGATTGGCTGCCGGTAGAGAAAGCTTTCCCCGGCTTTGAGGCCGGCCCTGTTACCTACAAAAGCCGGGGCCTGGCGCGGGAGCTTGGCCTGGAAAACCTATTCATCAGCTTCAATGGCTACTGGCCGGAGAGAGAGGCGCGGCTTCCCACGTGCAGCTTCAAGGACCTGGAGGCTGCTCCCACCATAGAGAGGCTGAGAGAGTGGGGAGAGAAGGCCACCCTGGTCCTGGCCTCCGCCGGAAACACGGCTAGGGCCTTTGTCCATGCAGCCTCTCTGGCTGGCTGGCCTCTGCTTCTTTTTGTGCCGGAAAAAGCCCTGGACAGGATGTGGACGGTTCTGCCCAACGGAGCCGGGATGGTGACGATGATCGCCGTGCGCGGGGATTATTATGATGCCATCGTCATGGCCGAGAAAGCCTGCTCCTATCCCGGCTTTATTCCCGAGGGAGGAGCGCGAAATATCGCCCGGCGGGATGGGATGGGGACAGTGATGCTGGATGCGGCCTTCTTCGTTGGCCGGATTCCGGAGCATTACTTCCAGGCAGTGGGCAGCGGCACGGGAGGCATATCCGCCTGGGAAGCAGCCCTTCGGCTGAGAGGGGACGGCCGCTTTGGAGATAATATGCCCCGGCTTCATCTGGCCCAGAATATCCCCAATGCGCCAATATTTTACCAATGGAAGGGCTTGCCGGCAGAACCCACCAGGGCGGATATGTTTGATGATGTTCTCTTCAACAGGAGGCCCCCGTATGCTATTCCCGGCGGGGTCAAGGATGCTTTAGAGGAGACAGGGGGCGATGTCTATGGAATCACAGATGACGAAGCAGAGCAGGCCAAGAGGCTTCTGGAGGAGAGCGAGGAGATAGACATCCTCAATGCCCCGGCGGTGGCAGTGGCCGCGCTCTCACAGGCAGTGCAGGAGGGCAGGGTACAGCCCAAGGAGACCATCCTTCTCAATATCACCGGGGGAGGGCTGGCCAGGATGAAAGAGGATTATGAGCTGCAAGCTCTCCCGCCGCTGGCGACAGTCAGAAGCTGGGAAGAGGCAGCGGAGCTAATAGAGGAAAAGAGATGAGCCAGACTGCGAATTATTCTATCAGGCCGCTGACGCTCACCATTCAGGGCGGAGTGGACAAAAGCGGCTGTCCCGATGGCGTGCCCTCCATGGAGATCGCTCGGGGAGAGATCATAGGAATAGTGGGGCCCACGGGTTCGGGAAAGAGCACACTCATAGCCGATATCGAACAGTTCGCCTGGGGCGACACTCCCTCCGGCAGAAGGATCTTGATCAACGGCCTGCCTCCGGCTCCGGAGCTGCGCTCCGATCCCAGAAAGAAGCTGGTGGCCCAGCTCTCCCAGAATATGCACTTCCTGGCGGACATGTCGGTTGGGGAGTTTTTGCGCATGCATGCTAAGTCGCGGGGTAAGGACCCGGCTCTGGCGGAGAGGGTCATTGCCCTGGCCAATACCCTCACAGGCGAGCCGGTCAATCCCTCCTTCCAGCTCACCATCCTGAGCGGCGGCCAATCCAGGGCGCTCATGGCGGCGGATATCGCCGTGATCAGCGACTCGCCCATAGTCCTCATCGATGAGATAGAGAACGCCGGGATCAAGAAGCAGGAGGCTCTGCGGCTTTTGTCTGGCGAGGGGAAGATAGTGGTTGTGGTAACCCACGATCCCATGCTGGCTCTGATGGCCTCCCGGCGCATAGTGATGAAGAACGGGGGCATGGTCAAGGTCATCAGCACCAATGAGGAGGAGCAGAAGATCTTCAAGGATATTGAGAAGGTGGACGGCTGGCTGGCCTCTCTGCGGGAGACCATCCGTCAGGGCGAGGCAGTATCTTGAAGATGGTGGTGGCGGCGGGCACTCCCGGCTCGGGCAAGACCTCGGTGCTCATGCATGCAGTCAAGGATCTGCTCCGGGCCGGGCATCATCCGGCGTTGGTTAAGATAGACTGCATGTGGACGGAGGATGACGCGCGGTTCAAGCGGCTAAATGTGCCCGTAGCAGTGGGCCTCTCCCGGGACATGTGCCCGGACCACTATGCCATATACAATTTTCAGGAGATGATGGACTGGGCGGCGGCACAGAAGGCGGATATTTTGCTAAACGAGACCGCCGGGCTGTGCCTGCGCTGCGCTCCTTATCCGGACAAGGCCCTGGCGATATGCGTTATAGATGTGACCACCGGGCCCAACAGCCCTCTCAAGGTGGGGCCGCTTCTCACCACTGCCGATGCGGCGGTTATGACCAAGGGGGATCTGGTCTCCCAGGCGGAGAGGGAGGTCTTCCGGGAGAGAATCATCGAGGCCAATCCGGGATGCCGGATTATCGAGGCCAATGGCCTCACGGGAAAGGGATCGGCGGAGCTGGCGGAGCTGATACGCTCCTGGCCGGATGTGAGCGGGGAGATGGTTCTCCGGCACAATCCTCCTCTGGCCATCTGCACCTTATGCACCGGCGAGCTGCGGGTATCCAAGAAGCATCACCGGGGAGTGCTGCGGCATTTAGACGGCTTCATGGAGTACAGCGGGGAATAGAGGAAAGAGAGTCATGAAGCATATCGAGAAGCTGCTGCCGGGATACAACTGCGGGGAGTGCGGCCTCTCCAGTTGCCGGGAGTTTGCGACCAAGCTGGTGGACGTGGCCGGGCTGGAGCGCTGCCCCATGCTCAAGCAGGAAAGGTTTTCGGGCCGGGCGGAGCAGATTGCCCGTCTCCTGGCCTGCCCGGATCGGGGGGAGGAGATCGTGGGCGTCCTGGACGGCCTGCGGGCGGACTTTGCCCTGGGGCCGCTGAAGGGCGAGGCCTCCTGCCGGGAGGATGTGCATCCCTTCAACCCGGCGGCGCAACTGCAAGAGGGCGACATATTCCGCTACCGGCCCCTGGGCTGCCCCATCACCCATTTCGCCAGGGTGCTCCGGTCGGATAAGGGAATAGTCACCGTCCACCTGGTGGGGCCGGTGCACCTGCTGCAGGGCAAGCCCGCCCCTGAGGACATCGGCATCTGCCTGGTGACTGCCTTCGAGGGGCTGGTGAGCCGGGGCAGGAGGCCGGAGGTGGGGGAGACGGTGCGCTTTTTGCCGGAACACTGCATGATGCAGAAGGTGCACTCCGGTGTGGTGGTGCACTCGGAAGGAGAGAGGGTGAGGATCGAGGGGATTGATCTGAAGGTGTGGTAGACAGATCCGTCAGTCAAATCAGTCCTGGTTTCATCCTCTGATGCAGAGACTCAATTTTCCGCAAAAGGATTTATGCTCAAAGATGGCAGTTCTATCTAACCTGAGGGCTTAGAATGTATGAGGATAGAATAGCAATCGATCCGGCAGTAAGGCACGGAAAGCCGATCATAAGGGGCACCCGTGTTCCTCTGGAGATAATTCTTGGCTCACTTGCAGGCGGCATGGAGATCGATGAGATCGTCCGGGAATATGACCTGCAGAAGGAAGATGTTCTTGCAGCCCTGGAATATGCCACTCTGCTGATTGCTGGAGAAGAGATCTTTGCCTATGCCCAGGCTTAAGTTTTTGCTCGACGCCGATATGCCCAGGTCAAGCGCTGCTGCCATTCTCTCTCTGGGCTTTGATCGTGCAGAATGTTAGAAATTAATCTGCGCGCTTGAGGCGCTTGACGGTCTGCGAGCCTATTTCGCCCTGGCGCAATAAAGCGGCAAAGCTTCCCGCTGGAATATAGCCACCTCCAGGGCGGCGGCGGTCTACGCTTGGTGGCGGCAGATGGTGTCGGGGCATGTCTACTCTTTCAGTATCTGCCTGATCTCTTGCAAGACATCTGCCAAACACATTTCCCTGGACTCCTCTAATTGAGGAACATGCTTGTGATCGGGAAAGGTGGGAAGATCTCTATGATGGGGCGAATTGTCCCACCTTATTCTCAGAGATCCATCCCTGCCCTGCCAGTGATAAGAATAAAAATAGCCATCAAGGGAGCTATACTCCTTGATATGAAGCAGGCTGTCATCGATTAGGACTGCCTTGCCCTTTAGAAAATAAAAGCTCTCACCGCTCTTGAAGTCCAGGATTTCAAAGCTCTTAAATAAGCTCATCCTGAAGCGATTCTAAAGTTCCTTGCATCTTCGATCTTCTTAAGCCGCAATTCGAGATCCTTCAGGCTATCTGCGTAGGCCTTCCATTCGATAAAATCGTCCCAGCGCTCGAAGTCCTCAGGAAGCTGCTTTAATCTCTCTTCGAATGCTTTGAGGCCGCAGCCGTGCTTCATCTCAAATGAACTGATCCTCTCTTTCACAGGTGCTATCTGGGAGATAAGCTTCAGCCTTTCGAATGCCTTTATGTCATCGACTGTGACGACAATTCTTGCATCTTCACCCATCAGCCATATTTTAGGGCTCTTAGTATATATTTTCCATCCTGATCTACAGCTCCCCCTGCAAGGCCCTCTCCAGTACCGCCGGCATGTAGCCGCCTCCAGGGCGGCAGCAGTCTCCGACTGGTGGCGGCGGGCACTCCCGGCTCAGGCAAGACCTCGGTGCTCATGCATGCGGTCAGGGATATGATCCGGGCCGGGCGGAGCAGATCGCCCGTCTCCTGGCCTGCCCGGACCGGGGGGAAGAGATCGTGGGAGTCCTGGACGGCCTGCGAGCGGACTTCGCTCTCGCCCCGCTGCCGGGAGAAGCATCCTGCCGGGAGGATCTGCATACCTTCAACCCGGCGGCGCAACTCCAAGAGGGAGACATCTTCCGCTACCGGCCTCTGGGCTGCCCCATCACCCATTTTGCCAAAGTTCTCAAGTCCGACAAGGGAATAGTCACAGTCCACCTGGTGGGGCCGGTGCACCTGCTTCAGGGCCTGCCAGCGCCGGAGGATATCGGCATCTGCCTGGTGACGGCCTTCGAGGGCGTGGTGAGCCAGGGCAGGAGGCCGGAGGTGGGAGAGACGGTGCGGTTCCTGCCGGAGCACTGCATGATGCAGAAGGTGCACTCCGGGGTGGTGGTGCACTCGGAGGGGGAGAGGGTGAGGATAGAGGGGATTGATTTGAAGGTGTGGTAGAAAGGTTTGGTTAGGCTAGAAATTGAAGGACTTTTATAGAGGCATAGAAAACAGCTATCAGATCAGCTATTCTCCCCATCCATTCGGGTCCTGCCGATGACTTCAGGTCATTAAGCTTATTCAGGATGTCTTGACTGTCGCCTTTTGTTGTTCTGGTCTTCAGGATCTCCTCTAGTTCCAGTACTTTGGCCTCGATGATGAATTTCCTAACGCTGGCCATCAAAAGAGCAGGGAGACAAAAATAATTGTTGATTAGATTATTTTATATATTTTTCGATGTTTTCTGCATAGTATCTTTCAAATTGCTTCAGCCGAATAAGGAAAGACCTTAATAGATCCAATATGTATGGATCCAATTCAGGTTTGTTTGCTAAATCATAAACACTTGGATTTCCATTTAAGCGTCCAGAAGCGGAAATTTCAATTCGTTTATCCTCTGTTGCTACTAAACTGAATTGAGTGCTCATGGCAGAATAAAATTTTTGTTGATCCAGCAGTCTGCGACGCAATGGGAGCATTTTTGGTTGAAACTCGCCTAATTCTTTTTTAATTTCGTTTAAGAGATCTTCTTTTTGCTTCTTATGTTCTTCATCCCTTTTTGCTTTTTCATCTATCTCTTTTTTTTGGGCTTCATCCTTCATTCTATTTTGCTGATCTACCTTTTTAGCTATTTCATCCAATTTCTTTTCTACGTCTTCATCCAATTTGGTTCACCTTTAGTCTGATATCGAAGCTGCCAATTGCATATGTTGTTAACCCAAGCAGGGCGAAAGTAATCGGGATCTTACGATAAAGCAATGAGCACGCAAATGGGGATCGTCATTCTCAACGGCCAAGCATTCGAGGCTTCATGGAAATAATCCATATATCGATATCTGCATGTACCACGACTGCGCCGATGCCTCCGAGTTTCGCCTCAAAGTCCTGTCCGATCTCTTTTGATGATGTCTATGAGGTCAAAATCTTCCAGCAGCTCCCCCTTTACCTGCGCATTGAGGTCTTGATGGGAGGGTTCTTTACGAGAAATGCACGCTTTTCCTCTACGAAAAGCCGATGAGACCATCAAGGAGTTTGAATCACTTCAAGCGCCGTATAACGATTACCTGGGAATAGAGCCCTGACCCTGAAAGCAGAAACATACAAGCATTGGGATGATACTGGTAATTTCCCAGCAATTCGGGCAACCTGAGGAGCCCTTTCCAACCCTGCCTGCCCCATCCCACCTTGCGCATCCCCGCCTGTCTCCCTATAGAAACCTATATCCTCCGACAGCCCCCAATTATAGTGACATGTCCAGAGTAGTTCATTTTGAAATCCACGCCGACGACCCGGAGCGCGCCGCTGCCTTCTACCGGA
>MTKZ01011494.1_pt1 | contig 12391 bp, 7 predicted proteins | sample 1042781 | NCBI WGS metagenome assembly MTKZ01 (sample SAMN06212207, study PRJNA360539) | anaerobic digester metagenome | biome: Wastewater treatment plant; material: sludge; isolation source: anaerobic digester fed with sludge from wastewater treatment plant | place: Denmark: WWTP Viborg ...
TGCTTTTACTGTTTTGCCACTGCAATTTTTTGTGTCAACGAAGTTAGCGCGCTACAAAAATGTTATTTTTGCTCCTCTCGTCCATACACGGGCAACAAAAAGGAACCCCCTTTATTTTTGTTGACCAAACAGATTAAATTGCGTATTATAATGTTAGTATCAGCTATCGGATTTTAGGATAGTCATTGTATTATATACTAATATTCACAGACTATAATGTTAAACAAAAGAACAATAATAGCGAAGAATATAAAAAGGCTACGAAAACAACGGGATTTGTCGCAGACAAATTATTCAAATTGGCCGATATTTCCCATAATACAATTATTAAAATTGAGTCGGGGGCACTCCAAAGCCCTTGGCGTTTCGCTTGACGATTTAATGAAATAAACATTATGACCAAAGAACAAAAATTTTATGAAGCATTACAGGATGTTTTCATTGGCGCCAAGATTGAAGGCCAAGGCGGTTTTGTGAATTTAATGAAGATAAAATCAAATTACTACCATAAAATTGAAGGTATTCTTAAAAAAGATGTCGAAAAAGCTTTAGGACAATATCCATCTTTCAGGGATGAACTTTTTGACAAACTCTATTCATTTTTTAGTCGTTATTTTACTGAAAGTGGTTCAATTTATTTCAATTCAACACCATTCCACAACAACATTTATGAAAAAGTTTATACCGATGAAAAAGATGTCATCCTCTTTTGGAAAACGCAGATGCTTTATTATGTCAAAACCGACCGGATTTTCAGAAGTCTGCCGGTTGAGTTTGACGGATTCAAATTCTATTTTGACGCTTCAAAAATTGAATCTAAAAAAGCAAACGAAAAACGCTCGCTTGTTTTTGAATTAGATAAAGTTGAAGAAGATCAAACAATTATTTTTACTGTTTTGTACTCTGAAAAAGGCACAAAAACAAAACAAGACGAAATACTCAAAGCCATAAAGAAAAAAGGCATTACCATTACCGAAGAACAATTGGAAAGGGCTTTCAGGGTTTTTGAAAAGCAAAGCGAGGTTGATTTCTTTATTAACAAAAATGCCAAAGCATTTTTACGGGAGCAATTTAAACTTTGGAGTTATCAATATTTCTGGGAAGGAGCCAAAGAATGGGGTCCTGATAGGGTTAATCAACTGCAAATCTTAAAAGCTATTGCCTTCAAGATCATTGACTTTATTTCCCAGTTTGAAGATGAACTGGTAAAAATCTGGAACAAACCGAAGTTTGTCAAAAATTCAAACTATGTAATTACACTGGATAGAATCGTAGATAAAAAACTGGTTGAAAAAATCAAGAGACACAAAAACTATAAAGAGCAGGTTAAAGAATGGAAAGAGTTGGGTATAGACCAAGACAATTCCAAAGCGCCGATAGATACCAAGTATTTCAAGGATTTGGAGATTGAGATTTTGAGCCAGTTTGACGATTTAGACCAATCATTAGACGGCTGGCTGATAAAGAGTGAAAACTATCAGGCATTGAATACAATACTGCCAAAATTCAAAGAAAAAGTGCAGACCATCTACATTGACCCGCCGTTTAATACGGGTAATGATTTTCCTTATATAGATAGGTTTCAAGATTCAAGCTGGTTGTCGTTAATGAGTAATAGGGTAGAAATTGCTAAAAATTTGCTTTATAAAAAAGGTGGCTTATTTTTGCATCTAGATTGGAATGCTAATTTTTTAGGCAGATTGTTGTTAGATAACATTTTGGGTGAAGAAAATTTTAGGAATGAGATTGTCTGGGCTTATACAGGAGCCGGTACTACCCCAGGTCAGTTTCCAAGAAAGCATGATAATATTTTATGGTTTTCTAAATCAGAGGATATTTTATTCAATTCGGAAGATTTAAGAGTTCCTTACAAAAAAAGTTCGGCTTCTGCAGGTAAAACATCTTTTACTGGAAAAGCGGATGAAGAAACTCTTAGAAAGCTTGATGAGCGAGGAAAGTTAATTGAAGATTGGTGGTCAGATATTGGAACAATTGGTTATGCCCATTCACAAATTTTGGGATTTGAAACTCAAAAACCTGAAAGATTGTTGCAAAGAATAATTATTTCTAACTCTAATAAAGATGACTTTATTATGGATTTCTTCCTCGGTTCAGGCACCACTACAGCCGTAGCCCACAAACTTGGCCGAAAATGGCTTGGCGTAGAGATGGGAGAGCATTTTTATAGTGTAATTTTACCACGAATGAAAAATGTTTTGGCTTATGACAAATCAGGAATTTCTAAAGAAGTAAATGAATACCAAGGCGGTGGGTTTTTCAAATATTACGAGCTTGAGCAATATGAAGAGGCGCTGGCAAATTGTAAGTATGAGGATAGCGATTTATTTAATTCGCCTTCAAAAACTCCCTATCAGGAATATGTCTTTATGAAAGATGAGAAGATGCTTAACGCGTTAGAAATTGATTACGAGGAAGAAAAGGTTAAAGTTGACTTAAATAAGCTTTATTCAGATATAGACATTGCCGAAACATTATCTAATCTTACCGGTAAATGGATTAAGAAAATCAATGATGGCGAGGTAGAATTTGAAGATGGGATGAAAATTAACACAAAAGATTTGGATTATAAACTCATTAAGCCTTTAATTTGGTGGGAATAAAATTTTATGAAAGAACAAGAAATCAAAAAAGGCGAGGTAATTATTTATAAATCTAAAGATGGTCCAAAATTAGAGGTGAAACTTCAAGAAGATACTATTTGGCTCACTCAAAAACAAATTGCTGCACTTTTTGGAACTCAAAGATCGGCTATTACTAAACATTTAAATAATATCTTCAGAAGTGGTGAGTTAGAAGAAAAAGTGGTTAGTTCCATTTTGGAACATACCACTCAACATGGCGCCATAAAAGGAAAAACACAAACTAAAGATGTAAAATTTTATGATTTGGATGCTATTATTTCTGTTGGATATCGAGTTAACTCCGGGCGAGCTACTCAATTCCGTATCTGGGCTACTAAAACTTTAAAAGAGCATTTAATTAAAGGATACACTGTTAATGAAAAAAGATTATTACAATTGCAAGATAATTTTAAAAACTTACAAGAAACCATTACTTTGCTGCAAGAGAAATCAAAATACGAACTGCTTGCGGGACAAGAACAAGAAATTTTAAACCTACTTTCTTTATATTCAAAAACTCTTACCTTGCTGGAGCAATATGATAAGGACAAGATTAATCTTACCAAAAAGGCTAAAGGAAAGTGTGTTTTTCAATATGACGAAGCAAAAAAGCTGATTGATAAAATAAAAAAAGATTTGACAGCAAAAAATGAAGCGAGCGACCTTTTTGGACAAGAAAATGAAAAGAAACTGGAAGCTATTCTAAAAAATATTTATCAGACCTTTGATGGTAAAGAATTGTATCCAAGTTTAGAAGAAAAAGCCTCACATCTTTTGTATTTTATCATCAAAGACCATCCCTTTGTTGATGGCAATAAACGGATTGGATCTTTTTTGTTTATCTATTATTTAAATAAAAATGATTATTTATATAAAGCAAACGGAGAGAAAAAAATCAATGATAATGCTCTAACTGCGTTGACACTTTTAATCGCGGTAAGTAATCCTGCCGAGAAGGATAAGTTTATCAAATTGATAACTAATCTACTGGCGCTATGAAATTATATTTACAAGACATTGTAGATGACATTTCTTTTGAAAATTTGCCGGCAAAATGGCAGGGGTTTGATTTTAGCCGGTTTTCAAAAGACAAAACATTGTTTGATTTTCAACAGCAAGGCCTTCAAAACGCACTCAAAGGTTTATGGTTTTATTTCAAAGATAAAAAAGAGGACAAGCAAAGTTTTTTCGATGTCTACCGCGCCAATAATTTTACAGAAAATTTTGATTATGATTTAAAAAAGCGGGAAGGTAAGAAGACAGCAAAATATCTTATAGAATATGACAAAGATTATCCTGCCGTAGATTCAAAAATTTCTTTTGCTTATTTTATTAACCGAATGAGCTTTTGGATGGCCACTGGTTCTGGCAAGACGTTGATTATCGTTAAAATGATTGAGTTTTTAGGGAAACTTATTGCCGAAAAAGAATTGCCGGCGCGAGATGTTCTGTTTTTGGCGCATCGCGATGACCTTTTGGATCAATTTAAAAATCATATTGAGGAGTTTAATAGTTTTAACTTTGATACAAAAATAAATCTTAAGAATTTAAGAGATTATGAGAGTGTCAAGCGGGAAAATGCCTTACCGTTCGCCAAAAATGAAATTACCGTCTTTTATTACCGTTCTGATTTGATTTCCGATGGACAGAAAGAAAAAATCGTTAATTTCAAAAATTATGACAACGGAGGCCAATGGTATATTCTTTTGGACGAAGCGCACAAAGGAGATAAAGAAGACAGCAAACGACAAATTTTATACTCCATACTCTCTAGAAACGGATTTTTATTTAATTTTTCTGCTACCTTTACTGATCCGAGGGATTTTGCAACCTGCGTTTTTAACTTCAATCTTTCAAAATTTGTAGAAGAAGGTTATGGTAAACATATCTATGTTTCGGCTGAAGATATAAGCGCTTTTCGAGATGATAATGATTTTTCGCCGGTTGCAAAACAGAAAATCGTTTTGAAAACACTTTTGCTATTGACTTATATCAACAAGTATTTTGAAAAAATCAGGAGGGTTAATAATGCGCTATACCACCGTCCGCTTCTTTTGACATTGGTTAATTCCGTAGATGTGGAAAAATCCGATCTGGAATTATTTTTTAGGGAATTGGAAAAGGTTGCGAAAAATGAGATTAGAACGGATTTACTTCAAACAGCAAAAGAAGAACTTGTCCAAGAATTCAGCGACAACACTAATTTCATATTTGAGGAGTTGGAGTGCGTCATTAACGCTGATTTGGTTTTAGGATTGGATTATAAGGATATTTTAAAATATGTTTTGAACGCCAACACGCCGGGCAAAATTGAAGTTTTGAAAATCCCCGGCAACAGAAATGAGCTGATATTCAGGTTAATGACTGCCGAAAAGCCGTTTGCCTTAATTAAGATTGGCGATATCTCCGGCTGGCTGAAAGACAAACTTGAAGGATACGAGATAAACGAAAGTTTTGAAAATGAAAGTTATTTCAGGCGGATTAATCGCGATGATTCGGACATAAATATTTTAATGGGTTCTCGTTCTTTTTATGAAGGTTGGGACTCTAACCGACCGAATTTGCTTTTATTTGTGAATATCGGAGTCGGAAGCGACGCCAAAAAATTCGTTTTGCAATCAGTCGGGCGAGGTGTGAGAATAGAGCCGCAAAAATACCAAAGGAAACGGCTTCAGAACTTGCATAATGCCGGAGTTATAGAAGATCAATTGTTTGAGAACGTGAAAGATTTAATTTTGCCGATTGAAAGTTTGTTTATTTTTGGCACTAATGCCGAAAACCTGAAGGAAATAATTGCCACACTGAAAGCAGAGAAGCAAGATAAAAATTTAGGCGAAGTATTTATTGTGAACCCCGAAGCGCAAAAACATACTCTTTTAGTGCCGGTTTATAAAACCGCCGAGAGAATTTTTGCTGAGGAAAGAGGCCCGCAAAAATATCCCGTCAGCCGCGAGGATTTTGATATAACTTCGCAATTTTATGAATTTTTAGGCGATAAAGTCGCTGTGGCTAAATATGATTGCGAGGTGAAGGTTTTGAAGAAAGCGGAAGAAAGTTTTGCTGAAAAAGAGCGATATTACGATTTTAGCGAGAGAAACTCACTCTTTGAACCAGAATTAATTCTTGACCGAATTTTTGACTATCTCGGAGTTAAAAGTAGAGAATTTGAGAAGTTTAAGGAATTAGAAAATGAAATCGTGCATTTCAAAAAGGTTAGGTTCAGCGACGGTGAAAAATACGAAGAAATAGAAAGCAAAATAGAAGAGATTAGACATTATCCTGAAAGAAAACAAGAACTGGACAAACAGTACGGCAAAATCCCCAGAAAAGAATTTGAAAGGCAAATGTCCTTGTTTGAGCAAGCGGGGAATTTTGAAATAAAAAACCAAAAAATCAGTATTAAGTATTTAGCTAACCATTATTATCTCCCGGTGATAGTTTCAGAAACCGAAAAAATTGACTATCTCAATCATATTATCAATGTTGACAGTGAAGTAAGATTTATTGAGGAATTAGAAGAATATCTTACCAAATCCAACAATTTATTCACGCAATTTGACTGGTGGATGTTTTCAAAACTTGACCAAACTCTGGACGAAGTTTTGATTCCTTATTACAATCCCAAGGAAAATAATATCTCCAACTTCAAACCCGACTTCATTTTTTGGGCGCAAAAAGGCAAACGATATTTGATTTTATTCATTGACCCCAAAGGAACCGAACACGCGGATGGATACCGAAAAATTGACGGCTATTCCAGGATATTTGAAATGGGCGAACCAAAGCAAAGCAGAGATTTTTCATACAATGGATTTACAATAAACACAAGACTACTGCTTAAACCGCGCCGAGGGATAGCGGAAGTTTTAGAAAATTACAGACAATACTGGTTTGACAATTTTGATGATTTTGCGAGTAAAATTAGCTAAATTGACATTGATAATGTCAATAAGCTGACATAAAAATCATTGGCCCACCCGCCCCGTCTGGAGGTGGGAAAGCGTTTCCGCAATTTCTGTGCCAGCAGGAAGGCAAAACAAAAAATTTTTGCGAGGGGTGATTAAAAACTATAAAAATTTTTTTGTTTTGTTCACCGTCAGGTGAGCAGAAACGCTGGGCGGGATTTCTGCTCGTCAGGGCAGAAATTCTTGCTCAAAAAGGTTCAAGTTTCGCCCAGTACTTGCGATCAGTTGAAACTCTCCTCAAATTCAGCTTTATTATGAGCTCGCTGTCTGAGGGCGAGTTTGTTTTTTATTCATGCTAGGATAAGTCACTTCCTACCTTTGCGTTTAGCTGAATTTCTTAATCATTTTTTAGATGGCGGGAGGGGTAAATGTGAGAGAAGATACAAAATAAAAAGGGCCTTTATTTTATCTTGTTGTGTGTGTTTTTGAGTTGTTGCGCCTAACAAGCCAACAAGTTGACGTTGACAGAATAGTGCTATAATATATTTTTATAAACAATTTGCCAATTTGACTAACAATAATTATATCTTAAAATCATCAGGTACTGGACATTACTATATTAATGGTTTGATCAATAAATTTAAGTATATGCAATTTCAAATTATTAACAATCAAGGCAATGAGTCAAAAAAGGCTTGCCTACAAAAAGAGCTAGATGATTTTGCTACTCACCTGCAAACACTGACGGCGCAATCTCATCGTTTGCTTGCGCTATTACACGCTTCATCGGACAAGAAACAGGCAGATAAGATTGTACGTAAATTAAAGAGATCATAAATATATGGAAAGCCAATTTAAATCATCAGAAGAAATTTATCAACCGTCGCAAGAGCAATCTTTAGAAGAAACACGCGAGGCATTGCCTGATGCTGGAGAGGTTATAAAATTGGGGGAAAAGGCGGCAGAGACCGCTGATGCTCAAATATCAGCGGATATTAAACAAGCAGAAATTTTACAAAAGCAACTTGGAGAGCAGGTGCAACCCGTTATTGAACAAATACAAGAATTGAAACAAGAACTTCAAGAAGAAAAAGCGGCTTTTGAGGCGCGAGTTGAACGGCTTAATTCGCCCTATGTGCTTTCGCCGGATTTGGCAAAAGTACTTCAAGTCTCGCGAGTGCTTAAGCGGCCGCTTCTTTTAGAGGGTGAACCAGGGACCGGCAAAACTTCACTAGCTTATGCTTTAGCTGGAAACGAGAACTTGCCAATCATTCATGCACAATGTAAAAGTACCACAACTGCACAAGAATTACTTTATACCTTTGATGTCGTCCAGCGGCTTCAGGACGCGCAACTTGGTAAAGATATTACAGATCCTAAAAAATATGTAAGGTTTGGGCCACTTGGTCGAGCATTATCTAGCCAAGAGCAGGTTATTTTACTTATTGATGAAGTAGATAAAGCTAAACGAGATTTTTCTAATGATCTTCTGCATGAACTTGACCAAATGTCATTTTTTGTGACGGAAACTGGCGAGGAGATCGCCGCTAAACATAGACCAATTGTTATTATTACCTCTAATCATGAGCGCGATTTGCCGGAGCCAGTATTACGCCGGTGTATTTATGATTATATTGAATTTCCAAGTCCTGAGCAAATGACAGAAATTGTAAAAGCGCATATTCCCGATGTAAGTGAAAAATTATTACAAGGCGCTATCCAGAGATTTTATGAAATTCGTCAAGTGGAAGGACTAGAGAAGAAACCATCAACTTCAGAAATGTTAGACTGGATTAAAGTTTTACGAGAATTTGGCGTTGAAGAAGTTGGATCAGATACACCCTATTCTGAAACACTTTTAAAGTATAAAGAAGATATAGAAAAAATTTTAGGTGTACAGCCAGATGAACATGAGGCATTGCGCCAGGCACGAATGCCAGAGTCAGTTATTGCGGCAATTGAGGGAGAAAAAGTAGTACGAATTAAGGGTGACACATCCTATGATTATAATGACCCAGATCATCAAGTTTATACACTACTCGCTAATGATGGCTATACTTTCACTACTTTTGATAGGTATGAGAAACGCCCCTTTGAGATTCAAGCAGAGGGAGTGAAACGTGTTGATAATCTCACTTTTGCAATGTCTAAAGATTCGCCTCTTTATCATCGATTGAAAGAGCAAGGTTTAGTAGAAGTAGAACTGGAAGTGAGTGATCAGCCTATAAATTTTGCGGAAGTTGAAGAAAGTAATGAGCTATATATTAAGGGTAGAGATCAAAAAGGGCAGACAATCTATAAAACCAAAGATGGCAAGATAATTTATGAACGACGAGTTATTGAAAGTGAAGGATGAAGAATAAATATTATGGGTGAAAAGTTTACCCCACATTTTGAGGGACAGGAGGGGCTTATTTCTCCTGAAAAGTCTGAGTCAGAAGAAAGCCTCAGTAAACAGCCGAAAACTAAGGATTTTTTATATGATCCTAAAGAGCAAGAGATCTTGATTTTTTCTAAAACTAAGGGCAGGGAAACCAGAGAAACACACCACATATTTCAGGAATTTTTATATGCTTTACGTGAAGAAGAAATAAAAGTATCCACAAGTGAATGGCTTGATTTGCAGAAAGTATTAGCGGAGGGTGAAATTCAAAGTATTGATGATTTGTATTTTGTTGCTCGCGCTGTATTAGTGAAAGATGTAGCAGACTATTCTAAATTTGATACTGTTTTTGGTAGAATGTTTTATGGGCTAGAGTTGCCGGTGCCGGAAGCAGAGACAGAGCAAGACGAATATGAAATGGAGATAGAAGAGATAGAGGAAGAGGAAGAGGAAGACGAAGACATAACAGAGGAAGTAGAAGAAGAGCAAGAAGAAGAAAATCAATCAACAGAGATTGTTGAGCCAGGTTTTACCGAACAACACCATGGTGGTGAAGATGTTCATAAAGTAATTGAAGATTCGCAGTCCTCAGGCCACGAGGGCAAAGGTGGATTAGCACAAAAAAAGGAACTACCTGGCGATGGTACTTCTCAAAAACCAGAAGGAGGAGGAAAAAAATCTGAAGAAAAAGAGGGTAGAGGCACAGACAAAAAAGAAGGCGAAGGCGGTGAAAAAGAGCAAGAAATTGGAAAGGGTGGAAGAGAAAAAGAAAAAGAGAAAGAGAAAGAGAAAGAGGCTGGCGGAGGTAAAGGAGCAGAAAAGCAAGGGCAAAGAATCATTAGAGAGGGTAAGNNTTAGAGAGGGTAAGGGTGGATATTTGGCGCGTGAGCGGGTGATTGAACGGAAATATGACCAGTACGACAAAGATCAGGTTTTAAATTATGAGCAATTCGGTCGTGTATTATCTAAACTTACTGCTATTATTAAACAGGCAACGGAAACACCGACCAAAAAACTTGACGCTCAGGCGACAGTTAAAAGTATTGCCGAACATGCTGGTATTCCTAAATTGGTGTGGCAAGAGGAAATCGAAAATAAGCCAAAGGTGATTCTAATGTTTGATGTTGGCGGGAGTACGGATAATTTTCGACCAATTATGGAAAAGTTATTTGCCGCCGCCAAAGATTATCTTGACGATGTCGAAGTTTATTATTTTCATAATGCTATTTACGGCGATGTTTGGCCACAAAAAGATGGAAATTATAGTCAGCATTTTATTCCACTTAAGGAAATTTTTAAAAAAGACCAAGATAGTCGAATTATTATTGTTGGTGACGCCTGGATGGCCGAAAATGAATCATATCAAGATTACACCGATAAAGATGGCCATTATTTTCCATCTGGACTTAGCTCGTTTGAACAAATACAGAGGACCTTTAATCATACGGTGTGGATTAATCCAATAAGAGAAAGTGAACATGAGGCGCGAGACCGTTCGGGAACAATTGCCCAAATAAAACAAATTTTTAATATGTATGAGATGACCCTTCGCGGACTTGAGGCTGCCGTGTCAGAGTTAATGAAAGATTAGATAAAAGTTGACACTTCGTCCAGTAATTGCTATTCTGGCTGGAATTAGTAGGATATTTATTATTTGTGATGAACAATTAAAAAGACTACTGAATTTAGCTATTTGCGGGTATAGTATAATGGTTTTTATGTCAGCCTTCCAAGCTGAAGATACGGGTTCGATTCCCGTTACCCGCTCAAATTTTTCTTGACAGAACTAATTTTATTAAGGTATAATCAGCCTACCGTCAGGGCTCATTTATTTATTCAAATTAGGCGTTATTTATGCTCAAAATTAAACTTGCTCGTATTGGTAAAAAGAAATCTCCTACCTATAGACTAATTATTTCTGAGGTTGGCCGTGATCCCTATGGCCGTATTTTAGAAAATTTAGGCAGTTATAATCCCAGATCCAAAGATTTACAAGTTAAATCCGAGAGAATTAATCATTGGTTAAGCCAAGGGGCTCAAATGACCATCACGGTTAATAATTTATTGGTTAGTCATAAAATTATTGCTGGCAATATTATTAAAATTAGAGGACAACAGCCAGCATTAGATCAGAACAAAAATAAGAAGCAAGCAGGTAGCCAAACTGATCACTCTGCTGTATCTGAAGGCAGTCCATCAGCGCCTCCGAAGTTAGAAGACGATGAAGTTAAAAAGGAAGAATAATGTTAATGTTATAAAAACAAGGTTAATCCAACCTTGTTTTTTGTTTTAATAGTTTTTATTATTGTAATATAGTTTTTATATTTTTATGTCCAAACGTCGCTTTATTTGGTTTTTAGTTATTATTATTTTGGTAATTTTTGTTATTGATTTGTCGCGGTTAAGTTATGCGGCCCTGAAGGCTTATAAGGCTGGGATGGAAGGTGAGACTCAACTTAGTACAGGGTGGCAGGCAGTAAAACAGGGCGAATGGTCGCAAGCCCAAGGAGCTCTTGACCAAGCTCAAGAGTCTTTTGCTCAAGCTCGTACTTTGAGCCTTAATTTAGTCCATCATCCCCTGTGGTCTCAAATACCATGGTATAGGCAACAGACTGCCAGTGCTTATAATCTTTCTAAAGCCGCCGATATAGCCTGTAGTACCACCTTAAAAATTTTAAGGCAAGTTCAGGAATGGCCAGATAATTTACCCCAAGACCTTTCTCAATTATCATTAAGCCAGTTGTCAACCACTAGTTTATCAATGGCTCTAAGTAAGGCCCAACAGACGCCAGCTTTAATTTTAGATTCACTAGCTAGTCTCCATGAAATAGAGAGTAGTCTAGCGGCAGTCAATTTTGGCCCTGGCCTTAATAATCTTAATGCTCCAGTGAAAGAGGCACTGGCAACCCTAGAAGATGGTAAAAAACTCTTAGCAGATTATTTGCCATGGCTACAGCTAGCTCCCTATTTGGCTANNTTAATTTTACAAAATAATGACGAATTACGGCCCACTGGTGGTTTTATTGGCAATTATGGCTTACTAGAATTACAAAACGGTCATATTGTTAATTTAGAGGTCCATGACAGCTATCATTTAGATATGCCAGCTCAAGATTATTTTAAGCCAGTCCCGCCTTGGCAATTAAATAAATATTTAGGAGTGAGGCAGTGGTTTTTGCGTGATGTCAATTGGTCGCCGGATTTTCCTACAGCAGCTCGTCAAATTGGTTATTTTTATCAGGAGCAGACTAAAATTATCAATAAAACTAGCTCTACCCCCGATATTGACGGGGTTATCGCCATTACCCCTCCTCTAATAGAGGATTTATTAGGGCTTGTCGGACCGATTACCGTAGAAGGACAGACGTATAACCAACAAAATTTTGTTGATTTACTGCAATATCGTGTGGAAATGTCTTATGATGAATATGGTGTTAGTTCCTGGAATCGCAAAGAAGTGA
>MTKZ01028084.1_pt1 | contig 12387 bp, 12 predicted proteins | sample 1042781 | NCBI WGS metagenome assembly MTKZ01 (sample SAMN06212207, study PRJNA360539) | anaerobic digester metagenome | biome: Wastewater treatment plant; material: sludge; isolation source: anaerobic digester fed with sludge from wastewater treatment plant | place: Denmark: WWTP Viborg ...
CTCGACCTCGGCCAGCGGGTAGCCCCAGGCTCCGATCTGCGTGAAGTAGGCCCTCGCTGCGAGGCTGGGCCTGCGCCAGGTGGACGTGCCCGTGGTGGACTCGATGCTGGCCAGCACGACGGCCAGGGCGATGTGCCCGGCCTTGCTCGGCTGGGTCTGCGCGAGCGCGTCGAGCGTGCTGGCCTCCCAGGGCCGCTCGGCCTCGGACTGGCCGAGGAGGTTCGACGCGAGGCCGTGCGCGCTGGTCAGAGCGCCGCCGACGGTGTGCCGGTGCTCGGTGAGGGCCGTGGCGACGAAGTGCGCCGCGTCCTTGGGCACGCTCCGTCGCGCCAGGAACCCGGTGATCCACTCGCGCCGCACGACCTCCGCGGAGCGCCAGGCCTTGTTGTTGGCGACGATCTCGCGGCGCTCGGCCTTCTCCTCCTCGGTCATCGGGCCGCTCGCGGAGCCGGCGTTGCGCGCGGGCTTGAAGCCGTGGGACTTCGGGGTGTCGACGTAGTAGTGCACCTCGACGCCCCCGTCCCAGTCGACCTCGATGTACGCGCAGGCCCAGGGCTTGCCGGTGATCTGCTCGACGGTGACCGGCTCGCCGGTGTCGGCGACGGTCAAGTCCTGGATCGACGCGGGGGAGTCCTTGTCCCAGGCCCACGGCTGGCGGTCGAGGATGACGAAGCCCTGCTCCCGCACCTGGGCGGTCGCCTGCTCGCGCACGATGCTGAGGCGGCGCTCGTCGCGCTGGCGCTGGACCTCGTGCGCGAACTGCGCGGGGGTGTTCTCGGCGTAGGCCACCAGGGACTTCACGACCTCCGGGTCGTCCTCGAACTCGATGATCGCCGCGGCCTGGTCGAGGGTGACCTGGTGCTTGGTGGCGATCCTGCCCGCGAACTTGCTCTCGGCGACGGCAAGGCCCGCCTCGATGACGGCCTTCTTCACGCCGGTCCTGCGAGCGATCTGCGGGACGCTGAGGCCTTCGAGGGCCAGCTGCTGGAAGACGGCGGCGCGCTCCGGCTCGGTCAGCCCGGCCCGGTGCTCGTTCTCGGCGTACTGGTCGATGAGGCGCTGGACTGTGTCGTCCTCGCCTTCGAGCACGCGAGTGGGAACGAGACAGCCAACCTCACGGGCGGCGCGGACGCGACGGTGGCCGAGCTTGGCGCTGACCCGTCCGTCCTTGCGGCGACCGACCACCGGCACAAGGATGCCCAGGTCGCGGACGCTCTGGACGAAGACGGGGTCGAGCTTGGTGGTGTCGCGGATGTTGTCCCCAAGGTCGATGTCGTTGGGGTCGAGGAACTCGAGCGTGCCGAGTTCTGCGATGTCAGTCATGGTTCTCTCCTTGTTGATCGACTGTTTGGTTGCCCTTCCGGGCACAAAGATCGACGGAGAGCGGAGGGCGCGGAGTGCCCGGTCGTGGAATACCGGACGGAGCGAAGCGCAGGAGGATATGCCGCGAAAGCCGGGCACGCAGCGTCCACAGCGAACTAAGATCGGCGGGGCCGGAAGGGCAACCTGCGCCGGCGCAGCCGGCGGCCAGCGCCGTCGCCGGGAGGCGGCCTCTAGACTTCGGGCATGGCCCGCAGCTGCTGTGTCCGGTTCGCGCAGGTCGCGTTATGAGCGATCACGCGGTCCCGAATCTGCCGTCGCGCAGCTTCGACGACACGATCGCCTTCTACGGCGCGTTCGGATTCGTGGTGGCGTATCGAGACGAGGGCTGGCTGATTCTGCGCCGCGGGGATCTTCGGCTCGAGTTCTTCCCGTTCCCGGATCTCGTGCCCGAGACGAGCTCGTTCATGTGCAGCATCCGCGTCGACGACGTCGACGGGCTCTACCGCCAGATTCGAGCCGCGGGGGTCGTCGAGAAGTCCGTAGGCAGGCCGCGTCTGCATCCTGTGCGCCCGCAGGCCTGGGGCCAGCGGGCGGGGTTCCTCGTTGATTCCGATGGCACGCAGCTGCAGCTGATCGGCAACGTCGCCTAGGTGCGGGTCAGGCCGCGGCGAGCTCGTGGGCGGGGCGGAGGATGCCCTCGCGGATGAGGGCTCGGGCCGTGACGTGGTCGAAGCCGCCTCCGCGCCGGCGCGGGTACTTGGGGTAGTCCGGGCGGTCGTTCGTGTCGAACATGACGACTCCGGTGGGTGAGCGCCGTCCGCGCCGGCGCTTGCCGCGTCGGCGCATCCAGGTCAGCTCCGCCTGCCACCAAGCCCAGGTGCCGCGCTCGACTGCGTAGCGGGCGAGGCGCTCGGCGAGGCAGCCGTCGACGCCAAGCTCGGTCGCAGCCGTGTCCCGGCGATCCTCGGCGGGCCTGCGCCACCCCTCCTTGGTACGCACGGCCAGCCCGTGGGCCACCAGCCGCCTCAGCATCCTGCGGGCCTGCCGGATGTTGAGCCCGCTCGAGGTGGCGACGTCGGTTAGGCTCCGTCCGACAGCGGGGGAGAGGGCAGCGTAGCTTCGTCCGGCGGTCCTCCCGAGAGAGCCCGGTGCGCTGAACGTGTCATGGGCCAGTGCCGTAAGAGCAGCCGTGAGCTCGTTCAGCCACCAGGTCCGGGAATCGGATCCGGGCGTCGGGCCGGGGCGCGTGACCGCTTGTGACCACTTAGGGTCCTCTGGGCTTGTGGAGAAGCGATCGGAGAGGCGGTAGGTGGCGCCGTGGACGCCCTCGGCGCCGTCGACGAGGACCAGCCAGGCGCTCTCGGGGTCGTCGGCGTCGCGGGGGGTGCTCAGCGCGATCAGCGCCAGCCGGCACGCCTCGCGGCCGTAGCCGGTGTCCTGGGCGAGGCGGCGCACGTCGACCTCGACGGTGTCGCGGGCGGCCTGGACCAGGTAGAGGCACACCGCTCGCAGCACGGCGCGGTGGCTGTAGCGGCCGCGCCGTGCACGCACGGCGCGCGAGGGGCCGTCCAGGCCCCAGAGGCCGGGCGTCGCGGCCGCCTGCTCCTCGACGGCGCGGACGGCGGCGGTGATCGCCGCGGCGCGCTCTTGGAAGTCGGTGTCCTGGCCGTCGCCGGCGATCGGGTGGGAGGCGACGTAGTAGACGGTGCGCTGCCAGTCGGCGGCGAGGCGCTTGGCCGCGGTGGCGCGGGCGACGGGGACGCGGCCCTGCCGTCCGGGGCGNNGAGCGTGCTCGAGCGCGGGGCAGTGCGCGAGAAGCGTGAGGACCTCGCTGAATCGCCAGCGGGCGCGGGCGAGGCCGGCCAGGACGGCGGCCTGGGTGATCGAGGTGTCGGCCTCCGGCGGCGCGTCGAGCATGGCGCGGATGCGGGCGCTGGGCTCGCGGCGCCGGCCGGTCAGGTATGGGTGGCCGGACTCGTCGCGGGCCATGCCGCGCACGATGCTGACCGGGGGGGCGGGCTCGGCGCCGCCGGCCTCGCTGAGGAAGGCGCGCAGCAGCGCCAGGTCGTCGACGGTCGTGGCCGGGCGGGTGAGCGTGGCGGTCGCGCCGCGCTCGATCTGCGAGTGCCCGCCGGCCCGGTGCGGGGCCCCAGGCGGGCGCACGCAGCCGGTGGCGGGGTTGGTCAGCGGGCTCTTGTCCAGCGAGGGCAGCAGGCTGCCGGCCAGCTCGGCGATCTCGCGGATCAGCTGCGGGTCGACGGCCTCGTCGAGGGCGATCCAGACGTGGCGGCCGCCGGAGGGCCCGGAGACGGCGATGAGGTGGGCGATGTTGAGCTCGTCGAGCCAGAGCGAGAGCCGGCCGGCGTCATAGGCGGCGTTGCCGCGGCCGGCGTCGAGGTCGAAGCAGAGGAAGCGATAGCCGGTGAGGTCGGCCAGGTACATCGCCCAGGGGCCGGCGGGCTGCGGGCCCTCGATCTCGGCGACGGCCCCGTAGAAGTTGCTCCATCCGCCGTCGAGGTCCGCCGCCAGCGCCAGGCGCACCGTCTCGCGCGGGCTCAGGGCGCGCGTGAGCTCCCAGCCGTCGACAGACGGCCGCGACACGATTGCAGGAAAATCACCCTCTGCAATCTGCCGGTGGGTAGGCGCGTGCGCTACCATCGAGGCATCCTTTCGGAACCATTCCGAGGCAAGGAAAGACCCTCCGGTCGTCCCGGCTTCGGTTTGGAGAGCTCAGACCGCGAGATTGGCGTCTAGGGGGTCCGAGCTAAGACTTCGGGGGAGGCCGCCTTCGGGCGGCCTTCTTCATTTAGGCGGCTGGGATCGGCAGCTCCTCACGCTGGGGTCGGGGGCCGTCGACGAGCGGCAGGGTGCCGTTCTCCTCGACGAGTTGCTGGATGAGCGCCTCCATGTAGTAGGCGATCGACACGCCGCTGCTGGCGGCGGCCTCCTGAACGGCCTCTCGCACCTCGGGGGCAACGCGGCTCTGCAGCAGAACCGTGGGGGAGCCCTGGCGTCGACGTGCGCGGTACTGGTGTGCGCTCATGCCCCAACGCTGTCGCAATGTATGCATACTTTCGGGACGAGGCGCGGCGTGTCGCGAAAGTATGCATACTTTCGGGACGAGGCGCGGCGTGCGGCGCAGATGACGTGCACGGAAGCCTCCCGCCCCAGCGGCTACGAACGACGCTGATTCGAGGATGCCTCGAGGACCTCGCGCAGCTCGCTCTTGTAGGCGATCCAGCGCCCGCCGATGCGGTAGCCGGGGATCGCGCCGTCCTCGAGCCAGCGCCGCACGGTCTGCTCCGTCTTGCCGAACAGGGCCGTCAGCTCCGCCATGCGCAACTCCTCCGGCCAGCCGGCAAGCGGGTCGGGGTCGACATGCTCGTCGGTCGGCGTGTTGCGCCGCGTCAGCAGCCGAGCGCGGATCTCCGACTTGTAGATCAGCCAGGAGCGGCCGATGTAGTGGCCGGGGATCGTACCGTCCTGTAGCCGGCNNGCCGGGATCGCGGGTGTCGGTCGAACGGGCACGTTCTCGATTATCCCAAGGCGCGCCGTCGCGCGAGGTCGGCACATCACGGTGCGTTCCGGAAGCTGATCGTCACGGTCGCGCCGATGACCGGGCCGAAGCCGACGGTGTCGCCGTCGTGCAGCTCGACGGCCTCGCCGGGGCGCAGCGGCGCGCTCTCGCCGTCGGCCCGGCGCACGCTGCTGCCGTTGCCGGAGGCGCGGTCGCTGACCCAGAGCCGCCCGGCGTCCCATCGCAGCTCCGCGTGGATGCGGGACATGGTCTTGCTGTCGTCGACGACGGCGACCTTCTGCCATCCGGCCCAGGCCGTCTCGTGGGCGGACTCGGGCTCGCGTCCGATGATCGCCCGGTCGGCGACCTCGGCGACGTCGCCGGTGGTGAACTTGAGCCGCGCCACCGGGCGGCGGGATGGGGGCGCCGGCGTTGCCGGCGCCGGGGTGTGAGCCGCGGCCGGCGCGGGCGTGCCGGAGGGCTCGGCGGCGGGGATCCTCACCGTCGGGGTGCCGCGGCCGCGGCGGCGGCGCGTGGAGGCCGGCTCGAGTGCCTGCACGTCGCCGTCGGGGAACACGGCCAGCTGCCAGTTCCCGCCGGGGTCGACGGTGCTCATGCGCACCCCTCGCCCGAGGCCGGCGGCGACCTGGGCCGCGTAGGCGATGATCTGCTCTCGAGTGCGCTCGACATCGCCGGCCGGGTAGTCGCGGTGCTCGCCGGCGAGGTTCAGGTGCGCGGAGCCGTCGGCGGCGACCGTGACGTGGATCACGGGGTAGGCGGGGACCGGTTCCGGCATCAGTCGATCCTCCTGCAGCTGTCCGCCGGGCACAGGTCGAGGCCGAAGGCCTCGTAGAACTCCTCGGGGTGCACGAAGCCGGCTGGCCCGCCGAGGGCGTCCGCGCGAGTCAGCGAGTCCACGATCGGGTTGGTGTTGCCGATGGCGTTGATGCGCAGGTCCAGGTGGCACCCGGTCGAGGGGCCGTTCTCGCCGACGAGGGCGATCTGCTGGCCGGCCGCGACATCGGCACCGACGCCGACGAGCATGTCGTCGGACTCCATGTGCAGATAGGAGACGGTGTAGCCCTCGGGGCTCTTGATCGAGATCTGATAGCCGGCGGCGTAGGTGACGGTGCCGGCCGTGATCGCGAAGATCGGGTCCCCGCACGATCCGGGGTAGTGCTGCAGGTCGACGGCGGGGTGCCAGGGGCCGGCGCCGACGACGACGAAGCCGCGGTAGCCGTAGCCGCTGGTCATCTGATACATCGGGTCGGTGTTCAGTGGGTAGACGAGGTAGCCGCTCTGGCAGACGGTCGTGTTGTCGCCGGCGAGGGCGCCGACGACTTCCGCGGCGGCAGCGTAGTAGCTCTCGTAGTGGAAGGGGTCCGCGTTGCCCTGGACGCGGTGGGCGGCGATCGTCGGCTCGAGGCTCTGCCAGTCGCCGACGGCGATGAGCGCTTGGAAGAACAGGGTGGCGCTGGCCGTCGGGTCCATCCGGTCGACGAGGCTTCCCCAGCCCTCGCGCTGCTGGAACAGGCCACGGCTGTCGGGTCCGGCCTCGTCGCCGTAGCCGAGGCTCTGCAGGCTGGATTCGCCCATCGCGGTCATCACGCCGATGATCTGAGCGTCCCGCTGCAGGCCGAGCGCGGCCGCGGCGTTCATGATCGCCGCCGCGTTGCGCAGCTGCTCGCCGGAGTAGCCGGCGATCGGCCCGTCGGGCACGGCGTCGAGGTCGACGGCCGCGGCGGGCGCGCAGGCGGCCTGCGCGCTCGGGCCGAACAGCAGCAGGATGGCCGCCAGGAGGCCGCCGACGACCAGCAGGGGAACGGCGAGCACCACGCCCGTGCCGACTCCTCGCGCTGCCATGCTCAGTCCTGGGCCGGCCGTATCCGCTCGGCGAGCCAGGGCGAGCTCGAGTCGGGGCGGGTGAGGGTGACGTTGTAGGGGCCGGCGTCCGTGGGCACTTCGACGATGAGCAGCACCTCGGTGCTGCCGTCGAGGATGATCCCGGCGCCGGTGACCTCGGTGACCGGGATCTGTGCCGGGTCGGTGCCTTCGTAGGCGTACGCGCCCTTCTGGCTCAGCAGCGGGAGCATGGCTCGCCACCACTCGTCGGCGTCCATCTGAGGGCGCGCGAAGGCTTCCATCACCTTCGTGGCGGCGGCGATCGCCTCCTGGCGGCTCGAATCGGCGGCCTCGGGCGCGGGCACGACCTCGGCGTCGTCCGCGGAGGCCGTCGACCCGGGCGAGGGTGCCGTGGCCTCGGCGCTCGGCGCGGCCGGCGGAGCCTGCGACGGCGGCGCGGGGACGCAGCCGGTCAGCAGGGCGAGGATCGCGGCCGCCGCGGCGGCCGCCAGGCGTGGCCTCATCGCTGCCTCCCTGCTGATCCGCGTGCGAGCGATCGTACAAGTCCTAGGGGGTGATTTTCCGTCGAAAAGTCCGTTTTTCCCCTCAATAGGTATGATAGGCCGCACGATCCGGATCCACCTACCGTTCCTCCCGAGGGTAGACAGACGGGGCGACAGATGGACCCTCGATCGTCCAAGATGTTGGTAACGCAAGGGAGTTGAGCGCGTGTCGGACGCGAATCCGTGGGTGAGGTCCCGGAGCGCGCCTGTGCCGGAGGCAGCCCCGTCGCCCCCGCCGATTCCTTCGGGCCCGGTCGTCGTGAGCGCGCCGCAGCCCGGCGTGCCGGTGCCGGATCAGGCGGATCGGCTGCCTCGTCGCGAGGCCGCCGTGCAGCCGACGCTGTGGTGGCTCGGCGTGCACGGCGGGGCGGGGGAGACGTCCCTGTCGCTGCTCACTNNGGCGGGGCGGGGGAGACGTCCCTGTCGCTGCTCGCGGCCGGGACGCGGCCGGCCGATCACGCCTGGCCGATGCCGGCCATGCCGGGGTTGCAGAGCCGCGTGGTGCTCGTGGCGCGCACCAACTACGCGGGCCTCACGGCCGCGCAGCACGCGGCTCGGGAGTGGGCCTCCGGCTCGTTGGGGGACGCCGTCCGGCTCGAGGGCCTCGTCCTGGTGCCCGATCAGCCCGGCCGGCTGCCGAAGGAGCTGCGTCAGCTCTCGCAGCTCGTCTCAGGCGGGGTGCCTCGCACCTGGTCGACGCTGTGGGTGGACGCCTGGCGCTTCGGGCCCGTCGACCCCACGGCCGATCTCCCGAAGGGGCTCGGCCAGCTGTTCTCGGAACTCTCCCTGTCTCCCCACTCCCCGCGCACCTGAAAGGCCCACCATGTCACTGCTGTCGACGGCACTCGATTTCGTAGCCGGCCTTCCGCTGGCCATCCCGGACCCGGACCCGACGCCGCCGCCGGGCTTCGAGGGGCCGGTGGGCCTCATCATCGGGATGCTCCGCTGGGGCGGCCTGGCGATGGCCGTCATCGGGATCATCATCATCGCGGCGCGCCTGACCATCAACATCCGCCGCGGGGAGGCCGCCCACGAGCTCGGCGGGCTCGGCTACGTCGCGCTGGCGGTCATCCTGATCGGCGCCGCGGCCGCGCTCGTCGGGTTCATCGCCGGAGCCTGAGCGGGAGGCATCGGCATGAGCACCGAGGAGCCCGGCGCCAGCAGCCCCTTCGCGCGGCGCGGGTTCGTCGCTGCGGCGATCGTCGTCGGCGTCATCGTGGCGCTGGGGATCTTCGTGCTGGTGACCACGCTCATCTCTCCGCCGGCTTCGACGCCCACGGGCGACCCGACGACGGGGCCTGGCCCGTCGGCCGGCGACGCGAGCGTGTGCGGGCTCGAGGGCTTCGAGACGACGAGCTCGCTCGAGCAGGCGCCCGAGGTGGAGTGGGAGCTGGTCGGCACGGTCGCCGCGCCGACCGATCCCGCGGTTGGGCCCGGCGTGGTCGGCGACGACGGCTTCCGGTCCTGTTTCGCCCACACCGCCGAGGGTGCCCTGTTCGCCGCCGTCAACTTCCTAGCCATCGGGACGGACGCGACCATCCGGCCGCGGCTCCCGGAACTCGTCGCTGAGGGGGCTGGTCGCGACGCGCTCGTCGATTCGATCGCGGAGTCAGACGGCACACCGTCGTCGTCTGTGCGCGGTCAGATCGCAGGCTTCACCATCGGGGCATACGACGGCGCGAGCGTCACCGTTGACCTCGCCGTCAACTACAGCGACGGCCGCCTCGTGAGCGCGCCTATCAAGCTCGTGTGGGAAGACGGCGATTGGAAGGTCGTGCTCACGGATGATGGTCAACTTCCGTTGGCCCCGTCGCCTCTGATGAACCTGGGAGGCTACACACCCTGGGCAGGCGCCTGATGGCCTGCCAGCCCGGCGACTTCCTCTGCGGCATTGGGGAATGGGCTGGCGGGGTCGTCTCCAAGGCCGCCAACGACACCTTGCAGGAGCTCACGAATCGTGCGCTCGAGAGCTACGGTCAGTCGGTCGCCAGCGTCGGGACTATCTGGGTGCAGCTGCCGACGCCGATCCTCACGGCCGGCACGGGATCGGCCGGCGGGGGAGTGCCGCCCGAGTCGGGCGCGCTGACCACGCTGCTCGGCTACGTCATGTACATCGGACTCGTCGTGTGCGTGCTGTCCATCGTCGGCGTCGCCGCGCTGTACATCTGGCGCGGGATGCGAGGCGGCGGGGACGGAACGGTGCTGACCGGGCGGCTCGGCATCGTTCTCGGCGCGGTCGCGCTGATCTCCGGGGCGTCCTCGCTCGTGGCGTTCCTGCTGCCGTCATCCGCCCCAGGCGGGTCGGTCAGCGCGACAGGGTTCCTGCAGAACTCCCTGTGGTACTACGTCGGCGCCCTGGCCGTGGTGTCGGTCATCATCGGCGCGATCCGCATGGCGTGGGAGCAGAGAGCGAGCCCCGGCAAGGAGCTGTTGCAGAGCATCCTGACGCTGATCGTCGTCGCCGGTGCGGGCCTGACCTTCATCACGATCGCCGTCGCGGCCACCGATGCCTTCTCGGTGTGGGTGCTGAACAATGCGACGGGCTGCGACGTGACCGAGGCGGGCGAGCCCAACTGCTTCGGCACGAACATCATGGGGATGATCGCGCTCAGCGCGACCTCCCCGATCGGCATCCTCGCGGTGCTGATCCTCGCGGTCCTCGCGTTCCTGATGACGATCGCGCAAGTCGCTCTCATGGTGATCCGCGGAGGGCTGCTCGTGGTGCTCGCCGGCGTGCTCCCGCTGACGGCGAGCTTCACGAACACCGCGATGGGACGGCAGTGGTTCCAGCGCGCGATCGGGTGGACGCTCGCATTCCTGCTGTACAAGCCGGCGGCGGCGTTGATCTACGCCGCGGCGTTCCGACTGGTTGGCACCGACGCCTTCGGCGACAATGGCACCGGGCTCGTCTCGATCGTCACCGGGATGGGGCTCATGCTCGTGGCGCTGTTCGCCCTGCCGGCACTGCTGCGCTTCGTCATGCCGATGACGGCCGCGGTCATCGGCGGGGGAGCGGCCGGGATGGCGATGGCCGGCATGGCCGGCGCCGCCGGCGTGGAGGCGGCGACGGGCGCGATCACTCGCACGAGCTCCTCGAACATCGGCTCGTCCGCGGGNNGCGGGTGGGCACGGGCCGTCCGCATCGCCGTCGGGTTCCTCGGGGCCGTCTGGCGCCGGGGGAGGAGGCACCCCGGCTGCCGCGTCGTCGGCGGCGAGCTCGGGTGCGGGCGCCGGCGCTAGTGGCGTACCGGGCGCCGGTGCAGGGGCGGGCGCCGGGGCCGGAGCGGGGGCCGGTGCCGCCACAGGGGCGGCCGCAGGCGCCGCGGCCACGGGCGTCGGGATCCCCGTCGCCGCCGCGATCATGGGCGTGCAGGCGGCCGGGCAGGCTGCCAGCGCCGCGAAGTCGGGGCTCGAGGGGTCCACCGGCGGGCCGAGCGGAGCGTAGGAAGGAGGCCGTGGTGACGACGACGCAGTCCGATGCGGAGCGCAAGTCGCGCACCTATGGGAACTGGACGCGCCCGCGAACCGCCGGTCTGCTCGGCCTCGGACAGATCGGCACGGGTGCCCTGTTCGCCGGGATGCTGCTGGCGATCCTGGTGACGATCGCCGGCGACATCCTCGGGGGTGTCGTGGTCATGGCCGTCGTCGCGGTCGTACTGCTGCTGATGGCGGTGCGCGACAAGCACGGTCAGAGCGTGCTCGCGCGCATAGTGAGAAGGATCGGGTGGATGAGAACTCGGAGCAAGCGCCACAACCTCTACCGCTCCGGTCCGCTCGGCCGCGCTGACTGGGGCACCGCGCAGCTGCCGGGCCTGGCCGCGGGGTCGCGCCTGACGGAGTGGCGCGACTCGTATCAGCGCCCCTTCGCGCTGATCCAGCTGCCGTCCGCGTCGGACTACACGGTCGTGCTGGTCACCGATCCCGATGGCTCCTCGCTCGTCGACGAGGAGCAGATCGACATCTGGGTCGCCGAGTGGGGCATGTGGCTGGCCAATCGCGGGGATGAGCCCGGCCTCGAGGCGGTGTCGGTGACGATCGAGACGGCGCCCGACACGGGCCTGCGGCTGCGGCGCGAGGTCCAGCAGCGGATGCACGACGACGCGCCGGAGTTCTCGAGGCGGCTGCTGCGCGGCATCGTGGATGCCTACCCGGCCGGATCGGCGGTGGTTCGCGCCTACGTCGCCCTCACCTTCGCCGCGGCGACCCGGGTGGGCGGGCGCAAGCGCGGCGCGGACGAGATGGGCCGCGAGTTGGCCGCCCGCATCCCCGGCCTGACGCAGAGCCTTGGCGCCACCGGCGCCGGAGCGGCCCGACCGCTGAGCGCGCGCGAGCTCTGCGAGGTGATCCGCATCGCCTATGACCCGGCGGCGGCCGTACTGATCGACGAGGCCAACGCCGCCGGCGAGCCGCCGGAGATCCCGTGGACCGAGGTCGGCCCGGCCGCGCATCAGGCGAACTGGGACTCCTATCGGCACGACTCTGCGGTGTCGGTGACGTGGATGATGAGCACCGCTCCGCGAGGCAACGTGCCCTCGGCCATCCTGACGCGCCTGCTGGCTCCGCACCCCGACATCGCACGCAAGCGGGTGACGATGCTGTATCGGCCGATCGACGCTGGCCGTGCCGCGGCGATCGTCGACGCGGACTCCACCGCGGCCTCGNNCACCGCGGCCTCGTTCAACTACACCGCCACGCAGCGGCCGAACGCGCGCAACGCCCGCGGCGTGCAGGCGGCGATGGCCACGGCGGTGGAGGAGGCGCAGGGCGCGGGCCTGGTGAACTTCGGAGTGCTGGTCACCGCGACGGTGACGGACGTCGACCGGCTCGCCGACGCCCGCGCCGCGGTGGACAACCTCTCGGCCTCGGCCAGGCTGAGGCTCAGGCCGGTGTACGGCTCGCAGGACTCCGCATTCGCTGCCGCCCTGCCGCTCGGCCTGGTGCTGCCGAAGCACCTGCAGGTCCCGACGACCCTGCGGGAGCAGCTGTGAGCCGGCGGCAGCGCGAGGCTGCTCAGCCCGACGCTACTGCCCGTCCCCGCAGGCCCGGTCCGCGCGGCTGGTGGCGCGCGGCTGCCGGCCGGGCGCACGTCGTCGAGCCGGTCGTCGAGTACCGGGGCACCACCAGGCAGGTGTGCGGGCTGTG
>MTKZ01049983.1_pt1 | contig 12380 bp, 10 predicted proteins | sample 1042781 | NCBI WGS metagenome assembly MTKZ01 (sample SAMN06212207, study PRJNA360539) | anaerobic digester metagenome | biome: Wastewater treatment plant; material: sludge; isolation source: anaerobic digester fed with sludge from wastewater treatment plant | place: Denmark: WWTP Viborg ...
AGGTCCCGGTATTGATCCAGGTTCTCCTTTGAGATCAGGATGCACTCCGAAGCGCCGGCCCGGACAGCCTCCCTGGCCAGGTGCTCCCCCTCCGCCAGAAACAGTCCGTGGGCGCGCCGCCCATCCGGGGTCAGCAGCTGGCGCCATGCCTTGACGCGCGGGTTGGCGGTGCTGGTGATCTCGCTCACTGCCTCATCATCCCATCCAAACCGTCTTCCTCCATGCCGCAGAAGCGCAGCCAGGGCAGCGCCCAGGCATCGACAGCGGCTTGCAGCGCCTCCTCCTGCCCGTTGTCAAGGACACCGGAGGCGAGGCAGACGAATCTGACCATGCTTTGACGGATCAACAGGGGCAGTTGGAAACCCTTCACGGACATCCCGTCCGTCAAGGCGTCCATTTGAAGCCTTGTCTGTGAAGCGATCTGCCGGGAAGCCGCTTCAAGGCGTTGATGCAGCCGGAGGGCATCGACGGCAGCGCGCCGACTATCGGCAGGGGCTGGCCAGCCGCTTCCGCTCTGCAGATGAAACACCGGCCAGGGCCGCGTCATGTACTCCTGCGCCTGAGGGACCCGCTCTCCCTGCGAGCACAGCAGCTGCGCTGGCGGGACTTGCTCTGCCTGTCTTCCTGTTTCAGCATCAAAAAACAGCGCTGACAGGAGATCCCCGGCCAGCCTCGCGTCCGCCAGGCAGTCCCCGCTCAGCTGAAGCTTCGGCGAGAGAAGACAAAGCAGGAGCAGATGCGCAGCCCGGTTCAGAGCAAGGTCAAAGCCGGCTTCGGTCAATGCCTGATGAACCAGGGACACAGCCGATGCAAAATCCTGCGTTGTCGGCTCCTGTCCCCGCGTTTCCTTATCAGGTTCCGCTGCCGGCTCAACTTCATCCGCTGCTGCAGGGCGAGCCTTCGGCTGATCCTCCGTCTGCCCGGGCCAATAAAACATCCGGCTGCTTCCGTCGGGCATCTCCACGAGGAAGAGGCGGTCGCAATCCGGGGGAAGCGAGCGCGCAGGGGGGCAGCCCAGCGTCTCTGACGCGCTGAACGGCCCGTTGATCCTTCCCCCCGAACGCACAAAATACTGCTGCGTCAGAGGGGCGGCGCGGCGGTCCTCCGGGACGACCTCGTACACCAGATCCGCCGGCAAGGGCTTGACCGCGTCTGAATAGATGATGTAGCGGTTGTTCTCGCCCCTGCTGGGCGCAAAGTTTTTGTTCGGACGGATCTTGCCCATCGACCCTGACGTATCGAGTAGATCCATCAGGCAAAGCCGTCCGATGCCGCGCATGCGTTCCTTGAAAGTGTGCTGTTCCTGCTTATCAGGAGCGATGCGGAGATACCCCTCCTGTTCCAGCTCCTCGATCTCCTCCTGTGTGACCGCTCCCTGCGCGCTCAGCAGCGGCCGCACCCGAAACAGCACGTGGCGTTCATCGTCCTCCTCCAGGAAAGACAGAATCATCCGGCCGGTAAAATCCATATCAATCCCCCGTTCCACCGAGATTTTTGCCAACTCTTGCCCCATTCTACTGTGTGCCCCCGCGCTTCGTCAATCAAAGCCCGATTGTTGACCGTGCCTGACCGCGGGTGAAAAGATGCACAAGGAATTTTCATCATCAGGGCGTATCGGGGGGGGGGCGAATGGTCAGAAGGTTTTTGTTTTTCACAGCAATGTGCATGTTGGCACTGCTTCTGACAAGTGCCATCGCGCCCGCAGTCCGGGCAGAAATCGAGGATACGGACGCGATTGTCGACCGAATCTTCAGGAACGGCAAGGCAACAGGCGCTTCAATGGTCATCATGAAGGACGGCAAGTTCGTTTACGCGAGGGATTACGGTATGCGCAATGTCCGCGAGAAACTGCCGGTGGATGAAAGCACCTATTTTCGGATCGCCAGCGTGACAAAGATGGTCTCCTCGATCGTCCTTCTGCAGCTGGTGGAAGAAGGCCTGCTGGACTTGGACCGGGACATCAGCGAATATTACAACTATCCGATTGTAAATCCATACTTTCCAAAGGTCCCGCTCACGCTCCGCCAACTGATGAGCCATACGTCCTCCCTGAGCGAAAGCGGCGGTTTTTCGAAACTGTCAAGCACCGTGTCACAAATGCTCAACCGCGATTCCGGGCGGAAGAACAACTTTCATAAGGTCAAGCCAGGCAGCGTCTTTGAATACTCCAATTTCGGCGCAGGCTTGACGGGCAGCATCGCCGAAGCAGTAAGTGGAATGAGCTTCAACCGCCTGATCACACAACGCCTGTTTCTGAAGCTTGACATCGACGCCTCCTTTGACGCATCCGCTCTCGCCGTGCCTGATGAGATCGCCAGCATCTACTCAAACGGAAAACTCAGCCGATCCTCGCAGAAGTATCTGAATGAAACCTATGAGGAAACGGCGTCGCCGGACACCCATTATCGGACCACCGTTGGCGGATTGTTCATCCGTTCCCGGGACCTTGCCAGGCTTGCCGCGGCGCTGTGCGGAAACGGAACCGTCGACGGGATGAGGTTGCTTGACAGAAAAACCCTTGAGATAATGCGCGCACCTCAGTATACCCTTGGCAGAAGTGTGTCCGGCGAAAGTCCTTACGGCCTGTTCCTGGAGCGCAACACTCAGGCGCTGCCAGGCCATGTCATATATGGTCACCAGGGGATGAACAACGGCGCGTCAACGAACGTGTATTTTGAGCCGGAGACCGGATTTGTATTCGTGATGACGACCAACGGCTGTTCCATGACCCGTGACCACGGCGTAGTCGTCCTGGCGCAAAATCTCCTGCGTGCGACCTATCCCCTGTTTTCAGGAGACTGAATCAGCAAAATCAACAGAACCGGACGGAGGAAAAACCATGGGCGGAAAAGGCTTCAGGAATAAGCCGGAACAGCGCCGGGAGGAAGGTTCCCTGGTATATTTCGACCGGGGGATCATCCAGGGCGCTGACGGCGGGCGCTATGCCAGGTACGCGATCCAGACCCATTTCGTCATGCCCAACGAGAGCGCGGCGGAACTGGTGGAGCATTACGTCCGGCCGCTGTACAGGCCCGGGGACGCGCTGTCCTTTGGCGCGAAGGTCATGGGCATGTGCGCGGGCAGCGTGAGGACGCGCGGGCAGGTCAAGCCTGGTTTCTGGGCAAAACGCCTGTGGCGCAGTGCCGGAAGGAACAGCACAGGCATCGGCATGCATGAGCCCTATAAGCTCCAGCTGGTCATCGACATGGTCGGCCTGCCCCGCATGCTGCTGGCCGCCTTCCTCTCCGCCCTGACCCGGCCGTTTGGTTTAAAGGGTGTTTTCTACAAGGTCTGCGGAAAGGGGGTCGGCGGGATCGACGGTTTCTATCCTGATTCCGATTACGAGGTCTACCATGAGATGGCGGTCATCAACCCGCCCGAGCCGGGCAAATTGTGCGACGATCTGGCGGCAAAAACAGGCATCCCTGTGGTGCTGATGGACGCCAACGATTTCCAGCGCGACCAGCTGGGCAAGAGCAAGGGCTTCCCCCTCACGGACGCGCAGATCCAGGACGCCCTGCGCGACAATCCTTCCGGCCAGGGCAATGAGCAGACGCCTCTCATCCTCATCAGGCCGCTGAAGAAAGAAGGCTGATCCCCATGGCCGTCAGCCTAATCCAAATAAACGGCGTTTCCGTCGCGGAAGTGACGGGAGGGGAGGGCAGCATCAACAGCATGCAGGCCATCCTTGATCTGATCGGCGACATCGCATTTAACCTCAGGTGTGACCGTGTTCTGGTGGACCGCTCGCTGATCGACGAATCCTTCTTTGACCTGAAGTCCGGCTTCGCCGGGGAACTGACACAGAAATTCTCCACATACCGCATGAAACTGGCGGTGACCGGCGATTTTTCCATGTTCGAGAACCTGGCGCTGAAGGCCTTCCTTTATGAAAGCAACCTTGGAAAAACTGTGCGCTTTTTGTCCAGCCGCGCAAAGGCGCTCGAGTGGCTCAGCCAGGCATAAGTATAAAACGGCATCAAAAAAGCGCTGTCCGGAGCTTTAAGGCATTTACCAAACTGTATTATGGGAGTTTAGGAGGGCACAGCCCTCTGATTGAAAACGTATCGCCCGGCTTTGCCGGGCAGACTGGGAGAATTGCGAAGCGATTCATCCCTTGCATTTTCATTGACCGGGAACGCAGCGACCGAGCGAAAATGCCCGTCCTGCCAAAACGGCAAAATGTCCTCAGACACTTTGCCGACATTAAAACTCAGCGTGTCCCGCCGTCCTGGGGAAGGACAGGACATCCCGGATGTTGCTGATGCCCGTCAGGTACATCACAAAACGCTCAAACCCGAGGCCGAATCCGGCATGGCTGACCGTGCCGAAGCGGCGCAGGTCCAGGTACCAGCCGTATTCCTCTTCCTTCAGCCCAAGCTCGCGGATCCTGCCCAGCAGTTTCTCATACCGCTCTTCGCGCTGGCTGCCGCCCAGCATCTCGCCCACGCCGGGAACCAGCAGGTCCACAGCGGCGACCGTCCTGCTGTCCGGGTTGGCGCGCATATAGAACGCCTTGATCTCCCTGGGGTAGTCGGTGACGAAGACCGGACGCCTGAAGTGCATCTCCGCCAGGTAGCGCTCATGCTCGGTCTGCAGGTCCATGCCCCACCTTGCGGGATATTCAAACTTCTCCCCGGATGACATCAGCTTTTCGACCGCATCGGTATAGCTGATGCGGGCGAAGTCGCTGTTTCGGACGTGATCAAGGCGTTGGATCAGCCCCTTGTCCACAAACTCATTCAGGAACGCCAGTTCATCCGGCGCTTTTTGCATGACCGCGTCGATCACGCTGCGCACCATGTCCTCCGCCAGGTCCATGTCATCATTCAGGTCGGCAAAGGCGATCTCCGGCTCGATCATCCAGAACTCCGCCGCGTGGCGGGGGGTATTGCTGTTCTCAGCCCTGAAGGTCGGGCCAAAGGTGTACACCTTGCCAAAGGCCAGGGCGTAGGCCTCCGCCTGCAGCTGCCCGGATACCGTCAGGGAAGCCTGCTTCCCGAAAAAGTCCTCAGAGAAATCGACCCCGCCCTGCCCGTCCCGCGGCGGTTTTTCCAGGTCAAGCGTGGTCACGCGGAACATTTCCCCCGCGCCTTCCGCGTCGCTGGTGGTGATGATGGGCGTGTGCACGTAGGTGAAGCCATTCCGGGCGAAATAGTCGTGGATGGCCTGCGCCGCGATCGAGCGGATCCGAAACACCGCGGAGAAAGTGTTCGTGCGGGGGCGCAGGTGGGTGATGGTGCGCAGGTATTCATAGCTGTGCCGCTTCTTCTGCAGGGGATAATCCGCATCGCACTGGCCCAGAAGGACGACCTCTTTGGCCTTGAGCTCAAAGGGCTGCTTCATCCCGGGAGTGCGCGCCAGGCTGCCGCTGATCCGGATGGCGGACGAAAGCGAGATCTTTGTGACCCATTCAAAGCCGGGCATGTCCGCCTCGCAGACGATCTGCAGGTTGCGGAAACAGGAGCCGTCGTTGAGCTCGATAAAGGCAAAGGCCTTGCTGTCGCGGACTGTCCTGACCCATCCGGAAACGGTCACGGCCTCACCGTCCTGCGGTGTGCGCCGATATAGTTCAACGATGCTGATGCTGCTCAAAGAACGTTCTCCTCTACCATCATTTTTCCAAGAAGCGCCGCGCCGATCATGCCGGCGCTGTTGCCAAGGACCGCCAGTTCCAGCCTGCTGTAGGGCATGGTCCTGAACATCAGGTAACGGGGCAGCTTTTCCCGGACCGCGTCCAGAAGGAAACTGCCCGCGTTGCTGATGCCCCCGCCAAGCACGATGACCTCGGGATCCAGGAAGGAAACGACGTTGTTGCAGGCCAGGGCCAGGTACTTCGTATAGCGGTCGAACACCTTCATCGCGGCGGGGTCGCCTTCCTTCGCGCAGTCGATCACCACACGGCCGTCGATGTTCTCAGGCCTGCCGTCTGCTCGGATCAAGACCAGGCTGTCCGGGTGCAGGCTGACGGCCTCCCGGGCCATGCGGATGAGCGCCGTGGCAGAGCAGTAGCGCTCCAGGCACCCGTCCTTGCCGCAGGTGCAGGGGATCCCGTCCACCTCCAGCGTCAGGTGCCCCAGCTCGCTGGCCACGCCGTGCGCCCCCGTCCAGGGTTTCCCGTTGATGATGATGCCGCCGCCCACCCCGGTCCCCAGCGTGAGGAACACGCTGGATGATGCTCCCTGGCTGACCCCGGCGATGGATTCCGCCAGCCCCGCCACCGTGGCGTCATTGTCGATGAAGACCGGTTTATCGATGTGCCTGCGCAGCTCTTCCCTCAGGGGGACGTTGTGCCAGCCGAGGTTGGTGCAGAAGATCACCGTGCCATTGACGTTCTCCGCGATCCCCGGGATGCCCACGCCGATCGCGCCGACGTCATCCAGCCTAATGCCCGCCTTTTCCAGCGCTTTGAGGGAGCAGGCTGCCATATCCCGCACCACTTCCTGATAGGGGCGCTGCGCATCTGTCGGCGCGGAAGCCTGCGCGATGATCTTCTCCCTGCCGTCTGTGATGCCCGCGGCGATCTTCGTTCCGCCAAGGTCAATGCCGATATATACCATGCTCATCTCCTGACTGCTCAGTGCCCTGTCATGTCGCTCAGGCGCCTGTCAAGCTCCCGCGCCGCCGAGTACCCAAGCCGCCTCAAACTGAGGTTGCGGGCGGCCACCTCGATGATGATGGCAAGGTTCCGCCCGGGTTTGACCGGCAGGACAAGGCTGGGCACGTTCACGTCCATGATGCTGATATATTTTTCCTCCAGCCCGAGACGGTCATACTCCTTTTTCTCATTCCATTGCTCCAGGTGGATCTCCAGGTCAACGGACTTGCTCATCAGCACGGCGCCGATGCCGTACATCTGGCGGATGTCGATGATGCCGATGCCGCGGATCTCCATGAAGTGGCGTACCGTCTCCGGCGCCTCTCCGACCAGGCGGTTTTCATTGACGCGGCAGATGTCCACCACGTCATCGGCGACCAGCTGATGTCCGCGCTTGACCAGCTCCAGCGCGGCCTCGCTCTTCCCGACACCCGACTCCCCCGTGATCAGCACCCCGATGCCGTACACGTCGACCAGCACGGCGTGCATCATGGTGTGCGGGGCCAGCACTCGGTTCAGGTGCATGATGGCCGATACGATGAACCCGGTGGTGGACATGTCCGATCCCAGGATGGGGAGGTCCTTTTCCTCGGCGATCCTCAGCATCTCCTCCGGCGGAACGTGCCCGCGGCAGAGGATGACACAGGGGATGTCATAGGAAAAAAACTTCCAAAGCTTGCTCTTCCGGTTTTTCGGGCTCAGGTCCATCAGATAGCCCATCTCGACGTTGCCGAACACCTGGGGGCGTTCAAAGGCAAAGTGATCGTAATAACCCACCAGCTCAAGCCCGGGCCTGTTGAGCTCCGCTGAATGGATATTCAGTTCCTTCCGGTTTGAAGGCGAAAGGATGCGCAGGTTGAGTGATCGGGTGAAGTCGCTCAGATCGACCAAGGGACACCGCCTTTCAGCCAGCCGGCCTCGCAGGGATTCCGGTTCAGTATAGCCCATTCATCAGGCCGATTCAAGCAAAGCCGGCGAAAAGCCATGCCGCGCCTGTCTGTTTCAAATAGTCACGGAATTGTTGCATTATTGATAATAAATAGTTACAATGGCATTCACAAAGGCGGTGAATCACTTGAACGAATTCTTGTCCACCCTCTCCAGCAGGCTGATCGACCTGCTGATCTACGGCGCCGTGGCCACCTGCTTTCTCACCGGTCTGATCAAGTGCGTTCTCCCGCTCAGGCGCGCGGCCCGATGTTTCCGCAAGGGCATCCACAGCCTGGCTGTGTTCAAGCCCAAGGACACGGGGCGCCCCGACTGGCAGGACAGCCTTTTCCTGGGCAAACCCATGCAGAAGCAGTGGAGCCGTTTCCTCCTGAACGCGGAGCAGCTGGACCAGAGGGGCCTTGGCTGCGACGTGGAGGACTATATCAATGATGAAAACGTTCTGTCCGGCTTCGCCCGCTTCCAGCTGGCCGAGGTCATCCCGGGCTTTCTGACCTCCCTCGGCATCCTGGGGACCTTCATCGGCCTGATGCGGGGACTTGGCACGCTGGACCTGAGCAGCGCCGAGAAGACAGTCGTCTCCGTCCACACGATGATTTCCGGGATGACCTTCGCGTACGGCACCTCCATCGCCGGCCTGGTCGCCTCCCTGACTTTCAACATCCTTTTCCGCGCGGCGCAGGGGGCTGCCACCGGCGCGATGGACGATTTCAATGAGGCTTTCTCAGAGGCCGTGATGCAGCGGCCGCTGGATGAACCGGTACGGCAGACCTGCTACATGGAAGACCAGGCAGCCTTCCTGTCCGGCGCTTTCACCGACATCAGCGGCAAGCTCGAAAGCGGAATCGGCGAGGCCGTCGAACGCTCCTTCGCCCCCATTTCCCAGAGCGTCCAGAGCTTCATCCTCCATGAGACCCAGGCCCAGGTGGAGGGCCTTAACCACGTCGTCAGCCAGTTCGTGGCGGGGATGAACAACTCCCTGGGCGGCCAGTTCGTTCAGCTGGGCAAGCTGCTCTCCCAGATCAACCAGTCCCAGACCGTGAACCTGGAATCCGTCAGCAGGACGATGTCCGCCGCCGACGCGATCATGGACAGCATCCAACGCACCGGTCAGGTCACCCAGACGGTGATCGACCGATTTGAAGGCTATATCAGCGAGCTGAGCCGCGCGCAGGAAAGCGGCGCGCAGCTGTCAGAGCAGACCGCCGGGATCCTGTCCGGCATGCACCAGGACGTCGTCCTGCAGAACCAGCGGTATCAGGCCCTGCAGGATGCCCAGTCCGACCTGATGCGGCAGATGGAGCAGTACGCAGCCTGGTCAGGACGCGTTCTCGAGGCGGTGGAAAAGCAATCCGACGCGGCGGGCGACCGCGCGCACGAGGTCGCCAATGAGATGAACCGTTCCGGCAAGCTCCTTCAGGAAAGCTACGCCGGTTTTGTGGAGAACATCTCCTCCGGCCTTGCCCGCACGATGGGGCTGTTTGAGGAGAACATGCGGGACATGACCGTCCGCCTCATCAAGGACATGAAGGCCGCCGCGGAGAAGGCCGGAGAATCAGCGCCATTGGATATGAAGGGTTTCACCCGGGTCCAGCAGGCCCTCAATGACATGACCCAGGCGCTGACCCGCGCGACGCGCGCCGCCGAGCAGATGGCGGAGGGCGCATAAGATGCGCATGATCCGCGCTGGAAGCAGGCAGATCAAGCGGGCTGACGTAGGCAGCTACTGGATCTCCTTTTCGGACATGCTTTCCAGTCTGCTGCTGGTATTCATCCTCGCCTTGATGGTGAGCATCTATCAGTATTATACGGTGCTGCACATCAAGACCCAGGAACTGGAAGCCCAGCAGGCGGAACTGGACAGGACGCAGATCGTCCTGGCGCAGAAGGAGGAGGACCTCCGTACAGCCCAGGCGGAGCTGATGGGAAAAGAAGAAGAGGTCGCTTCCATCCAGATCCAGCTGCAGCAGCAGGAGGACGAGCTTTTCGCCGCCCAGACGGCACTGAAAACGCAGCAGGATGAGCAGGCCCTGCTGCAGCTGCAGTTAGTTGCGCAGGAAACCTCGCTCAACGAGATGCAGCTCGCGATGGACCGGCAGCAGCAGCAGATCGACGAGCTGCTGGGTGTGCGCACCAAGATCATCCAGGACCTGAGTCTGGCCTTTGCCCAGAGCAATCTTGGGGTCAAGGTAAATGAGGATACGGGGGACATCATGCTGGACAGCACCCTGCTGTTCCAGACCGGTGAGGACGTCCTGCTCCCTGCAGGCCAGGCCCAGCTGGCGCAGCTGATCCCGGTATACCTGAGCGTCCTGCTCAGGCCTGAGTATGAGGCCTAAGTAGCGGAAATCGTGATCGAAGGGCATACCGACTCGCGGGGCAGCTACCTGAGCAACCTTCAGCTGTCCCAGGCCCGCGCGCTGGGCGTGGCCACCTACTGCCTGGAGATGCCGGGGCTCCTTCCCCAACAGCAAAGCAGGCTCCAGAGCATCCTCACCGCCAAGGGCAGGAGCTATTCAGACCGGATCTTCTACCCTGACGGTACGGAGAACATGGACGCATCACGCAGGGTCGAGATCCAGTTCAGGCTGAAGGACTCCGAAATGATCCAGAAGATGAATGACATCCTGCTTCGGGGCAACTGATGAAAAAGATCGCGCTCGCGCTCGCGTTCATCGCGCTGATCGTCGGCGGCCTCACCCTGTGGGGCTATCTGAACGCCCGTCTTGAGATCAGCGTTGAAAGCGTGCAGCCGTTACCTGCGGAAACCTTTCAGGCCGAATTTGAACGGCTGACCGCGCTGATCCAGGGGAACGCGGCCCGCGGGCTGGTGTATGACCCAGTCCTCAGTGGAAGCGCCGGGGACTACGTGATCCTGCAGTATACGCTTCTGGTCCGCAACCGCGGGTTGGTCCAGGCGGACATGCTGGAAGCCCAGATCGTTCCGGTCAAGGGCGACGTGTTCTGCTACTCCCAGCAGGAAGCCATGGGCCAGGACGTCAACCTGTCCTTTGAGGTCGCGCCGGGACAGACCACGCGCTACCGCGTCTACCTGCTGACACGGAAAGACCTGCACGCGGTGCGGGATCTGCAGGTCAGCTATTACATCTGGGGGAACCCCTTCATCATCACGGTGAAGTACGGATGATTGTAGGAAAACACTGAGACAAGGGGCAGGGGATCCCAAACACAGGCCGGACTCCTGGTCCATGCGCTGTGATCCCTGCACCATAAATATTTATGCTAAATGAATCCATCCCCTCACTCGAACCGATGACGGCACCTGACAGCAAATCATCTATTCTGCAAACTTCCGGCTTACCGTCTGAGCTGATGCCAGAAATTCCCATATAGCGATAGAAACAATATCTTGATGCAGCACCGCCTGTATGCCAATGAGACGGATAAGCATTCATCAGTCAAAGCGCAAGTTCATGGGGATCAATTTCATATATGAGAAAGCGCCAGACGCTATGGCGCTGCTGCATTTCGGGAGACCGCCGGAAGAAAGCAGCCTGGGCAGGGCACTGCTTGAGGCAATCAGGCAGGCTTTGAAAGGCGCAGGCCGGATGATACGCGGGGCAGCTTCGTGGCCGCGGCGACCATCCATGCACCTGATTCCATCAGCAATGAAAAGGTTGAGCATGACCTCGGGATTCGTCAGGTCAGGAAGGCAATGAGCGGCGCATTGGCTTAAAGCCCGCATCGGCGCGGACGCCGGTTGGGGTGAGGTAACATCGGTTTATGGAACGGGCAAGAACGTTCATGACGAAGCTGTCGGGCTGAAGCATGTCCCCACGGAGGACAGGTGGTATATATTGATGCGTGATGTACTGGGACGGACAAGCGGGAAGAAGTGAGCGGCGACCCGAACCCTTCACGAATCGACCTGCGCATCAGCCGGCGTCCCGGCCATGCGTACAGGCAGTATGCCATCAATTGGCGGGCTTGGGAAAAGACGATAACGCTTCAGAAGTCAGCCGCGCGCGGCGGGACGGAGTTCCCATTCCGTTTCTTCAAAGTCATATACAGGTTTCGCAAAACGCTGTACAGGGGCATCGTCAAACCCTTTGACCGCCTTCAGGTATTGTTTGCCGGTCGAGCCTGTATGCCCGAGCACGTTCCGGGCACAGTTTGAAGCATTTGACGGGATCAGTCTGCCAAACGGAGGGAAAGGCTTGGATAAAGAAAGAAACCCTCAGGATCTGCCCGGTCATTGCAGCTACAGCACGGACTGCGGGAGTTTTCGGACTTACAGGATACGATGCGTTGATTCCTTTTTCCAATATACCTTGCTGATCAGCGGCTCCTTAGAAAATTTGGTTGGATAGTTGACACAGAAAGACATCCGTGTTATTAATGAAATATTAATAAGTAAACGGAGAGGCACAGGGCATATGATTCACCCTGGAACACCAGAAAACCTCGGCGCTCACAACAGGAGAGTCATCCTTGACTGTGTCCGCAAGCACGGGCCGCTTTCACGCGCGGATCTTTCCAGGATGCTGAACATGAGTTTCCCTTCTGTATCCTCCAATATCAGGAAGCTGCTGGAGAGCCAGTACCTGAAGGAGGCCGGCAGCGGGAACAACAGCATCGGCAGGAAGTCAACCCTGGTGGAGTTCAACGCCACGTGGGGCTACATCATCGGCGCGGACATCGGGCGGTCCCAGATCCGCGTCATGCTCTGCGACCTTGAGGGGAAAGAGATCGTCTACCATAAACGGGATTACCGCGCGCTTAACGGGGAGAACGTCGCGGAGGAATGCCTGATCGGTTTGATCGAAGATACGGTCCAGAGCGGCGGCATCCAGGCCACGCAGGTCAAATACGT
>MTKZ01015239.1_pt2 | contig 12373 bp, 14 predicted proteins | sample 1042781 | NCBI WGS metagenome assembly MTKZ01 (sample SAMN06212207, study PRJNA360539) | anaerobic digester metagenome | biome: Wastewater treatment plant; material: sludge; isolation source: anaerobic digester fed with sludge from wastewater treatment plant | place: Denmark: WWTP Viborg ...
GTTTTTTACTTCTGCTTGTACCAAGATAGGTGCAAATTTAGAGGATCCATTTTCAAGAAATGATCCTAATGTTGAAGAGGTAAATAGAATGGATACAAAAAGTTTATCTCAAACAGAACAAAAAGAGTCATCCTTAGAAGAAATATTCGAGAGAGCAAAAAAATACTGGCCACATACAAGATTGGAAGATGGGAAACAGTATTTAATCGAGGAAGCTGAGAAGTATTCAACTATGTATCCTCAATACTCAAAAGAATTACTTCTTGCAGTCTTCACCTCTGTATCTATGACTGAAAGTAATGGGGGTATATTTCTTGATTCGAATGTTGGAGGAGATCCNNGTAAAAACTATACTAGTGAGGATTTGTTGAATGATGACAAGAAAAGTATAGAAATTGGAGTTTGGGCACTAATGAGATATGCACCAAGTTATGATTTGGCCGACTGTTTAAAAATCTTTAAAAGTGGAACTGATATATCTTCCTTTGGCCAATGGAGCGATGATGGAATTTGGTGGAACCGAGTCTCGTATTCCATTGAGAAATTACTAGGAAAAGATGTCTTGAATATGGGTTATACAGACTATTCTTTGGAATCAGGAGTATTCTCTGCAAGTAACTTTTTACAAGTGCCAGAACATATTGGAAATGTCTATGTAGGGAAGTAGTAATTAATTGGAGAGAAAATATTTGACAAAGGAAGTAAAATGTATAAAAATGAATCCGCTTACCTAATACTATAATCAACTTAATGGATAGTAATAACAAAAGTAATAAGTACCTCATTGCCTACTCATTGCTATTTTTAATTCCTTTAGTGATTTTATTTATTAAAGGTTAATTTCCCAAATCTTTCTTGCAAACCTCATTGAAAATATGAGATTATATTCTATATTATTATTACTTTTTTTGTTGATATGAAAAAAATTCTGCCCATTCTCTTATTTTTTCTCTCATTATTTCTTTTTTTAAACAAAGTTTATGCTTATACACTCGATGATGTTAAAGTTCACAATACTTCTAATGATTGTTGGGTTGTATTTGAGCAGAGTGTTTATGATTTAACCAAATATCTCCCAAATCATGATAGATTTTTGGACATCAGGGAGTGGTGTGGTAAAGATATGACAGAGGATTTTGTAACCAAAGATGGCTCTGGGAGAGATCATAGGCCCTCTTCGTATTCTTTGCTTGAGCAGTATAAAATAGGGGATTTTGAGCAAGAAAAAATATCCGTAGAACCTCAAATTACTGAAGAAGTGAGTAGCAAAAGTGAAGGAGCAGAAGATATTGTTAAAGAATCAAAGGAATACAATATGATAATTCCGTTTATCATTTCTTGCTCTCTTTATTGGTGTACCTACTTTGTTATCAAGAAGCAGAAAAACAAAGGGCTTTTGCTTATGAAGTTTAATGCTTTTTGGAACACAGTTCTTATTTTAACTCTGTTAATCCCCTCATTCGGATTTGGAGTATTTATGCTAATTCGGATACAGAAACCAAGTCTATACAGTATTAATTTTGAATTCCTTTATTGGCATGTGGAGTTGTCTTTGGTGATGGGGTTTGTTGCTATCAGTCACTTTATTCAAAGAATTGCAATTTACCTAAAACAGGTTACCGCAAAGATAAATAATTAAATTTGTATATAATAATATGGAAACAGAGAATATCCATATGGGTGAGAATGAATACATTTCTCAGGACCCATTTGATTCTTCCTCAGAGACTGAAGTGTCAGTAAATGATTCTCGAGAATTACACGAGCCTCAGCTTAGTCCTAGGAATTTGAAGTATATTCAAGTTGATGAAACATCCGGGGAGAAAATATTTACATCATATGCAGTTGAATTTCCATTGAATCCCAATCCCAAGTATCTGTATGGATTGAGAAAAATAAAAAAAGAGGATCCGAAAGCGATTCGCCTTGGGAAACTTCTTCTTTTAGCTGGGACAGATAGGGCTCTTTTGGATTTGATAATGAATGGTATAGCNNCGAGAGAGTTGATACAGTATTGGATAATCTTGATATTGCTGTTGGTTCACTGCAAAGGAGGGTTATAGTCTCTGACTTAATTGCGAAAAAGATTTTAGAAACGGACACAAATAGTATTTTTTCCATAGCTGGAGGAAGCTGCCTTCTTCCCATTGAAGGTATTTATCAGTCAGGGAAAGAGGGAATGATAATTACCAATGTAGATAGATCTGAGAAAGCAAACGACAAAGCTGAAAAGACACTTAGAAATATTAATAATAGAATAAATATTGGTTTGTCATTAAAATCTGTTCAGAGAGATGTGCTGGCAAATGGAATAGACGTTTTTACTGATAATAAGGATATTGAAATAGTAGAGTGTACAGGGTTTTGGGAATATCTTGATAATTCCCAAAGAGAAGTACTTTTGAAAAACGTATCTGAAGGGCTAGGACCCAAAGATGTCTTTATTCTGACTGTCCTGATTGATAACCCCCAACAGGACATTTTTGATGCTATGAAGTTTAAAAAGCTTACTTCTACAAGTTTGGAGGAAATGATTCCTTTTGTAAAACTGTTTTTTGATAAAATTGAACTGGTTGTTCGTACTCCAAACAGTACCTATGCGACTTTTGTATTAAGAAAATAGATAATAGAAAAAGAAATGAATAACTATGCATACGCTTTAATTGTAATAGGTTTAGTAAATATCATTTTTGGTTTCTATGTTCTTATACCTTCAAGAAAATCCCAAGCTGTTCGTTTCTTAGCCTTGAGCATAATTTTTTTGGGTTTATGGGGTGTTGGATTAGCAGGTTTTTTAAGTAGCAATGATGTTCAGACAGCCCTTTACTGGTCTAGATTTCACTATGTAGCCTCAATATATATTGCATATTTCATTCTTCTGTTTGAAATGTCTCTAACACAGAAAAAGAAAATCGACTTCCAAACAGTTATGCTTCTTCAAATCCCAGTATTTCTTGTCTCCCTTGCTGTGGTTTTCTCGGATTCCCTCATTATCAAGGATGTTATTTTGGAAAAGTCAGGGAATGTAGCTCTACTAAACAGAGTGGGACATATTACATATGGTGTTGTCTTCGCAGTATATTACTTAATTGCATTAATGATTAATCTCAAGGCCTTAATCAAGTCAAACGGGATTCTGAAAAATCAATTAACTCTTATTTTTACAGGTTTTCTCCTAACAGGATTTTTAGGAGGGACTTTTAATCTAATCCTTCCTATTCTAGGAAATTACAAATTAATTTGGATAGGCCCTCAATTCTCAATTATTTTTCTAGGACTAATATTTATTGCAATTGTAAAGTATCAACTTTTTAACATCAGATTGCTTGCTGGGAAAGTCCTTTATGTCATAACTAGTGCTTCACTACTATATTTGACCTTTAGGATTTTTTTGAATATTCATTTAGAAATATTCGGAGAGAGACTTGGGTGGGAGGCAATAATTTTTGGTGTAGTTATCTCAATTTTGTTTGCTTTGCTTTATGATAGATATAGAGAATTTTTTCAGGAGAAAATTTCCACAAGAATTATTAATTTAGGGTATGATGCAAGCAAATTTCTTGATAGATTTACTTACTCTCTGGGAAATATTGTGACAGAGGATAGTGTACTCAAGGAGTTGCATGGGATTGTTAAAGAAACAATTGATCCAATATATTTCTCCATTATTGTTAAGCGAGATTCAGCTGTAATAAATAAGCAGTATACAGGGAATAAAGTGTTTGATAATAAACGAATTTTTGAAATAGTGAACTCACCCCTTTTTGCAAAGAAAAAGAGTATTTCCTTGGGAGAGTTAATTGGTGTATTTAATGTAGATGATGAATCTTACAAAGTTGCATACGGAGAATTAATTACTCTTCTTGAAAGAAGCGATTTACATCTTCTGATCCCTGTTCATTATGAAAAAGAGCTAATCGCTATTTTAATACTTGGCAAAAGGGATTTGAATAGTACTATGTATATTGAGCAGGAAATCGCATTCCTTCAATCTCTTGCCTCTATCACAGGGGCATCTTTAGCAAGAGCGACTCTTTATCAACAGGTGCAGAATTTCAACATTAACTTGCAGAAGGATGTAAGTGAAAAAACAAAAGAGCTTCAAAGAAACGTAGAAGAATTGGAAGATGCGAGAAGAAAAGAAAGAGATATGTTAGATATTATGGGTCATGAACTTAGGACACCTGCAACAATTGTAAAATTGAATACTGATTTATTGGGGAAATTTGTCGACAACAATCCTGTAAGCTATCAGAAGTATCTTGATAGAATAAAGAATAGTATTGAGAATGAAATTAGATTAATTGATACTCTTCTCTCAAGTGCAAAACTTGAAGGAAAGAAAATCGAATTGAACAGAGAGAGGCTATCTATTACAGAGCAGATAGAAACTGTTTTGCACGGATATGAGTACCAGATTAAGCAGAAGGGTTTAAGAGTTATGGTCGATTTGGAAGATGATATGAAGGATGTGTATGCTGATAAGGTGAGAGTGGTAGAAATAATTGATAATCTTCTTAGTAATGCTATTAAATATACAGATGAAGGTTCTATTATTATGAAGGCTGAAGATACTGATGACTATGTTAAAGTAAGTATTATTGATAGTGGGAAGGGTATCCCAGAGAAAGAGATTCCAAGGTTAGGAACAAAATTTCATAGGGTAGAAAACTATATTACTGGAGAGAGTAATTTCAATATTGTAAGACCAGGAGGTACTGGCTTGGGATTGTATGTTGTGTATGCTTTGATAGAAATGATGGGGGGAAAGATTTGGGTGCATAGCCAAGTCGGGAAAGGTACGACATTCTCTTTCACGCTACCTGTATACAAAGGACAGGGTGTGAANNTCTGTATATAAATTAAGAAACAGAATAAATGAAAGTCTCAATTGATAAAACAAAATGCATAATGTGTGGTTCATGTGTAGCAATTTGTCCTGAAGTATTCGAAATGAAGGATGATGGTTCTGTGGATGTTAAGGATCAGTACAAGGGTGTTGATATCCAAGACCCTATTTTAGTAGAGAAGGTAAAACAAGCCCAATTAGCATGTCCTGCGACTGCAATAGTTACAGAGGGGTAATCTTTTATTCTGTAGTTTGAAAATATGTAAGGACATCATCAATTCTCTCAGTATCTACATCCCAGTGTCCAACTCCGTCGATTGTTTCCAAAACAACCTCTTTATCATATGCTTTTAGTCTGGCAATAAGGGAAGTTGTCATAGAGTAAGGGACATTTACATCTTTGTTCCCATGCCAAATCTTTATGGGAATATTTCTTATTGCATCAACACGTTCTGAATTCCATGAAGTAGCATATGAAGTTGGAGCAAGAAGAGCAATTTTGACAATATTTTGAGGATATTTAGCTGCGAAATTCAATGTTGGTAATCCTCCCATGCTAAAACCTACCAAATAAATCTCTTTTGATGATGTGAAGTTACTCTGAATATATTCAATTAATTTTCTAGTATCTTCTATCGCATAGCTGTTCCCCCAGTTATCACCATGTTGATTTGAAGCTGCAAATATATATCCTTTTTTTACAAAAGCATCTCCATACAGTTTTAAGTCCTTAAGGAGTTGATTGTCAGGATTTGAGGTTACGGAGTAAGTTGATCCGTGACTGTATATTACAATTGGCAAATTGGTCTTTGTCCCATATTTTGTATCAATGGCAATATATGACAATTGTCCATCAATATCTTGGAAGATTTCTTTTACTTCAATAGGCTCCTCTTTTGGTGGTTCTGGGATTATTTCTTCCATAGAAGTATCTATCCGTTCATCTGTAGATTCTGTATTTTCTTGAAATATTTTCGGATATAGATATTGTAACAGAATGAATGCAAGAGGAATAAATAAAAATACCAGGAAGAGCTTGTTCTTAGCGGATTTTTTGTTTGTTGTTTGTCTTAGGGTATATTCCATTTTACTAAAATTCTAGATATAGGATATAATAGCAGATTGCTCATAAAATATTTAATTTTTTATTTAATTGTTATGGCGAAAGCTAAGAATATAAAGGAAGTGAAAGGGAAAACAAAGTCAGATGTTGTTGAAATCAACCTCGATTCCCTTATTATTCCAATTTCAATAATTATTGCAGGTGTGGTCATTGCAGCAGCAATCTTTATCACAAGCAATAAAAATAAGGATACTAATACGGATTCCGCAAATCCTACAGTTGCCGAATCAGATGATTCAGGACTTTCTGCAGGAGATGCTACAGTTTCCTTAGGGGATGCTCCATATTTAGGAAATAAGGATAAAACAAAGATTGCAATTGTTGAATATAGTGATTTCGGTTGTGGATATTGTAAGAGGCATGCAACAGAGGTGTATCCTGAATTAAAGAGTAAATTTGTTGATACAGGTGAGATCATATATGTGTTTAAGAGTTTTCCTCTTTCAGATTCTGGTATCTCATACAACGCTGCAATTGCAATGCACTGTGTAGCAAAGTATGTTGATGGGAATAAAGCGGCAGAATTCCATTCAAATGCATTTAACTTCACTACAGATGAAGAGATAAAGAATGGTGCAATTNNNNAAAGCTGAAGGTAGTAAAGCAGGTATCGAGGGTACTCCAGGATTTATCGTAGGGAAGATAGATAAAGATGGGAATGTCACTGGACCACTTGTAAAAGGTGCATATCCATTTACTACATTTGAATCTGCGATTAAAGAGTTATCTAAGTAGTATATTAGGTATTGGATAGTACAAAGGGAGGCTTAAGCCTCCCTTTTTTGTATCATAAGAACAGGATTAGTTCTTTTTCAGAACAACATTTGATTTCTCAAATTGATCCTTCTTTAGTCTTACAAAAGCACCAAGTGCTACGGTCATAAGTAAGAAGTTGTAAATCCCACCAATTATTGGGATTAATTGAATAATTGTAGTAACTACTCTTCCAATTAAGAATGATTTGAAGGGTCTATACTCTTTTATTTTGAACAGTTCAAGAATCTCTTTACCAATAGAAAGTTCAACCCATACACCACCGAATACCGCAGTAAATACCAATGCAGCTATGAGAATTCCTGCTAGTGGGATCCCAACTATTGAGATTAAGAGGAAAAGAATAGGGGCCCATGAGAAGAAGAGTACAAGGCATCCAATCCCTAAACTTTTGAATAGCTCTGTGGAAGAACCCGATATTTTCTTTATCACAGATCCAGTCTTAACAGGAGCCATAAATATTAGGACTGTACCTGCAATTAATATACTGGTGAACCCAATTATTATACTGTTTAGTCTTACTCCCCAGGTTACTTCTTTTGGAACTAGGTTGTCTTCATTTTTGTTGAAATCATAGTTCTGTCTGTTTGCAATTTGTCTTAATGTCTCCTCATCATAAACTTTCTTTCCCACCTTTGTCTCGTCAATATCAAAAGTCCCAGCAAGCATAATGGCTTCTCCTTTAACGTTTCCAGTTACTGAAGAGGTAGAGGATATTACTCTAAGGTCATCAAAGATATCTCCTGAGATCACATTGTCAATTGATATCGTTGTTAAATCATTTTTTGTAATACCTGTATTAATTAGTGAGTATGCAACAACGGTTGAGTTGCTTGATACCAATCCAGATACCTGGGTTTTGTATCCTAGGATGAAAAGGTTCCCATTTATCTGTGCTTTTTGACCTACGATAATGTCTTGGCCAAAGAGGTACACGTCTCCAGAGATTGTCCCATTGATAGTTAAACTTTTCCCTATTAATACTAGATCTCCATTTACAGTACCCTCTATTTCAGAGGAGTCTCCATATATGTAAAGATTATCATTTACAGTAGTTCCCTCATTTAGGATGTAATTATCCTGAAAGGAGAATTCTGCAGCTTTAGACTCTTTTAAAAACACTACACTTGTGAAGAGTAATGCAAAGAGAGAAGCTAGGACTATATATGTTAATTTTTTCATTGAATTTATTAGTAAATTAAATACTACTTATCTTTTATTCTAACAGAATATTGATGTGTAGTGAACAGTTTCTTTTTCATTTCTTAAATTAATTACTGTATAATCAGGAGATGAAAATTGGAATAATAATTGTAAATTATAACGGTAAACACCTTTTAGAAAAGAACTTGCAATCTGTTGTAGATACAGAGTATGAAGATTTTGAAATAATTGTTGTAGACAATGCTTCAGTGGATGGGAGTATTGAGTATTTAAAGAAGAATTTCTCAACAGTAAAAATAGTTGAAAGTAAAGAAAACCTTGGGTTTGGGAGGGGTAATAATCTTGGAGTAAAAGAATATCCTAATTTTGATGCATATCTTTTTTTGAACAATGATGTATCTGTTCCAAAAGATTGGCTTGGAAAACTTGTTGTAACACTTCAAGAAAAAAACGATGCTGGAGCTGTTGGTCCTAAGATACTGTATTCAAAAGAGAAATTGGGAAATGACAGTAGAGTTATTAACTCAGCGGGAATAATTGTAGACAAACACTTCATGCCATATGACAGATATGATAAAGAGGAAGATACTCAAAAGTATAATGTGGTTGAAGAAGTTGATGCCATTATGGGAGGTGCATTCTTAATTAAAAGAGACGTCTTTGAAAAAACTGGTGGCTTTAATCCTAAAATGTTCCTTTACTATGAAGATATTGATCTATCTTTAAGAATTAGAGATTTAGGTTACAAAATATATTACAACGGAAATGCTGAGGTATATCATGACCATATGGCATCTTCAAAAAAGTTGGGCATGAGAAAAAGAAACATTATGAATATGCAAAATAGATTTAGAAGTATAATAAGTAGAAAAGGATTCTGGGTGGCAATTAGGGAGACAATTTGGTATCTTTTTAATTGGGCAATCTGGAAAATGATTTATTCGAATAAACTTACTTTAAAAGAATTCTTAAAAGATAAGTAATGAACAACAACGATTTTGATCTGTACAAACAATTTGTAAAAACAACATTCAAGATGAGATACAAAGGCTCTATCCTTGGTTTCTTCTGGGTACTTCTTAAACCTTTCTTTATGTTCCTAATCCTCTTCCTTATTTTCTCCCATATGTCTGGACAAGCTGCAGGACTTACCTCTCAACAGTACGCTGTATATTTGTTGTCTGGTTTGATTGTTTACACATTTTTCAATGAAGGGGTAATTTGGGGTATGGGATCAATTATGGAAAGGGCAGGTTTGATAGTAAAGATTAATTTCAAAAGAGAGATTGTAGTTGTTAGTTCGTTGACAATGGCCTTAATCAATTTTGTAATTAATCTCCTGATAATCTGCATTGTAGCATTAGTCTTGAATGTTCACCTACTCCCTGTCTCCTTACTTTATGTCGGATTGATAAGTATAACTTTGTTTCTTGCATTGTATGGAGTATCTCTTTTTACCAGTCTTTGGTTAGTACATGTAAGAGACCTACAGCACATTATGGAGTTAGTTCTTCAACTTCTCTTCTATGCTAGTGCGGTATTTTTCCCTGTTGAAATGATTCCAGAAAGATATCGCTTCATCGTTTACTACAATCCAGTTGCCCGCTTCATCAAAGCAGTCCGAGAGGCATTAATATATGGGAAAATTACAGATATATATTTTGTTCTTCTTTGTCTTGGTCTTGCAATTCTCGTTGTCCTTTTAGGTAGACTTTACTTTAACAAAAATATTAAAAAAATAGCTGAATATTTCTAAACATGGAAGACAACATATCAATAAAAGTAGAAAATTTAACAAAGTCATTTAAGATACCTGAGCATGGCTCTGCAGTTACTTTGCAGGATAGGTTTGTAAATCCTTTGAAAAAAAAGAAATTTATTAAATTTACTGCTCTAAATGATCTTTCCTTTGAAGTAAAGAAGGGAGAATTCTTTAGTGTGATTGGTCCTAATGGAGCAGGGAAATCTACCTTGCTTAAATTAATTTCTGGAATATATATTCCAGAGAGTGGAAATGTAGAAATTAATGGGAAATTAGTTCCATTTTTAGAATTAGGAGTTGGTTTTAACCCAGATCTAAGTGCTAGAGAAAATGTATATCTTAACGGTGTAATTTTGGGATTAACTAAGAAAGAGGTAGATAAATATATTGATGATATCTTCTCTTTTGCAGAACTTACTGATTTCGCTGATATGTCGATAAAGAATTTCTCATCTGGTATGCAAGTGAGGTTGGCATTTTCAATAGCAATTAAGGTGGAATCTGATATTTTGGTTTTAGATGAAGTATTAGCTGTTGGAGATGGAGAATTTCAGAAGAAATGTTTTGCATATTTTGATGAGATTGTTGGTAAGAAAACAATACTGTTTGTATCTCATGGGTTAACCAGTGTAAAAAAGTATTCAAACAGGGTACTCTGGTTGAAAGAAGACAAATCGTATGAGATAGGGGATCCAAAGGAGATGGTAGAGAAATATAGTCAGACTTTTTAAGGTTTCAGGTTTGGAAACCTAAAAGTATATCAAAAAGAGAAGTTTTAGGTTTGGGGGACTAAGAGTATTGACCGCCTTGTAAGATTTATGTATAATAGCCTATGAAAAATAGAGAATTATATTTAAAAAGACTCTTACATTTTAAGGATAAATCCCAAATAAAAGTGATTACTGGAGTAAGGAGATCAGGGAAATCTTTCTTACTTGATCTTTTTGAAAGATCCTTATTTGAATCTTTTAATGTATCTCCGGATAATATTGTTAAGATTAATTTTGAGTTAGAAGAATTCAAAAATATTGCAGATGATGTTTTGCTATACAAATATATTAAAGAGAAAATAAAGAATACGGATCGTAAGGTATATCTTTTGTTTGATGAGATTCAAAATGTAAAGCATTGGGAAAAGGCTATTAATTCTTTGAATATTGATTCAAATGTAGATATATACATAACAGGATCTAATGCATATTTACTCTCTTCTGAGCTCTCTACACTTCTTTCGGGTAGATATGTTGAGATAAAGATGCTTCCACTATCATATAAGGAATTTTTAGATTTTAATGATATTCAGAGTTCAGATGAGAATTTTGAAGTATTCTTAAAATACGGTGGAATGCCAGCGGTTGCAGAGTATGATATGGATGAATTAGGGATTAACAGTCTGTTAGAAGGGATCTACTCAACCGCAATACTTAAGGATGTAATTGAAAGAAATAGTATTAAAAATGAAAAACTCTTAAGGAACTTAGTCTTGTATCTTGCAGATAATATTGGAAATATATTCTCTCCGAATAGTATTGCAAATTTTCTTTCAAGCAATAAAGAAGATCTTTCGTTAAAAGAGAATACGGCAAACAAGACAGTAAACCAGTATTTGTCAACCCTAGAAAAGGCATTCATTTTCTATCCTGTTTCTCGATATGATGTTAAAGGTAAGGAATATTTAAAAACTCTTCAGAAATATTACATAGTTGATACGGGTATAAGGAATATGCTTTTGGGTTATAGGGATGTTGACAGGGGACACATTTTAGAAAATGTTGTGTATCTAGAGTTACTTAGAAGAGGTTTTAATGTTTCAATTGGTAAGGTAGGAGAGAAAGAAATAGACTTTGTTGCAATTAGACCAGACAAAAAGGTTTACTATCAAGTTACAGAATCGTTACTGGATAAGGGTGTACGAGAGAGAGAGATTTCAGCCTTAAGTACAATAAAAGATAACTATGAGAAGGTTGTTCTATCAATGGACAACAGTTTTGTTACATCTCAGGATGGTATTAAGTTACAGAATGTAATAGACTTTTTGTTAGAATAATATAGAGATATTTTTGTGAATGAAAATTTTAGAAATTCTCCAAAGAATATTAAAAAGGCTTCCCATATATTCTAAACAACTTTCTTCTTCCATAAAAAAGAATGGTTTGCCAGTTACTTGTAAGAGAATTTTTAAAAAAATATTTAGATTTGTAATTACGGGTGGAGATGGTTCGAAGTTAATGAGGATATCATACGGTGAGTGGATGAGTAATATTGAGGGTAAATATCTCAACGAGGAATCGATGGAGAGTGATTTGAGAAAACTTAAGGCTAAACCTAAATTCTCAATAATATTTCCTGTATGGAATAAGTCAGAAGAGATGTTGAAATCAGCATTGAATTCGATTATGTCTCAGGTATATACAAACTGGGAGATATGTATTTCGGATGGCTCTAGTAAGAATGTAAAAGAGATTAGGGATTTTCTTTCAAATTTCCAAAGGAGAAATCCAGAAAAGGTAAAATTTTCTACGATAGATATTGAAGGTATCAATATTATAGAAAATACAAATAACTGTTTGAGTATGGCAACAGGTGATTACGTTGTCTTCATGGATTGTGATGATGAGATATCTTCTAACTGTTTACTTGAATTAGCAAAGGGTATTAATAGTAATCCTAAGGTTGAATTTTTGTATAGTGATTTTGACAA
>MTKZ01003169.1_pt1 | contig 12371 bp, 15 predicted proteins | sample 1042781 | NCBI WGS metagenome assembly MTKZ01 (sample SAMN06212207, study PRJNA360539) | anaerobic digester metagenome | biome: Wastewater treatment plant; material: sludge; isolation source: anaerobic digester fed with sludge from wastewater treatment plant | place: Denmark: WWTP Viborg ...
GTGGAGAGCCGGGCAGGCAAGCCGGATATAGAGATGAAGCCTGTAGCGGTCCGGCCCCAGATAAAGATAATCGGCCCCAGTTTCAAGGACAGGAGCTGCAAGATCATCCGAGCCTTGGCCGCCATGGATCCGGCCCGGGCGGCAGAGCAGAAAGCCTCCGGCCTGATCAGAGTCGATGTGGATGGGGAGAGGATAGACCTGCCAGCAGAGGCGGTGGAGATAGAAACAGAGACCCTCTCCGCCGGGCTGGCGGTGGATGTACTGCGCCTGGATGGCGCCAGCGTGCTGGTTCGGCGATGATCGAGGTCGAGGTCAAGGCCAGGGCCCCGGAGGGAATGGCGGAGAGTATAGCAGCCCTGGGAGGGGAGTTGATGGCTGAGGAGAGCCACCATGATCTCTACTTCAATTCTCCCCTGCGGGACTTCAGGAGAAGCGATGAGGCTCTTCGCATCCGGATCAAGGAAGAGGGAGCCCGCCTGACCTACAAGGGGCCCAAGATCGACAGCGTCACCAAGTCCCGGCTGGAGTTGACGGTGAGGATAGATGACATCCAGCAGATGAAAGAGATCCTGGGCCATCTGGGCTTTATCCTCTCCGCCACAGTCCGAAAGCAGCGCCGAAAGTATTCCTATCAGGATGTGACCCTGGCTCTGGACGATGTAGAAGGGCTGGGGAGCTATGTGGAGGTGGAGGCCCAGGCGGAGGCGGACATCGAGGAGCAGAGGCGGAAGGTCCTCAGGGTCATGAATGAGCTGGGGCTGAATGAGTCCATCAGAAGCTCTTATCTGGAGCTCTTGGAGGAGAAGCAGCATTCTGCCGCAGGCAATAGCGAGCCGATCTGATGACCGAGAGCCTGAGGCTGCAATCTCTTTCGATGCTCTTTCTGGTGATGGCAGTGCAGATTCTGGCTCTGGCGGTCACCCCGGCCATCTCTGCCAGCCAGGAAAGGGTGTTTGAGGATCCGACATCTGCTGCCAATCCCATCTATTATATGCTTCTCATCCTGGCATTCACCGCCGTTCTTCTCCTGGCCATAAAGAAGAATCAGAACTGGATGGTAAGCGGCTTTATCCAGATCGCCATAGCCAGCAGCATATACTATCTGGCGGTGGCCTTTATGCCCCCTCTATACGCCCTGCTGGCAGCGGCGGCGGGGCTGCTTCTGGTGCGCTACTATCCGGAGTGGTATGTCATCGATGGCCTGGGCATTGCCGTTTCTGCCGGAATTAGCTCGCTTTTCGGCCTGAGCATGACCATCATCCCCGCGCTAATCCTCCTGGTAATCCTGGCGGTCTACGATGCCATCTCCGTCTACAGGACCCGCCATATGGTCTCTCTGGCCGAGGGAGTGATAAAGATGAAGGCTCCTCTGCTCTTCGTGGTGCCCAAGAGCCGGGGCTACAGCTTTCGGCAAGATCAGTCCATCCTATCCGGCAAGGACCCTGCAAGCGAGGGGCAGACCGAAACGGCTTCAGGCAGCGGTAAAAGAGGTGCCTTTTTCCTGGGACTGGGAGACGCCATCATCCCCACCATACTGGTCATTTCCGCCAATACCACCCTTCCGCCAGGCGGCATTTTGGGAGTGAATATTCCGGCTCTGGGAGCCATGATGGGAACATACCTGGGCTTTATCTTGCTCATGAGCACATCCAGGGATCGGCCCCAGGCCGGCTTGCCATTTCTCAATTCGGGGGTGATGCTGGGATTTCTGGTAGGGTGCGCCCTGGCCGGTGTCAGTCCGTTTTAATTTGATTTGTTTTGTCCCTATATCCCTGCCAACCGTCGCCCCTCAGACCCATGATCTCTTCGATCTTGACCTCGGTCAGCTTCCAGATGGTGTTCTTATCCTCCTGAAGCAGCGACTCCACCGGCTCCTGGGGAGAGTGGCCGAGAGCAGACATGACATTGGGCGAGAGGCTCCTGCTCTTAATCAGGCCTACAAACCTCTCTCTGACTGCTCTCTCTTTCTCGTCGTCCACCAGCTCCACCAGCCGGCCGGGAAGAGCGACAAAGCTGAAGTGAGAGAGGTCCGCGGAATAGTGTTCTATCTCCACAGTCACCAGGGGATTGTCCCGAAAATACTGCACCTTTCGGCCGTAGTTGCTGGATAGAAAATACATGAATCTGCCATCGAAGACATATAGAAAGGGTGCTATGTGGGGGTAGAGCCCTCCCTTAAAAGCAATGCGGCAGATGTACTGATCCTCAACCAGGCGGTCATATTCTGCCTTGGCCATGCGGGGCATCTTAAATACATCTCTATTGTTGATCGCCATTGCTATCATATCCCGGGCAAGCAGAAAATAGAGTATGCAAAGATACTTGAAAAGACTTTCGCAGAAAGAAAAATACACTTTCGCTCCGCTAGCATACTTTCTTTAAGCCACTGCCGCCCTTTTCTAAACGCTATGGTCAGCCTGGAGAAGATGGCCCGCCTGGCGATGGAATGCAGATTCGACTCGCTGGGACGGAGCGCATCAGAGGATGCAGCGGCCCCGATATCCAGCGTCAACGCAGCCGATTATGCTTTAGCCAAGACTGAGGTCGGAAGCTCTGCGCCTGAAAGCGGTGGGGCAGGAGGAATTGCGGCCAGGGTGGACGAGAAAAAGCTTGCCGTTTTGGGAGAGGCAACCAGGCATGATGTCTGTGCCTCCACATTCTCTCCCCGCGGCGAGCCTCTGCCTGGAATCTGCCATGCCTTCACCCAGGACGGCAGATGCGTCAGCCTCTTCAAGACCCTTTACACCAACCTCTGCTCCCATCAGTGCAGCTATTGCAGCAACTCTGCCGGCTGCATGAGCAAGGGTCAGGTCTTCTCCTATACCCCGGAGGAGCTGGCCCGGATCACACTATCTCTTTATCGAGGAAACTACATTGAGGGCCTCTTTCTCAGCTCAGGCATTGGAAGAGACGAGGAAAAGATCACGGAGAAGATGATTGAAACCATAAGGCTGCTGCGCTACGAGAATTCCTTTTCCGGCTATATTCATCTCAAGATCCTGCCCGGCTCATCCAAATCTCACATCCAGGAGGCCATGATGCTGGCGGACCGGGTGAGCATCAACCTCGAGGCCGCCTCCGCCTCGCACATGAGCGAGATCTGTTCTACCAAGAGTTATGAGAGCGATATACTGCAGAGGCAGAGGTATATTCAAGGGCTCATGAGGGAGATGAGATCAGAAGAAGGTCGGGCCATACTTCCTGCCGGCCAGACCACCCAGATGGTGGTGGGGGCAGGCGGGGAGAGCGACCAGGAGATCTTTCAGAGGATGATCTTCGAGTATGATGAGATGAGCGTCAAGAGGACCTACTACAGCGCCTTCTCTCCCCAGCAGGGCACACTCCTGGAGGCTCGCCCGGCGGAGGCCCTGTGGAGGGAGAGACGCCTCTACCAGATGGACTGGCTCTATCGGGTCTATGGCTTTCGCCCCGGCGAGATCAGAATTGCCTTTGATGAAAGCGGCTTTCTGCCCAACTCCGACCCCAAGATGGCCATAGCCAGAGAGTCTCTGGATCTGCCCCTTGATCCCAACCGGGCATCCTACCAGCAGCTATTGAGGGTGCCGGGCATCGGCCCCAAGAGCGCCCGGAGGATTATTGCCAGGCGAAAAAGCAAGGCCATCCTCTCCCGGAGTGAGCTGGCTATATTGGGGGTTCGGATCAGGAAGGCTTCGCCTTTTCTCAAGATCAATGGCTGGAGGGATATGACTCTGGAGAGGTGGCTGGATTGAGGGCAGGCCGGAATTTTTTGTTCTATCTCCGAATGCACGAAAATTGCAGCGAGAGGTTGCTGGCCCGGGCGGAGAATATCAGGCCGGAGGAACTGGAGTCAGCTATAGAGCGGGAACATCTCCGAATGAGAAAGATGGCAGATGAGGTGATGGGAGAAGCGCACAGGATGAAGGCCTTTGTCAGGCTTTCCTCTTTAGGCCCTTCTATCCTCTACGGCTTTTTCAAGCCCCGGCACAGGATCGGGGAGCAAATCTGCGAGCATTTCGCCCGCCGGAATGCAGGAATCATTGTGGTCCTGGGAAACGGCAGGGAGAGCTGGATTTGTCTGTGCCGGGAGGGCCGGATCTGGCGGGAGCATGGCCGCGGGCTGGAAGAGAGCCTGAAACGTTTCAAGTCTGTTATGCATATCGATAGCGACACGCAGAATGAGGTTGGCCAGGATGATTTGGATGTGGATCGCCTATGGGGGATTTTTTATGACAGCCAGTACTGCCCAGAGAGAAAGAACCTAGCCGCATTTCGCAGGCATATGCCCAGGAGAGACCAGGAGGCCGCAGGGCTGCGGCTGATGAACAAAAGGAAAGAGGCGAGTCTGGAGGACTTTTTTGGGGGGAATTAAGCCCGTACGGAACGCTCCGGCGATTAAGAGGCAGGGATGGCAGAGGCAGCGGCTTTTGATGGGGAGAATTCAATAGGACAGAAGATATACCGGCTCTTTATGTCTTCCATAGTCCACTTCGAGATCTTCTGCGATGAGGAGGAGAGGGCCAGCAAGTTCTACGCCGAGCTATTCGGCTGGAAGGTGGAGAGGATTGCCGGAGCCAGATACTGGAATATCACCTCCAAGGAGGGGGCAGCAGGCGGCCTGATCCATCGCTTTAATCCCCATCAGAAGATCATCAACTACTTCGGCGTCTTCTCAGTTGGCGAGGCCTGCGCTAGGGTGGAGGAGCTGGGCGGCAGGGTTCTGGTGCCCAGGATGACGGTGGCAAAAGCGGGATACTATGCCTTATGCATGGATACTGAGGGCAATATTTTCGGGCTGTGGGAGAACGACTCTGAGGCAGAATATTGAGGCAGGAGCAGCAAATTCAACTTTGCTCTGCCATCCTCTCGTAGGCCCTCTCCACCATATCCATAGGCGAGACAGAATTCATATCCAGCCCCAGCTCCTCCGGCCCCAGGCCCAAAGCGATCCCCACCAGCTGGGTGACATAGAGCACAGGAATTCCTATCTTCAGGCCCCTCTTCTGCTCCAGAGCCCTCTGCTTGGCGTCGAGCATGAGGTGGCATAGCGGGCAGACGGTGACTATGACCTCCGCTCCGGCTTCTTTGGCCTCGGCCAGAATGGCAAAGGCGATGTCATCCGCTGCATCCTCCCGGGGCATGAATATGGGCCCGCCGCAGCATGAGGTCTTGTGGCGCAGCTCTACTGGCTCCGCCTCCAGCCTGCGGGTCAGCTCCTCCAGGATGGTGGGAAACTGGGGGCTGTACTGCCCCACCGGGCGGGTGAGCAGGCAGCCGTAGTAGGCAGCGATCTTCATCTCTTTGAGTGGCAGGACTATCCTCTCGTCTTTCTTCTCCAGGCTCTCTAAAATCACATCCAGAGCATGGCGGATAGAGGCTCCGCTGTACTTCTTCTCCAGAACAGAGTTCACCCTCTCCCTGATCTCTGGCTCCTCTAGCCTCCGGACGGCAGAGCGCAGGTTGCTGTAGCAGATGGAGCAGGAAGTCATTATGGGCAGATCGGTCTGGGCCATATTGCGGGCCGCCAAACCTGCTGCAACCAGCTCATTGGAGACATGGGTCGCGCCGCAGCAGTTCCAGTCGGAGAGCTCCTCCAGCTCAATCTCCAGAGCGGCGCAGACGGCCCGGGTGGAGACGTCCATCTCCTTTCCCGTGGACAGGGACACGCAGCCGGGATAGTAAGCCAGCTTCATTCTCTCAGCTCCTCTATGATTCTCTTGACCTCATCCCTGCCTTTGATCCTGTCCACCTTGGCTCCTATCTTGCCTTTGGGTAGGAGCTCCAGGCCCATCTGCATGGACTGGACCGCTGCCTCAGGGTAGACCAGCAGGAACTCGGCTGTGAGCGGCAGCTCGGCAATGCGGCCGTAATCCTTGATCTGCTTTAAGAAGAGCTCCTCATAAGAGGCATCCCTGCCCCGGAGGCCCTCCCGCTCCGCAATGTCCTTGAGGGCGGCGACCACCGCCTTGGGCCGGATTCCCCGCGGGCAGCGCACGGTACAAAGCAGGCAGGAGGTGCACAGCCACAGTGTCTCATTGTGCAGAGCAGCCTTCTTTTTTCCCTCCAGGCAGAACTTGACCAGCTTTCTGATGCTGGGATTCATCAGATGCGCCGTGGGGCAGCTGGCGGAGCAGGTGCCGCACTGAATGCAGGTCTGCACCTCCTGTCCCGCCAGGCGCAGGACCTCCTGCTTGAATTTTGCTCTTTCCCCCCCCATTCCGTTTTCCATCACTTCGCCTCCCCGCTCTTGCTCTTCTCCAGCCGCTCTATGATCTTGCGGCTAGCCACATCCACAGGCTCCTTTTCCAGAATCTGGCGGACCTTGGGCTTTTTAATCAGCTCCGCCAGGGGTCCCACTGCCTCGTCCACCAGCTTCAAGAGCTCCGGATCCACCTCCGGCTTCTCCGGGGCGGGCATGGGCTGCCTCTCTATATCCGGAGGAGAGAGAGCGCTGCTAACATCCGGCCTCTCCCGGCTGCCGGTCTTTATGGCGGAGATGGCCTGCTTCCACTCCTCGGCCCAGGGTGTCTCCTTTATCTCCGTATGGCTGACATCGGATCTCTCCACCTCTATGGCCGAGACTGGACAGGCCTTCTGGCAGGCTCCGCAGAAGATGCACTGGTCCTTGGCCGGAGCGGCCTTGCCACGCTCGTCCACATACCAGCATTTGGCGGGGCAGACATTGAAGCAGGCCTGGCAGCCCTGGGGATCGCATTGGACCAGGTTCTTCTCCACCATCCTGATCTCGCCCTGGAAGGGCTTTTTTATGTCCATAGCCTGGTAGGGACAGACCAGAGCGCATCTGCCGCAGCCGATGCATAGATCCCGGTCCACCTCTATCTTGCCTTCGAACTCGAGAGGAGGATCGGCCTTCAGGGGCTCGCCCTCTACAGATATGGCCTCCTCGGGACAGATGGGGACACATAGGCCGCAGTAGTCGCACAGCTCCTCGTCCACCAGAAGCTGCTCGTAGGGCGCCAGCTTTTGTGGCTCTTTGTCCCTGTCCGTCCTGTCCAGGAGGAGAAAGGCCTTACAGAATTTTGCGCATCTGCCGCAGAGATTGCATTTGTCCTGATCGACGGAGATCCTGCCCTCAATCCCCTGGCGCAATGGCCCGATGTCCTCTCGGGTGCGATTAAAGGTGACACGAATGGCCTTGGTAGGACAGACCGGCTCGCAGAGAAGACAGGGCAGGCACTTGTCATTGGGCACGGCCTCGCAGAGAAGGCGGGGGTACTCGGGAAGCATGCTGAAGTCCATGGGCTTTCCTCTCTCTTCCGCCGCCTTTACTTCTATTCCTTTCTCCGGCACTGCCTGGCTCATGCTTCTGCTTCGGCAGACTCTGCCGCCTCCTTTGCTTTCTCCTCTTCCGGCAACTCCTGCACGGTCATCTTGAAGGCCTTGGTGGGGCAGAAATTGACGCACATGCCGCAGAAGGCGCAGGCATCCAGGTCGATGAGAATGGGAGGCGCATCCAAGCCTTTGGCTATCTCCTGAAGCGGCCCCTCCTGCAGGGCATTCTTGGGGCAGAGGGCGACGCAAATGGAGCATCCGGCACATTTCTTATAATCGTAATCTAAAAGGATCTCCCGCTGCTTGCTCTTCTGCCTGCCCAGGATATGGGAGTCCTCTACATCCATATCCTTCTCTATCTCCATCATGCTTCTTTGCCCTCCTGGAGTCCATTGCCGGGCTGGGCCAGATCAGACTGCCCTCCTTGCCGCTTTTTCAGCTCCGTTCCTACAGGTCCCAAGGCCTTCAGCTCAGCTATGAACTCCCTCAGATCCTGGGCATAGATCTCTCCCTCGCTGGCGGCACACCAGACTATCTTAACCCGGCCAGGATCAAGCCCCACCTTCTCCAGCACTCCTTTGAGCACATTGACCCTCTGCAGGGCCTGATAGTTGCCGTCCCGGTAATGGCACTCCCCTATGCGGCAGCCGGCGATGAGAACCCCATCTGCCCCCCGGCGCAGTGCTTCCAGAACGAAGCTGGGATCAACCCGGGCCGAGCACATTACCCTGATGTTCCTGGCGTTGGTGGGATACTGGATGCGAGAGGTGCCGGCCAGATCGGCTGCCCCGTAGCTGCACCAGTTGCAGAGGAAGGCCACAATAAGCGGAAACTCCCTCTTGACCTCAGTGGCCGCCTTGACCTGGGCCAAAATCTGCTGGTCGGAGAAGAATCGCATATCTATGGCATCCACAGGGCAGGCGGCAGCACAGGAGCCGCAGCCCTTGCAGGCCGCCTCGTCCACATAAGCCGGGCTTTTCACTGCTATGGCCTTCTTGGGGCAGATGTCCACGCACAGCTTGCACTGGATGCACTTGTCCGGATCGACATAGGCCGATGTCGGCTCCAGATCCAATATGCCCCGGTGCAGCAGCTTGACCGCCTTGGCCGCAGCGGCGCTGCCCTGGGCTATGGATATGGGGATCTCCTTGGGCCCGGAGGCGCAGCCGGCGATGAAGACTCCATCGATATGGGCCTCCACCGGCCTCATCTTGGGATGGGCGATCTCAAAAAACCTGTCCGGCCGGCGGGATAGGCCCAAAAGGTTGCCCAGGACCTCGGCATTGCTATCGGGCTCTAGGCCCACCGAGAGCACGGCCAGGTCGTGCTTTGCTCGCCTGATGTCGCCGGTCTGGGTGTCCTCGAAGATCAGGCTGATTTGCCCCTCCACTTCTTCGATGCTGGAGATCCGGGAGCGCACGAAGTTTATGCCCAGCTTCTGAGCCCGGATATAGAATTCCTCGTAGCCCTCTCCGCAGGCCCGGATATCGATGTAGTAGATGGTGATATCCGTATCCGGATACTTCTCCTTGACCAGCTGGGCGTTCTTGAGAGAGGCCATGCAGCAAATCCTGGAGCAGTAGGGATTTCCCACCGTCTCATCCCTGGATCCCACGCACTGCAGAAAGGCTATGGATCCGGCGATCTCTCCTGTGCTGGGCCGGACCACCTCGCCCTTGGTGGGCCCGGAGGCATTGAGCATCCTCTCCACCTGCAGGGTGGTGACCACATCTCTGTATCTTCCAAAGCCGTACTCCTCTTTCCTCGCCGCATCAAAGGGCTGCCAGCCGGTGGCCACGATTATGGCTCCCACATTCAGCTTGAAGTCCTGGGGCTCCTGCTCCAGCCTGACGGCATCAGCGGGGCAGGCTTCAGCACAGCGGGCGCAGCCGATGCAGGCCTGGGGATCGATGCAGGCGGCCAGGGGCACGGCCTGGGGATAGGGAACATAGATGGCCTTTCTCTTGCCTATGCCGAAGTCGTACTCGCTGGAGATCTCCACGGGACAGGCGCTGGCGCATTCATTGATGCAGCCCTTGCACAGCTTCTCGTCCACATATCGGGCCCGCCTCACGCCGGAGACCGTGAAGTTGCCCACACTTCCCTCCACCCCCAGCACCTCGGAGTAGGTATAGAGGGTGATATTGGGGTGGTTGTAGACCTCGGACATCTTCGGACCCAGGACGCAGATGGAGCAGTCGTTGGTGGGGAAGACGTCGGTCAGAAGAGCCATGTAGCCGCCGATGGTGGGCCGGCGCTCTACAAGGTAGACATGCAGGCCGGCATCGGCCAGGTCCAGAGCAGCGGCGATGCCGGCCACGCCTCCTCCTATCACCAGCACATCCTTGCTCACCGGGATGCTTTCTGGCTCCAGGGGCTGGAGCAGCTCCGCCTTGGCCACGGCCATGCGGATGAGGTCCTTGGCCTTTTCCGTGGCCATAGCCGGCTGGTCCATGTGCACCCAGGAGCACTGCTCCCGGATGTTGGCCATCTCCAGCATATAGGGATTCAGGCCCGCTTTGCTGATGGCCCGGCGGAAGGTGGGCTCGTGGAGGCGGGGAGAGCAGGCCGCCACCACCACCCGGTCCAGCTTGTGCTCGGCTATGTCCTTTTGGATCTGCTCCTGGCCGATGTCGGAGCAGGAAAACTGTAGGTCTCGGGCCACGGCCACGCCGGGAAGCTTCTCGGCAAAGCTCTTCAGATCCTCCACATTGAGGACCCCGGCTATGTTCAGGCCGCAGTGACAGACGTAAACACCAGTGGGCATGGGACTTCGGGGGAATATGAATGCCCAAGTCACTTAAAGCTATGCCATTATGATTGTTACTGGCTGCATTTTGTCAGGAGGATATAATCAGCTTTTTCAAGAGGGATAGGCAATTATGATCTGATGATCTCCAAAGTCTACATCTCCCACAGCCCCCAAGATGAAGACCTGGCCCTCCAGCTCTCCCGCGCCCTCTGGCGGGTGGGACTGGAAAGCTGCGCCGCCCTCTACCAGCTCACTCCAACCATATCCCTGGGCGAAAGGACCTGCTTCGGCATCCGCAGCTCGGAGTGCCTGGTGGCACTGGTGACCGAGGAAGGCGCAGCATCACCCCAGCTCTGCCAGGAGATCGGCCTGGCCCGGGGGCTGGATATGCTGATCATCCCTCTGCTGGTGGAGGGAGCCAGGCTGCCCTTCTTGATCGAGCACCTGCGGCCCATAGTATTCAAAGAGGATGGATTCGACGATGCCGTGGGCCAGCTCATCTGCACCTTGCGGGAGCTCTCCCGGCTGGAGTGGCTGAAGATCGTCTGCCCCAAATGCGGGGAGGAAATGACCCAGTACCTCACCCCACAGGAGGAGGTGGATGAGGCCCTCTCCAGAGACGGGTGGCTGGAGACGGTGTGCAGCTACTGCCAGAATAGGATAAGGCTGGATGCCAGGACGTTTGAGGCGGTGCAATAATCTTTGTCATAGAATCCATAGTCAGCTTCATCGACTATAGGGCTCTTTGATTTACAGAAAGGATTGATGGCATCAGCAGTTTATACACATTCACTTGGATTGTTTTTTCCTGTTGTTAAATAGATTTAAGTATTTTAAGATGATATATATCTCTATGAATCGTGATGATTTTATTTCTATCGATGCCATTCGATTTGGATGGAATGGTTTGAAGAATAATCTTCGTTTTTTCTCAATAATAGCGATAATTGTGGCAGTGCTATACAGCTTTCCCTCTCTGATCGCCACATACCTCTTTGGATTTCAAATCCCCGAAGAAATCCATTCTACTGAAGAACTTCAAATGTTTCTTCCATTGATCTTTATCTCAATGATACTCTATCTAACGGTTGAGTTGGGACTGGTAAAGATCGCTCTCAACTTTCGGGATAATGAGATTGTAGAATATGAAGACCTATTCAGATGCTATCAGCTCATGATAAAGTATGCGCTAGCCACAATGATTTTTTATTTTATGATTATTCTCCCTTTTCTTCCAACGGTCGCAGCTAGCACTCTCGTGAATCAAGAGACCACAAATACGATTGTTTTCTTCATAGCTTATATTATATCACTGCTGGCTGCCATATGCCTGTATTTGAAATTTCAGTTCTATGACTATTCTATAGTAGACCGGGGCCTGGGGCCTATCGAGGCGTTGAAGCAGAGCGGCAGGCTAACCAAGGGTGTTTTGAAGAACCTCCTTATCTTTCGAGTGGAGCTGGCTTTGGCTATTGGCGTAGCAGTGGCGATAGCAAGCATATTTGTTGAAATTCCTTTTGTGCTAATATTTGGACTTCTCTCCAAAGATTTCGCTGCCTTTAACGATATCGAAAATCTCGTTAATCTTGCCACCAAACTTCTTATAACTGTGCCTATTAGCAAATTGGCCACAGCAGATGTCTACCGGCGACTTGAGATGCGATCAACTGCAAACAGTTAGTAGAAGATGGCTGGGAGAATGCATCTCTCTGATTCTCTCAGATTCCATTTCAAGTCGTGTTCGTGCTCAACCTTTATCTCATCCCATCCCCTCTCCTCCCGGTCAAACATCCCAGATATTCCTGGTTTCTGGTGAAATCAATATGCTCATAGGAATTATTTCCGATGCCCATGACAGCGTCCAGGGGGTCAGGGACGCCCTGCGCGTCTTCTCAGAGCCTGATCCTTTTCGCCGGGGACATGATCGGCTTCGGCTACTGCTTTGCCTTTAAAGGCCTGGTCATCCTAGTCAAGCTGATCTACGGCAACAACGACGGCGACCGGCATGGCCTGCAAAACTTCCCTTCGGGGGTGTGAGTACCTGGTGGACTCCGGCGAGATCGAGGCTGGAGGCTTCAAGATTGCTCTCCTGCACCGATCAGAGGAAGCCCTGGTCCAGGCAGTAAGACGCCCAAAAAAAAGGGTTTAAGATTTTGATTCAGGCCGACTTGGGGGGCTTGACCATCACAAAGGCTACCACAATGCCCAGAGCCGCCAGGACTGCCACATAGGGGAAGACATTGACGTAGCCTCCCAGGGTATCCTTGGCTGCGCCAGCCATGAGGTTGCCGATGATGGCGCCCACGCCGTAGGCGGTGAAGACCAGGCCGTAATTTCGGGCATAATC
>MTKZ01005084.1_pt1 | contig 12369 bp, 9 predicted proteins | sample 1042781 | NCBI WGS metagenome assembly MTKZ01 (sample SAMN06212207, study PRJNA360539) | anaerobic digester metagenome | biome: Wastewater treatment plant; material: sludge; isolation source: anaerobic digester fed with sludge from wastewater treatment plant | place: Denmark: WWTP Viborg ...
ACGCCGTGGTGCACCTCGTAGCGTTCCTTCAGGCCTCGCAGGATGGCCACGGTGTTTTCGACCGAGGGCTCCTCCACCAGCACCTGCTGGAAGCGGCGTTCCAGGGCAGCGTCCTTCTCGATGTGCTTGCGGAACTCGTCCAGCGTGGTGGCACCCACCATGCGCAGTTCGCCCCGGGCCAGCATTGGCTTGAGCATGTTGCCCGCGTCCATCGAACCTTCGCCGCTGGCCCCTGCGCCCACCACGGTGTGCATCTCGTCGATGAACGTGATGATCTCGCCGTCCGATTCGGTGATCTCGCGCAGCACGGCCTGCAGGCGTTCCTCGAACTCACCCCGGTACTTGGCGCCGGCCACCATCGCCGCCAGGTCGAGCGCGATCACCCGCTTGTTCTTCAACGACTCGGGAACGTCCTCCTCCACGATGCGCTGGGCCAGGCCCTCGACGACGGCGGTCTTGCCGACGCCGGGCTCACCGATCAGCACCGGGTTGTTCTTGGTCCGGCGGCTGAGCACCTGGATCACGCGACGGATCTCCTCGTCGCGGCCGATCACCGGATCGAGCTTGCCGGTGCGGGCCGACTCGGTGAGGTCGCGCCCGTACTTCTCCAGGCTCTGATAGGTGTCCTCGGGGTTTTCGTTGGTCACCCGCTGGCTGCCCCGAACCTCCTGCAGCGCCGACAGCACCTGGTCGCGGTCGACCTGCCCCAGGCGGCGGCCGCCGCCAGGCCGCTTCTGGTCGGCGTCCACCAGGGCCAGCAGCAGGTGCTCGGTGGAGAGGTATTCGTCGGTCATGTCCTTGCGCAGAACAACGGCAGCGTCGATCAACGCCGTGAACTCTCGCCCAAACCGGGTCTCGCCGCCGTGGGACTGGGGCAAGGCCGCCACGGCCTCGTCGGCGGCATTACGGACCGCCACCGGGTCCAGCCCCAGACGCCGGATCAGGGGCAACACGATGCCCTTGTCCTGACGGAGCAACGCTCCAAGCAGGTGATCAGGGGTGATCTCGGGGTTTGCGCGCTCCAGGGCCGCGGCCTGGGCGGCCTCGACGGCATTGCGGGTCAGTTGGGTCCAGGTATTGGGATCGAGGGGCATGTTGTCGACCTCTCTGTCGATGCGGGGTGGGCGGTGGCAGGCAGCAGCATCCCGAAACGCCCAACCAAACTTGATGGTAGGACGCTTAGGTTTTCTGTGCCCTTATTGTAACCCGCCCAACCATCGTTCGCATTCCCCGAGGCCCCAACAACCGCCACCAAACCAAGGGCGCGCACCCTCCGCTACCGTGACGATCTCATGGCAGACGACGAAGATCGCTTTGACACGGTTTCCGCTCCGCCACAGCGCCTCCCGGCCCGCACCGCCCTCCGGCTCGTGGTGGCCGGCTGCGTCACCATGGCGGTCGGGGCGGCGCTCCTCATGGTGACGGTGGGGCTGTTCGACAACTCGTTGGACCGTGCGAACGAGCGCAGCTCTCGGGACGGAGAACTCGAGGCCGAGGTGTCCGCCGGCGAAACCTCCTTCGTCGACCTGGACGGCCCACGGGTGTGGGAACTGTTTGGGCTGGTTGATCCAGCCGGCAACGACCCGATCGTGCCCGAAGACGTCGCCATGCCGGCCGTTCGGATCACCGACTCCAACGGCACGGTGGTGCCGCTCCTCAGCGGCGGGACGACCACACGGCGTTTCGAAGGCGATGTAGTGGGGGTCAGCCTCGGGCGGTTTCGCACGACGGCCACGGGGACGTCCGAGGTGCAGGTCGCTCCGAGCACGGGCGACGTGGCTTCGGTGGGCATCGCCACAGGTGCCATGCCGGACCTCGGCGATGTTGGTGGGGCGGCGGGCACCTTCTTGGCGACCGCCGCGGCCGGCTTACTCATCGGCCTCGGCAGCCTGCTGGCCTTGGTCGGGCTCGGCGCTTGGGCCTGGTTTCGCAGTCGGGACCGCGGCCGCACGAGCCTCGCTGACCCCCCATGAGCCATGCTGGCGATATGACCCAGGCCATGCCATGACGCAGACCGGCGCAGTACACGTCCACCTCGTCGACGGCACCTACGAGCTGTTCCGCCAGTTTTATGGTCGCAACAGTGGCCAGAGGAATGCCCAGGGGGTCGAGGTGGGGGCGGTGCGGGGGGCCCTCCGCTCCACGTTCGCCCTCCTCAATGACGGGGCCACCCATGTGGGTGTGGCGACCGACCACGTGATCGAATCGTTCCGCAACGACCTGTACGATGGCTATAAGACCGGCGAGGGGATCGACGCTGACCTGTTCGGCCAGTTCGGGCTGTTCGAGGACGCCTTACGGGCGGCCGGCTTCACCGTCTGGCCCATGGTGGAGCAGGAGGCCGATGACGCCCTGGCCGCCGCAGCCAGACTGGCCTCGGATGACACCTCGGTGGAGCGCGTGGTGATCCTCACGCCGGACAAGGACCTGGGCCAGTGCTGTGCCTGGCCCAAGGTGGTGCAGTACGACCGGCGCAACCAGGTGTTCCGGGACTCCGACGGCGTGCGCGAGAAGTTCGGCGTCGACCCCGAGTCGATCCCGGACTGGCTGGGCCTGGTGGGCGACACCGCCGACGGGTTCCCCGGGCTGCCAGGATGGGGCGCCAAATCGGCCGCCACCGTCTTGGCCCACTACAAACACCTGGAACACATCCCCGACGCCCCTGGCAAGTGGGAGGTCAGCGTGCGCAGCGCCGCCAAATTGGCGGCCACCCTCGCTGAGCAACGTGCCGACGCCCAGCTGTTTCGCACGATCGCCACCCTGCGCACCGACGCCGATGTCGGCACGGTGGACAGCTGGCGCTGGAGCGGCCCCACCCCCGAACTGGAGCGGTATGCGGCGATGCTCGACGCACCCGACCTCATCCGAACCGCAGAACGGCTTGCCTTGACGAGGTAGGCCGCAAGCGAGGCGGTGTTACTCGGCTCTTAGCAACCGGCCGGCGCCCGGAAGCACCTCGTCGGCGGTGCCGTGTTCGTCGACTCCGCAGAGGTTCTGCCATGCCTGGGGGATGGCGCCACGTTGCAGAATGCCCGCATTGATTACGGCGTCCAGAACCGGACGGGTCGATACCCGCCGAAGTTGCACACGGTTGTCGCATCGATTGACCCGCTTCCACGTGGACCACGCGTCCAGCCCCACCTCCGCATACACCCCGGGTTGCACCATGAAGCGGAACAGGTCGTGGATCACCAGCGGAGCGATGCGACGCACCACGGTTCGTTCCACGCGCGAGGCAGCCGCCCAGACCTCGGGCAGCATCATGCGCGCGAAGCTGAGGTGCCTGGCCTCCTCCTGACGGTGATAGCGGTTGACCTCGGCCAGAAAAGGGTCGGTGTCCGGATGCTCCGACGCCAGTTTCTGCATGCGATCGGGGATCTCCTCTCCGGCCAACACGAGCACGTACAACATGGCGGGGTGCCGGGTGATCCAGCCGGAACCGAAGCGGTCGAGGCGGTCGACCCAAACCTTGCCGTCCAAGGGGTTCGATGCTTGGGGGTCGATCTGGGAGACGAGCCGGGCAAAGACCCGCTGGTGACGGGTCTCCTCCCCCATCTCGTGCAGCAGGTAGGTGACACGGGGGTCGGTCAGGTCCGGGGCGTAGGCCACCTGGCGGGCGAAGCCCATCTCGAGGATCGCTTCGAATCGGATCCCCGCGGAAAACATCGATGCCACTTCTTCGCGGCTCAGCGTTCGGCGCTGGTCGACAGTCAGGTCAAGATCCAACCCGGCTGTGCTCAGCAGTTCGTCGGGCATCAACTGCCCGTCGCCCAGCGCTCCGGGCAGGTCGACGTCGGGTTCGATCACCCGCTTGAGGGAGGCTCGATTCAGTCGCTCAACACGTTCGGCTGTCGCAGTCATGGTTTGAGTCTACCACCGTTCACCCAACTCGGCGCTCACAACAAAGCGGGGAGCCCGGCGCTCGGTGACCACCTGCTCAACCCCCCACTTCGGATTTGAGAACCGCCCGGGGTTCGGCTCGGTTGAAGGAGCGTCCGATGGCGGCCGACTTCCAGCGGTGGCGCACCACACCGGTGATCCCTTCCGGGGCAAGTATCGCCACCACGATGAGTGCCATGCCGTTGATGGCGAACTGCGTAGTCGACGACGAGGTGGAACCGCTGAGGGCGGTCACCAGGCCTTCCGGTGCGAGTGCGCCTGCCAGGAGCGCACCGGAGATCGAGGTGATCCCTGCCAGATAGGTCAGCGCCACCACCGACAACGAGACGAACACCTGATAGCTCTGTACCGACAGGCTTTGGCGTTGATAGGCCAAGAGCACGCCACCCACCCCGGCCAACGCCGCCGAGACCGCAAAAGCCATCAGCTTCACCTGGGACACGTTGACACCGGCCGCGGCGGCGGCCCGCTCGTTGCCCCGAACCGCCAAGAAGGCCACCCCCACCCGGGACCGCAGCAAGCCCGCCACCACCAGAGCAGCAGCGCCGCACACCACCACACAGACCACCCCGAAGATGGGACGGGGAAATTCGGCACCCGGCGCCGAGATCGACAGGTCGGCACCAAAAAGCGAGAGCTTGGGCGCCCGAACACCCTCCACGCCTCCGGTGAACCAGCTCCACTTAAACAGCAGTTCCTCAATTGCAACCGCTGCGGCCAGGGTGGCGATCGCCAGGCTCATACCTCGCACCCGCGCTGCCGGCAGTCCGACCAGCACACCCACTGCGGTAGCAACCACCACCGCCAGCACCGGGGCCAGGAGCCCCAGGTTGGCTGCAGAGAGTCGAACCAGAGCGAACCCGGCCACTCCGGCGAACGCCAACGGGGCCAGGGAAATCTGCCCGACCCAGCCGGTGAGCACCACCACCGACAAGCTGATCACCGCGGCGATGGCAGAGGCGATCAGCCCGCTGCGAAGGTCAGGGCCCACCGCGAACATCGCCGCGGCAGCCAGCGGCACGCCCACTGCCGCAACGACAACGGCGTGGCGGGGTTGTGGTGCCCCGGGAAACCTGACCGCGGCGAGGGCACCCCGGTCGGGCAATGGACGACCGCGCAGCAGCATTACCCCGAGGATCACCAACAGCGGCAGTCCCTGCTGCCACCCGACCTGCGGCACCCAGGTGTGATCGGCCTGCAGGTTGGTCAATTCGGAGGCGCCCATGCCCAGCACCAACCCACCGATCACCACCGCGCCGTAGCTTCGGAAGCCGCCGAGCAAGGCGGCAGCCAAGGCCGGGACCACCGCCAGGCTGGTGGTCAGCGGGTCGAGGCGGGTGATCTGCGCTGCGAGGATGGTGAAGGTGCCCGCCAGGCAAACCGCCAACGACCAGTTTCCCAAGGCCAACAGGTCGGGACGCAGGCCCGCCAACACCGCTCCCCGCTCGTTCTCCGCCGCGGCCGTGGTGGCCAACCCGAACCTGGTGCGGTTGCCGACCAGCCACAACGCTCCCGACACGGCCGCCACCATTGCGGCAACGTAGAACTGATCGGACGTGACCAGCCGGCCAAAGACGTTGAGGCCGGAGTCGTCCACGATCGTTCGAATCATCACCTCACCGGGAAAGCGCAGTTCGGCAACCGCCCACAGGTAGAGAAACAGGCCGACCGACGCCACCACCTGGGCCAGCGGTGGTGAACGACGAAGCGGCCGAAACACCAGCAGGTAGACGACGGCCCCCAGCACCAGCCCGTAGGGGATGAACACGGCCAGCGCAGTGGCCAACGTTGGCCGTTGCAACACATGAAACGACGCAGGCAGCCCTACGAGCGGCAGGGTGACGTCACCGGTCTCGCGAAAGTTGAAGAAGGCCAGGGCGACAAACATGCCCAGCGCCCCCTGGGCCAGGTTGATCACACCCGATGCCCGGTAAACCATCACCAGACCGAGCCCCAGCGCAGCGATGGCGGACCCCGCTCCCAGACCAAGCAGCAGGTAACCGAGGTGCGAACTCACAATTGGTTCAGCAGGGCGGGTACGTCGATCCAACCATCGGAGACCTCGGCGAACTCGTTGGGGCCGACCAACTCGGCCAGTACCTGCTGGGGGGAACACAGCGAGGGCATGTCGGGCACCTGCTTGCCGTCGCAGGTGTACGGATGGCCGTCAAAGCTGGGCTCGTCCACCGCAGTACGAAACTTCTCAATGATCTGCTTGGGGGTGGCCTCCGCGCCCAGGTCGTCAAGCACGGCCCACAGGTTCATGGTCGACCGGAAGCTGACCGTGGCAGCGCCGGCAGGGTTGAGGCCCTTGGGGCCGTACTCGCCGACCGCTGCGTTGTAGATCTCGGTGTCGGCCGAGTCAACCACCCGCTGGTTGAGCCGGCCCTCAATGTTGAAGATGGTGCCGACCGTCTTCTCGACACCCACCTGGTCGAGCCACTTCTTATCGGCACAGGCGCCCATCATGTACACCGGACCATCCAACTTGAGGTCGGCGATGGCTTCGAGCGCAGGCGCGCAGGATGTATCTGCAGCGCCGACGATCAGCGCGTCGGGTTTGGCTTCGAGGGCCTTCTGGATCGGCGCCACGACGTCGGTGGACGTGAGTGGAAACGTCACCTCCACCACCTCGTCCACGCCGAGGGACTTCATCAGCTGAGCGCCGTATCGGTGTGCTCCGTCGGCGATGGCCCCGTAGTCGACGTACACCATCCCCACCTTGTCGGCCTTGATCCGTGTCGCCGCGTCGGCGGCGAATGCCGCAAACGCCCCCGAGGTACCACCAGAGAATTGGAAGCTGATCGGGCTCGTCATCTCGTCCACCCCGACCGGTACACCGCCCACATAGGGCACGCCGGCCTCCTCCAAAAGCGCGATGCCGGGCCCGCCCATCACGTTGATTCCACCGAGCACCGCCACCACCCCGGCATCCAACACCTCCCGGGCGCAGCGCTGCGAACTCTCGGGCGATAGCGACACCGAGCACGGCACCAACTCGATTGGATGTCCGTCCACACCGCCCAACTCGGCGTTCACAAACTTCACAGCGGTCTCAGTGGCCTGAAGCAGTTCCGGCAGCGCGGCGATCGGGCCGTCGTTGATGCCGATAAAACCCACCTTCACCGGCGTTGCGTCGGAGTCTGCCTTCTTGGCTTCGGCCGGAAGCTCGCCATGAAACCAGTTCGCACCGGGAAACCGCTCGATCACAGGCCCGTCGTTGCGAACCGCCTCGTAGCCACCCGCTGCCATCACGTCGCCCGCACCAGGGTCTGCTTGGGCCTGCTCGCCCCCAACCGGACCGGTTTCGGAGCATCCGGCCGCCAGCGCCACGGCCGACAACACCACAGTGGCGACAACCGGGCGCAACGCCGAGTTCCGTCCGCTTACTCCTCGAGTTCTCATGGGTCCCCCTCCAGATGCGATCGTAGACGTTGACGCCCGTCACACCTCGGCGGCGAGAATGCCTGATCGATCACAGCGGGGTCCGTGGCAGACTTCGCCCATGGCCACTACGGCGATCGAGGTGCAGGCGGGTGACCGGTTAGTACGCGTGTCCAGCCCCGACCGCGTACTTTGGCCCCAAGTCGGCATCACCAAGGGCGACCTTGCCCGATACTGGGCTTCGCTTGGCGAGGTTGGCCTGAGGGGGTACCGCAACCGGCCGGTACACCTGCACCGGTTCCCCAAGGGCATCGAAGAGCAGGGGTTCTTCCAGAAACGCATCCCCAATCAGCGGCCCGACTGGATCCACCGAACCCACATCGTAGGACCCAACGGCACGGCATCCGACGCCCTCTGTCCGACCGATGTGGCGCACCTGGTGTGGGGTACCCAAATGGGCACCATCGAGTTTCACCCCTGGCCCACCCGAAGCCGGCGGCCGGATCACCCCGACGAACTCCGTGTGGATTTGGATCCGTCGCCCGGCACTGGGTTTGCCGAGGCCCGCCGGGTGGCCGCACTCACCCGGGAGGTGTTGGAGGAGGTGGGCCTCACCGGATGGCCGAAGACGTCGGGCAAGCGCGGCATCCACGTCCTGGTGCGCATCACCCCGAGCTGGGACTTTGTGCAGGTGCGGGATGCGGCCGTCGCGCTGGCTCGGGAGCTGGAGCGGCGGGCGCCGAACCTGGCAACCGCCGCCTGGTGGAAAGAGGAACGCGGCGCGCGGACGTTCGTCGACTTCAACCAGAACTGCCGAGACCGCACCGTGTGCGGCGCATGGTCCCCTCGCCCCACACCCACGGCCACCGTGTCAGCGCCCTTCCGCTGGGCCGATCTCGATGACATCGAGCCCGGCGATATCACAGTGGCCAACGGTGTCGCGCACGTAGCCGCCCAAGGCGACCCACATGCAGACATCGACAAATCGCCTGGCTCCCTTGGCGGGCTCTTGGCGTGGGCCGATCGGGACACGGCCAACGGGCTACCCGATGCGCCATGGCCGCCCACGTTCCCCAAAATGCCCGGAGAAGACCGCCGCGTGGCACCCAGCCGACGAGCGAGCTCGTGACTTCACTCGCCCAGCATTTCCAAACCCGCCCAGCAACAACGCCGAACACGCAAGCGGGTTGAGTCGCGCCGGTTGGGTCACTTCTTGATACGAGCCCTCACTTTTCGAGCCAGGCGTTCGATCCGGCCGCCACCCGACGTCTTCGCCAGCGCCTCGGTGGCCTTTGCGAGGGCTTCCTCCGCAATCTTCCTCAGTTCACCTGAATTCTCCGACGCCGGAGCCGCTGCCGGACGAGGCTTCTTGGCAGGCACCACCCGGAGCACCGGCAGGTCTCGTTGAACGAAAACCGGATCGAGTTTGTAGTCGGTTCGCTGGGAGACCTGCGCACGGATCTCATTCTGGGCCGGCACCGGGTCGCCCCAGGTGGCGTAGAGCTTCATCGCCGTGCACGCAATCGGGTTCAGCCCATCGTTCGCTATCGCCTCCCACACCGCAGCTGCCGTGCCCACCGTGTGTTCCGTCCGGTAATCATCAAAAACCACAATGCCGTCCTGGCGCAACATCTCCTTCGCCGCAAACGTGTCGCCGCGAACATGCTCGTACATGTGCGAAGCGTCGATGTGCACCAACCGACAAGACCCCGCCGACACATGATCGGTGATCAGCGAGGACAGCCCACGGATGATCTCCGGCAGTTCATCATGAAAGGCCAGGTAGTTCGACTCAAACTCATCTTGTGAAAGCGAAGCGTACGCCCGCCTCACATCGTCCCGAATCGTCTCCTCACTCCCGGCGACGTCAAAAAGGTCACAAACTGTCAGGCGCTCGCCGTCGCGCAGGAAGCGCCCCAGATGAATCGCGCTCTTGCCCTTATATACACCCACCTCAACTAGATCCGAGGGCTCCTGGGTCCGACTCTGCCATTCAAGCAGCCACTGGAAAACCAGTTGATCGCCATACGACAGCCATCCGGGCACATCGTCCAACTTCTTGGGAAGGTCCTTGCCAACATCAATCATACCAATTCATCTTCTTTCACAGTGGGAGTTGGGAGTCGACCTCCGTAGGCTACTCTCAACCCGGTCGCGTCAGATTCCACGTAGAGAGCGCGCGCGGCTCATCGAACCGGGATACAGGCGGCTCCGGAGACTCGCCCAAGAACACGCGCTTGATCACTCGTTCGGTGGCATCCCCATCATCAAACTCACAGAATCGACCGCGAAAGACGCGCAGCAGCTCCTGAGATTCGTCCGAGTCGAACTCACGGTCACTCAGCACTCCAACCAGCTGCTCCATCGACTGAGCAGTAGCGCCAGGGGGCTCCGCAAGAATGTCAAAGTACGTACCCCGAGTTGTCCGATATCGCTTCCAGTCGGGCGCGTAGATGACGATTGGCCGACCCAAGATGGCAAAGTCGAACATCGTCGATGAGTAGTCACAGATCAGCAGATCCGAAGCCAAGTAGAGCGGCGCCACTTCCGGCCAGTCCGTCACATCAATGACACGGCCTTCTTCAGTGAGCCGCTCGGCACTCGACGTGTCCCGGTACGAGTGGTGTCCTCGGATCAACAATGTTGCATTTTCACCCAGAGCCTCCAACACAGCCTCCGGGTCCAGATCCAGATCAAACTCTGTGTAGCCATCGCGATAGGTTGGTGTATACAAGACGCAGAAGGATTCATCGGAGACTCCCAGACGATTCCGGACGTCCGAAGCCATACCTCTCGGAGGATTCACCAACACATCATTCCTCGGATAGCCAAACTCGAGAATTTCATGGTTGCCTGGAAAGGCCCGGGCGAGAATCTCCGTTGAGTACCGATTCGAAGAAAGGTCAAAGTCCCAAAACTTTATCCGACCAAGTAGGTTCCAAAAATTCATGTGGTTGGCCGCAATCGGATATGCCTGCATATCCATCCCCATGAACTTCAGAGGCGTGCCATGCTGAGTCTGCAGGTGAACCTGCCCCTCTCGCTTCAGAAGCGAGTTGGGGAAGTTGACATCATTGACGAAGAACTTCGCAGTCTTCATCAACTGCTTGTGGTCGTCACTACCCATGGTCACGAACTCGTAGTCTGGGATGCCGTCCAACTCGTCGACCTCAAGTTGCTTGAGCAGCCACACCGCACGGACCTTCGGGGCCCACTCTTTCAACCCCTCAGCTATTGCCAGCGGATTGCCTCGTGGCTCCCTACCCCACATGGTTGTAAAGACTGCCAGGTTCTCATCGATTGCCGGCAGCACGAGCGGGCTGGATCTCGCCTGCTTCAAAGCTCGCTGGATTTTGGGCCTATACTTGTTGCGGATCTTGACTCGGTACGAATTTGCCAGCTTTAGCGTTTGGAAAGAGCGATAATCTCCCTGAACAAGGAAGCGATACTTCAATCCTTGCGAGTTGAGTTGAAATTGGTGCTGCGTTGGGAGGTGCCGAGCGAGTACGGCTGAAGCCCTGTCGAAGAACTCCTTTCTCAGCTCAGCGGGGAGACGCTCGGGGCCCTTCGCCAAGACCGCCACACAGTGATTCGCCGACCTATCCCAAATTTCGTCACGCCAGGGCTCAAGGCGCTCATCATGATCGAAGCGTTCCAACAGAAGATCGACCTGATCAATAATCTGCATGTGTCTCGCATCGGCTGTCCGAAGGATACTTCCCTTGACTCGCTGCCGGTACATCACACAAACACGATCCAGGAGGGCTATCGAGTCAGCCAGGCAGAGAACGGGATAGGTGAAAGGAACGTCCTCGTAATATCCAGCTGGAAACGTCAGATGATTCTCGTTGAGAAACGAACGCTTGTAGGCCTTGTTGTGTGCGATGTTGAGAATTTTGAGGAGGTCTGGGCAGTCTTGCAACCGGATCGGGTCGTGATGCAACCCGAGCAGGTAACCCATCTTGTTTCGAACCTTCCTATTGTTCCAATAGAGGCGAGCATAATCGTAGAAGATCACGTCGGCCTCGGTGCTCCTACACCTATCGAGAATACTGCGAATTGCTCCCGGCGCGAAATAGTCATCGCTATCGAGAAACGCTACATACGTGCCGGTTGAGTGCGCCACACCAAGATTTCTTGCTTCTCCAAGCCCGAAGTTTCGCTCGGGGCGCACCACCTTTACGTTGTCGTGCTTGCCCACCAGTTCTTGAACAATTTCGTAGGACCGGTCCGTCGAGTGGTCTTCAACGATGACCACTTCCACCGCATCGTCGGCCTGGCTGACGACTGATGTGATGCACTGTCGAACATACTCGGCCACGTTGTACACTGGAATGACGATTGTGAGATATGCCATCGGTGCATCCTAGCAGGTGGACTTAGCGGTTGCTATTAAATGGGGGCGCCTTGGAAGCAGCGGCGAGCAGTTGATTGGGACGGATGGTCCAGCTTGCCGATGATGGAGCCAAGCTGGCAGCCCTGAGCGCTCAGGCGATCCCTCAGGGCACCCACGGGCGAGAGCAGTCCGGTGGATTCCTTCCCGTGTCCCTACTGTTGGCGCTCAACGAAGCGGAGATCACAATAAATGCACGAGCGTATAGGTCAGGCCGTATGCTATGTAATCGAATTCGAATCCTGTCTCATCCACGAATTCCATAAATGCCTTATACTCATGGTCTTCCCACGTTCGGTAGCCAATCAACTCGTCGAACAGGATCCAAGTTCCCGAGCGAATCAAGGGCCGAAGCACCGTGAGAACTTTGCGAGTTGAGGAGTACAGGTCGCAATCCACACGCAGGAGTGATATCGGCTGTTTGTCGTGCGCCAGTTGGTAGGGACCACTTTGGGGGTGTTGCGCCACCTGGTATGGACCACCCTTGCGCCAGCTGAAAGGGACCACTTGGTGGGGGGTTTTCTGGGGTCGGTGTCGTAGACGCTGAACTGCCGTCGGTGCGTCCACGACCCGAAAGGCGGCGCGTCAATGGCATACCGGGAGGTTGCGGTGTTTGAAGTGCGCGAGGTGTTGAGGTTGTGGCTGGCTTTGCTGGCGTTCCGGAGGATCGCAGAGATGGTGCGGTGCGACCG
>MTKZ01057493.1_pt1 | contig 12369 bp, 10 predicted proteins | sample 1042781 | NCBI WGS metagenome assembly MTKZ01 (sample SAMN06212207, study PRJNA360539) | anaerobic digester metagenome | biome: Wastewater treatment plant; material: sludge; isolation source: anaerobic digester fed with sludge from wastewater treatment plant | place: Denmark: WWTP Viborg ...
AAAGCAGATCATGATCAAGGGAGAGGTGATCCAGGTCAAGCAGACGGGAGGGCCCACCATATTCACCGTGGCCGACGACAGCGGCCTGGTATTCTGCGCCGCCTTCGAGAGGGCCGGCGTCCGGGCCTATGCCGAGATAGACAGCGAGATGATTGTGCGGATCATAGGCGAGGTGAGCCTCCGCAATAACCAGATCCAGGTGGAGATCAAGTCCATGAAGAGGCTCTGGGGCGGGGAGGCCTCTGCGGTTAAAGACAAGATCGAGGAGGCCATCGATCGGCGGGCCGNNCCGCCGGGCGGTGCTCAAGTCCCAGCCCATTGTGGTCCGCCATCATGCCGATGCGGACGGGATCACCGCCGCTGTGGCCATTGAAAACGCCATACTGCCTCTGATCAAAGAGGTGGGGGGTCCGGATGCGGAATATTATAATTATCGGCGGGCTCCGAGCAAGGCTCCCTTCTATGAGCTGGAGGATGTGACCAAGGATCTCACCTATGCCCTGGAGGACCAGACCAGGCACGGCCAGAAGATGCCGCTCATTGTTTTGATGGACAACGGCTCCACGGAGGAGGATGTGCCGGCCATGCGCCAGGCCCAGGTCTACGGCATGGAGATGCTGGTGGTAGACCACCACCACCCCCACAAGATCGTGGACCAGTTTCTGATCGCCCATGTCAATCCCGCCCATCAAGGGGGCGACTTCGGGGTGACCACGGGGATGCTGGCAACAGAGATCGCCCGGATGATCCATCCGGCGGTGGAGGAGAAGATCAGGCACTTTCCGGCCGTCTCCGCCGTGGGGGACAGAAGCGAGGCTCCCGAGGCGGCTTTATACATCAAGCTGGTGGAGGACAAGTACGGACGCGATGATTTGAAGAAGGTCGCCCTGGCTTTGGACTATGAGGCCTTCTGGCTGCGCTTCAATGAGGGACGGGGCCTGATCAACGACATCTTATGCCTGGGCCGCCTGGACCGGCACCGGAGGATTGTGGACCTATTATGCGAGCAGGCCAATGCGGCCATAGATGAGCAGCTTCGAGCCAGCATGGGCAATGTCAAGTCCACTAAGCTGCCCAATGGCATCATCATGAATGTTCTGGATGTGGAGAACTTCGCCCACAAGTTCACCTTCCCACCGCCAGGCAAAACCAGCGGCGAGGTGCACGACCGGCTGTGCAAGAAGTTTGAGGGAAAGCCCGTCGTCACTATCGGCTATGGCCCAGACTTTGCGGTGCTCAGAAGCCGGGCGGTGCGGATGAACATACCCCAGATGGTCAAGGAGCTGATGGAGGAGATTCCCAACGGCGGCGTCTCGGGAGGCGGGCACCTTGTCGTCGGTTCGATCAAGTTCGTGGGGGGCATGAGAAAGGATGTGCTGGCCAAGCTGGCGGAGAAGATCGCCGCCTGCGGAGTGGACCAGGTGGCTGGTGAGAAGGGAGGGACGGCGATGGGGTGATGCGCTAGGCTGATTTATTATCAAGGATTCTTTTCCAGATTTTGCGATATTGGCCAGGCAAATGGCGCTAGAAAGCGCATTATGCTTTTACCACTTTGCTTCCTACTTCCTAGAAGAATATATGAAATACAAGAGGTTACCAATCACAATCAATTTCACCTGTTTTCAACTCCTCGACAACTTTTTTAATTTTTGCATAGGCACGATGCTTGAATGAGTATATTATTACATAAATTAGACAAATTATACTTATAATAAGCGCTATTTTAAATAGAGCCGCCATAAAAACCGCATCTATGAACCAATACGCTTTAAAATCACTGGCTGCAATCGATAATGCAAGTGTTATTACAATCCCCAAAAAACCAATCCAGTCAGTGCGCCATTTTATCGCATCTCTATATTTTGCGAGGCAGATTGTCACTTTATCAACATCTGTTTTGATCTCCTCCTTTTTCCGACCATCATATACATCTACCAATGCATTTACTTCATCTGCTCTTCGGAAGCCTGTTACTGCGTCTTGACCAATCAGTGTTAGTGGCACCATAGATATCAAGGGAATCATTCTAACTCACCTCCAAATTAGGTCTTGATTGACCAGAGGTTTTTATATAAATAGCTAAATGCATGGTCTTGTTGCTACCTTCTTTGTGTCCAATGATATAGAAACTGAGAAACACTTGCAAGCCAGAAAAGTCTGCGATGTATATTGGCTCAAGGTTGTACGATCCGAGAGGAGTAGTAAAATTAATTAATTTTAATTCAAGTGTATCATTATCTAAATTTTTAGCCTCCAATTTTGGCTTCGTTTTTTCCGAATCAGATCCATCTAAAAAAGTTAAAATTAAATTTAAGCGCTTATTCGCTGGGCCAAAAACGATCCTTATTGGCTGTTGACTAAAAGAGGTTACTGTGCAAGAAAATACCATCTTTAGATCCCCAGAGTATATATCGACCGGACCTATTTCCCCTTGGACCGACACATCCTGAACCATTTCCATACCAATGCTCCCAAATCTCGGTTTCTAACAGATTTTTAGACTATATCTACATTTGCTCTCCGATACTAAGGCACTATACTCCATTTAGCCCCACAGCCATTAATTATACCAGCATCTCCATCATTATTCACGAAACCCGGATTCATCGGCCTCAGCCATCTGGGCTGGGCCATGGCCGGGCGGCTGGCTTCCCAGGTATCTGATGAGGCAGAATTCATGTCAGACCTATGTTTAACAAAAGCACTATTCCCGCGTCCCTGCAAGCAGCTATCAGAGCGAGACAGGGTCTTCGCACCTGGTGAGATGTAAATGATTTCATCGTCAGCTTTAATATTGATTACATCTCTATATTTGTAGACGCCCATCAAATAGGTGCCAGAGATGAAAATAAAGGCCATCTATGAGAATAATGTCCTCAAGCCTCTGGGGNNAAGCCTCTGGGGAATCTGGACCTCCCCAACAAAGCTCTTGTCAGCATTACCATTCACGAGAGCCTCAGCGATCTTCTCGAAGAGCTGGGCGAGACTGAAGCCGGTGAAGACATAGACGCCGTCCTCAAAGATATGCGCAAAAGAAGATACTATGATTAGGGCGGTTCTGTAGATCCGCAAGTCCGCTATGCCTTACCGCCTGTCCTCCGGCTTATAATTAGGATCACGCTCTCTCTGTATCCCCACCGCTGAATCGAAGTGCTCCTCGTAGGGCTTGATGTCCAGTATGGGTGTGCCATTCAGGGCATCCAGGCCGGTCACCCTGATAATATTGCTCTCTACCGAGATGATTTCTACAACAGTGACTCCAATAGGATTGGGACGGCAGGGGCTCCTGGTGGCCAGCACCCCTCTCTCGGGAATGGATCTGTCTCCCATGGGATGGACCCGCTCCCGATATCCTGCCGACCGGTGAAATTGGAATATGACCAGCAGATACCTGTACCTCTCCAGGCCGTCCATAGCCCCGATATACTTTTCGTCCAGAATCAAAAGCGACTGGGAGTTCCGCAGTGCCTTGGGATCTCCCGGTTCATTGAAGCTATTGAGCACAGAGCCAATTGGCTTAAAAACCACACTCTCTAATGTCGTCTTTGCCGGCATGATCCATAGTCCCCGCTTGAATACTTCGTCCTTATGATAAAAATGATCTGCCATATGGCCCGGCCTCATGCCTGGCAGAGCGGGATGAAAGATCCCGGCCCAACCGGGAAAGAGCCTCTCCTTAGCCAATATCCCTGGAGCAATCCGCTTTCCGTAACGATCATCCTTTTATGCTCCGAGATCAGTCCCTCTGCCATGCACGAAAGCTCCCGCCCGGCAATATGCAGAGGACTGATTCTTATAGCCATGATGGCAATGCTCTCCAGCCTCACCAGCGCCACCATATCCGTCCTGCCGGGAGGAAGCATCCAGTCGGCGATTGAGGCCGCAGAGCCGGGCCAGATCATCGAGGTTCAAAACGGCACCTACCTGGAGCAAATCAATCTGACCAAACCACTCTATCTGAAGGGCCTGGGCCAGCCGATCATTGACGCCTCTGGAAAGGGAAGCGCCATAACCATCTCTGCCGGTGGCTCAACTCTGCTGGGATTCACCGCCACCGGATCGGGAAGCGGCTCTGAAGATGCGGGGATAAGAGTCCTATCCAATGGCAATATCCTTAAAGACAATGTTGCGGTCAAGAACAATAATTATGGTATCATCCTCTATAAGGCGGAAAAGAATACCGTCTTTTTAAATTCTGCGGCTGAAAACCAGAAAGGGGGCATTCTGCTGGCCTATTCAGACAACAATCAGGTCTGGGGCAACTATGCCCGCGGCAATGGCAACGGCATTTCCATAGAAACCTCCCGAGGCAATACCATCCATGCCAACAACCTGATCGAAAATGCCGTAGGCATAAGCATCTCCAACTATAACTTCAGCGAGAGCATCATAAAGGGCAGCAAAGGGGTATCCATCCAGTCCGGCACCAGCGAAGAGGTAGCGGTCTACAATATCAGTGAGGCGAAGAAGAGCCCATCTCTGCCGAGCACCAACATTCTCTACGACAACATCCTGCAAGACAACCGCCAGGATTCATTTGATGATGGCCGCAATCAATGGGATAACGGCACTGCAGGCAACCATTACAGCAGCTACGATTCCCGGGAGGAGGGCTGCAAAGACAGGAACAGAGATGGCATCTGCGACACCAGCTACGTCATCCCGGGAGGAAGCAATGAGGACAAATGGCCCATAGCATCTTCTGATGCCATACTCAATTACAGATCCAGGGGATGGGAAGGCTTTGAGATGAAAATGGAGCAGAAAAGCTATCTTCCCGGCAGCGAGCTGAGCATCACCTACCAGTCTCCCGGCAACTTCTCGGGCTGGGCAGCAGTTATGAGGGCGAATCAGCCCGGAACTCTATCCAGCCAGAGAGATGTTCTATCACAACAGGATATCGCCGGTCCCTCCGGCAAGCTGAATCTTAAGGCTCCGGAGCAGGAAGGGGCTTATGAGATCCGCATGTACAATATGGCCGATAATCTTGTAGCATCCCTGCCCTTCAATGTCAGCATTCCAACCATAACTGCCACTCCGACCTCGCTGAGCACATGCGGGCAGATCACAGTCAACTACACCGGAGCCCCCGGATTTGAGAACGATTGGATAGCCATGTACGANNGAGCAACAGCATAGAGGTAAAGGAGTACAGCGGCCGCAAGGTCATAGCCTCGCCCTCTCATGTTGCGCCGGGAGGGACAGTCACTGTAACCTACTGGGGAGCGCCTGCATCAGGCACCGGCATCATCGGCATGTACGGGGTCAGCCGGCCGGACAAGTTCGCTCTGGAGAAGAGGGGACTTGGCAGCAAGAATTGCGGCAGGATGACCTGGCAGCTTCCCTACGAGCCGGGAAATTACGACTTCCGCATGTTCTACTCCGATATCACCAGCGAGGGCCAGGGGGCCTATCAGCTGCTGGGCCAGAGCAATGGGGTGACCGTAGGCTAGAATAGTCTCTTTCCTGCGCATCTCCTGCCGCCACTAGAGTCCTTATATTGGCGTGAACGGGTCCATGAGGGCAATGAGAATGAATCCCAGGCGCAGCGATATGACCTATGATCTAGGCCCGCTGCCAGGAATTGCAGGCTTGATCTTCCGTAGAGGATGGAAAAATAAGGCATATAGCCCACAGCCATAAGTATTACCGCTCCTTAATAATCATTCATGAAAGCTGGATTCATCGGCCTCAGCCACCTGCGCCAGGCCATGGCCCGGGCGGCTGGCCTCCTAGGACGTTGATCTGATCTTGGTGGAACCGAAGCCCGGAGAAGGCAGCCGCCTTGGGTCGGGTGCTGGGCCTGCCTGTGGCCCAGAGCCCCGCCGCCCTGGCGGAAAAGACGGAAGTCATATTCCTCAACCTCTTCGACAGCGCTGCAGTGCGAGCCGTCCTGCAGGGGCAGAGCGGCCTCTTGGCGGGCGACATGAGGGGAAAGCTGGTCATAGACACCACCACCAACCACTTCAACGACGTGGCCGATTTTCATAACCGGGTATCCTCCCACAACGGCAGCTACCTGAAGGCACCGGTTCTAAGCAGAGAAGTTCCCGCCTCACAGGGAAAGCTCACCGTCCTGGCCAGCGGAGAGAAAGAGGTTAAATATCGGATTATCCAATCAGGCCGAAAAATAATGCGGACCTTAAGAAAGATAAGAGCATGATCCAAAAATATGGTCCGGGCTGGAATCCAGCCCAAGCTTCTCATTCTAATTAGGCTGCATATGCAATACCCTTGATAATTTTGCCTGAGCCAATAGTCAGGCGGACTAAATAAGTCTCTTTTTCTATGAGATCTCCTTTAATATCGAAGTCAGCATGAGATTTAGCGGCAATCTTCCCACCGGAGTCGAAGGCGTTTTTGCCATCGAGATAAATCTCTTTGAAGGCAATTTCCGCGGCGGACATATTTGAAATTCTGATCTTTTTGTCCGCTTTGACTATGAAGAATTCCAGATCTTGTTTGTTTTCTAATTGGCAAATTTTGGCAATATAATCCTCTTCGGAGATCTCCCCCAGAGCATATCTCTGTTTTAAGAGATCATCTGGATTAATACCCCTCAGTTCTTTTACCCTTTTAACATCCGCAAAATCCTCAAACACTCTAGTGCCAAAATAGAAGCCAATAATGAGGATGTAAATATATAGAAAGTTCTTATAAATACTCTCCATTGCTTTTTCCCCTAATTTGTCCATTAGAGACGCATTCTCATCAGGAGTTGCATTCTCATCAGGAGTTGCATTCTCATCAGGAGTTGCATTCTCATCAGGAGTTGCATTCTCATCAGGAGTCTCATCTGCCGTAGACGGTTCTGGTTCTGAGCCAGAACTCGATTGATCCAGCGCCGCAGCAGGCTGGATGAGCAAAGGAAGAATGAGATTCCCGTAAGGGGCGCCGGTTATATTTCTCTGATCAGAGGAATTATCTTCTAAGGATTGGGGCATAGTTACATGGATAAAGAAAATGCTCAATATGAGAATGTAAATAACGGTCATAGCAATGGCAATAGCTTTTCTAACCTCCCCATTGTCCAGTCGAGTTCCCAGGTTGTATTCGTCATCAAATGACAAAATAATAGGAAGGAAAAAGCTGGCAATGCCAATGATAGGGAGGATCAACCAAGGTTCCGTGCCCTTTACATAAATAACTAATACAATGGCTATAATCAAAACGATTGCTGCAGCATGTTTAGCTCTCAATCGTCCCACAGTCTTATCAATATAGTCTCCTACTATAGTCATTGAAAATACCTCTTTTCCGTAATTTCTAATCAGTAAGCATTATTGACATATAAAACTATTTTTTAGCATGATTTTTATTTTAGATAAATACCATCGCATGCGTAATGGTTGAGGCAAGAAAATTATTTAGCAAAAAATATTTAAAGAAGTCCCATATTCTCCAACTGCATCCTGACGATGTGCACACCCTCCTCGCACTCCTCAGGACTCTTGCCTCCGGTGACCACCAGTTTGCCGGAGCTGAATATAAGCACCACCACCTTGGGTTGTTTGATGCGATAGACCAGCCCGGGAAACTGTTCCGGCTCATACTCGATGTTCTCCAGGCCCAGGCCCAGAGCAATGGCATTGAGGTTCAGGTCCGTCTTCAGGTCCGCTGAGGCCACAATGTTCTGAACGTGGATCTCCGGCTCCAGATCGATCTTCTCAAATCCGATGGACTTGAGCGTCTTGGCCATATTGGTTATGACCGTGCGGACGTCCTCCACATTCTTGGCTCCCGTGCATACCACCTTTCCAGAGGTGAAGATGAGAAAGGCAGCCCGGGGGGCTTTGACCCTGTAGACCAGCCCGGGGAACTTCTCCTTGTTATACTCCGCCCCCTCCAGCTCGGCCTCGATCTTATGCAGGTCAAACTCCTCCGCCAGCTTGGTGGATGCCACCACGTTCTCGATATTAATTGTGGACTCCATACTCAAGTATCTCCGTATTAACTCTTACAAACTGGGAGTATATATAGTATGGGTATTTAAGCGTTGATTGAGGCTTATAAATGGCTATTTAAATTGCTTATAAATGGCTCACAAGCTTCATATAAGCGGCACTTCGCGAGGGCGGCCCGATGAGGAGGGGCGAGTAAAGATGCGGGAGCAAGAATTGTTTTTCTAGATGGCTTTCCGCCACTTCCGGCGGGAAGATGCTTTGATACTGCCGGCAATATCACCGCTGTCTAATTTATATAAAATTTAAAGATATACATTTTATCTGATCTGACTGATGGAAAAAATTAAATAACATATGGTGCCTGAAAATTGCAGCAAAAATTTGATACGAACGAATTGGAGCTGTGATTATGTTGAGGTTTTGCGATTCAATAATATGTAACCGTATATCTAAAAAATATATTTTTAAACTGTTGAAAGCTCATAATAAATCAGTTTTTATTGTCTTTCCGATCCGGACTGATATACCTGACTGGAAATTGCCGGCATTGCCCCTTTTCTGTCTCATGATTGCCTTGTCTCTCATCCCCCCGGCAGCATCCAGCTCATTGAACCTCACCGCTCCTCTTTTTATGGACGTCTCCGGCCAGGAGGCCTTTGAAATCCAATTCGAATCCACTGATGATGCCGGCGGCCTGTCTGCCGGCCTCTTGCTTCCAGATGGCTTTCATTATTCCGGAAATACCAGGATGTTGATGGGAGGCAAGGAGCGGCCAATAGACCCCTTCCTAGCGGAAGGATGGCTGCGCTGGGATCTGACTGATGCATTGAGATCTCTCAGGCATGTAGTCATCAACGAATGGGAGGCCAATCCTTCCGGCTCCGACACCAATATGGAATGGATTGAGATTTACAATCCCACCGCCGTTGGTGTGGACATAGGCAACTGGATGCTGGTGGACAGTTACTATAATAATAATACGGTATCAATCCCTGATGATAACGTCATCGAGCCGGGCGGATATCTGACCATCAACTGGACAAATCGTAGCCTGATCAACTCCCACTACTGCAGCATATCTCTTCTGGACTCGACAGGGCAAGAGGTGGATCGCACCAATGCGGCGAAGGACAGCGAGAACGATGATCGCTGCTGGGCTCGCCTGCCCAGCGGCAAGGATCTCGACATCGACTCGGACTGGAAATTTCAGAAGGCTACTCCCGGCCTCTCCAATGGTGATCAGCCCTGTGAAATCTATGCCGGAGAAGCTCTTAGCCTTCAGTTCAACCTGAGCGCAGGATGCAGCGCACCGGACCATGCCCGGCTCTATGCAGAAATGGATACAGCATCCGGAAAGCTCACCTCAACGCCACAGTATATAAGAATAGGCAGAGCGAATCTCAGCCTATCCGCTCAGCCGGACCGCTTCGATATTGCCAGGGGAGATTCTGTCATCTGGACGGTTATTCTGGAAAACCATGGCAATGGAACTGCACATGATGTCATCCTCAATGCCTCCCTCTCCTCCGGACTGCAGTTCTCAGGCACGAATTCCATGCATACCAGCAGGATTGTCTCTCCTCTCGCGGCTGGTGAAACTGAAGATATCAAGCTCACGGCCAAGGCCGTGGCCACCAAAAGCAGCTACTCCTGCGACTTCTCTTTAACCTGGGGGCTAGATCCGTGTCAGGAGATCAGACAGACCTCCCTGCTCAGCCCCAGAACTGCCATCGCCAAGGAGCCGGACCAGCCCCGCAGCCTGACCATAGGCCAATCAGTGCCCTTTACCATATTTGCCGACCTGCCCCGGGGCGCCAGCGGTCTGTGGATCAATGATACCATTCCAGGCGGCCTGATATATAACGAAAGCAGCCTCTCCTGGCAGGGCCGAGATCCCCTGCAGGAAACTCGGAAAGACAACTTGGACGGCAGCCAGCAGATCTGCTGGTTTTTCGGTGATATTGGGGCGGCCCAGCAGATCGAACTCAGATATGACTGCCTTCTGGCAAATCTTGCCGGCAACCAGAATGGATCTTCTCTGGCGGAAACAAAAGCAACTATGACCTGGATGGAAGGCGGTGGCAGAAAAAACGATTCTGACGAAGCTGGGCCGATCTTTATAGTCGAGCCAGACCTGCATCTGGATATCTTGCCGGCTCACACCTTTGCCGCTCCAGGCAGTCGCATCCAGTTCTTGCTCAATGTCTCTCACACCGCCTATAGCGAGGCTTCTGCTTTCGACCTGACGATACAGGCACTGCTTCCCCCCGGACTCGCTTATGAGCCGGGATCGGCAGAGGTGCTGGCCGGCCCGGCTGCATCATTTGATGAACAGGACCTCGGCTGGGAGATTGACTCTTTGGACTGGACGGAGGGAGAGAGTTCCGTCATCTGTTTCAATGCCATCTGTCAGGGCCAGCCAGGCGATCGTATAGTCGTACCGGCACACCTCACCTGGACCGGCCAGCCGGGAGTCTGCCCTGATGAGCGCACCGGAGAGGGAGATGACGGCAAAAACGATTACTATCGGGCTTCCCAGGCCATCCTGGATGTTATGGACCTGTCCATCAACAAGACCGCCGACCCCAATCCTGCTCCAGTGGGAGAGATCCTGACCTACACCCTGACCTATGAAAATCTGGGAGACTGCCGGGCCAATAATGTGAATATCACCGATGAGCTGGACGCTGGCGTCAGCTTCATCTCTGCCGATCCTGCCCCATCCTGGAATAGCAGCCGGTCTCTCTACTGGACCATTCCAGATCTCCAAGCGGGCAATACTCAGAGCATCGCCCTCCAGGTGCTGGTCAATGAATCTCTCCCCGATGGGGCCCTGCTGAAGAACTGCTTTGCCATCCGCTGCGATGAGCTGGAGAGAGGTTCACTCACATGCATCTATACCCCGGTGCTAAATAAGACTCGCCTGGAGGTGGTCAAGAAGCCCCTGCAAAAGGCAGTCCGGCGCGGCGAGGAGGTGGACTATATCATCACCGTCTGCAACCGGGGAGGCCAGCCGGCCACCAACATCACCGTAAGGGATGTATTCGATACCCCGGTCGAGCTGCTCTCCGTCTGGCCGGAGATGGCAGAGGATGGCGCCTGGCATTTTTCCTATCTCGCTCCCGGAGATTGCCTGGAGATAGCTATCCGGGCCCAGGTGCCCAGAATAGATGTCGAGTACCACAGCAGCCAGACGGTCTCCGGCCATGGCTTTATGCGCTCTTTTCGCGACTACAGCACATCCCGTCCGGCGGCAGCGCTGGTTAACCGGGTTCATGTTACCTCTGATCAGATGCAGCTTTCCGCCTCGGCCAGTGTGCAGATACTGGCCGAAGCGGGAACCGAGCTCTCCTTGCGCGAGCATGGCAGCGGCGAATACCAGTGCCAGGAAAAGCTGGACTTTCTTACCGCCAACAAGTCCATCCGTCTGGAGAGAAGCATAAGGGCAGAAAGCCATCCGAAAAACGGCTCTCTGGCCGGGATGGACAGGAGGATCTCCTCTCCCTGGCATGAGGATGTGAGGGCCAAGAACGGAATCACCAACACCACATTCAGGGAATCATATCGATATTCTTCCAGAGTGGGAATTGAGAGCCGTTTTGACCTGGATGAAAACCAGTCCTTGATGCATGTAAATTCCAGCCTGGATGGCCTGGCCCACCTGGGAATGCTCAAGCTCTCAACGGGCGGATGCAAAAGAGGCAATGCCTCAATTTCCCAAGAGGACTATGCCGGATCATTTCATATCCAGGAGAGCATCAGTGACCTGGGCCAGGGGGTGATGATGGAGCATAGCTCATCGGGAAGAGGCTATGTGGCCAGAGATGCCGCAATTGGCCCGCAGAGAAGCTACGAGTGGGGAAGCGGCGAATACAGATCTGATGAGAGGATGGACAGCGTCTCCGGCTCATCGGCAAAGGAGCTGGAGGCATCTTTTCAGAATTTGAGCCTGCCCGTAAGCGCATATACCGATCTGAATATATCTCAAAAATGGTCTGAGGGCATGATCTCCCGCACCGAGAGCAGCCTCATCTCCGAGGAGCACTCCCATGCCAGCCGGCTGAAGATGAGGGCGGCATCATCCAGCCCCAGAGAGCGGGTGAGCGAGTCGTCCTTCTCCGGCGGATCCAGGATGCAGGCCGGATACCTGGGAGAGTCCGGTGGCAACCGCAGTCTTGAGCTGGCGGCAGAGGAGATACTCATGGGCAACTACACCGTCAAGCGGAAGATCATCCTCTCCGGAGCAGCCAGATATGACCATCCTCATCTCAGCCTGAGAAAAGACGGCAGGAAGGTCGAGGATGTGGCCGTATATACCATAGCCATCTGCAATGACGGAAACGCTGCCCTGGCCCCCATATTCCTGCAGGACATCTTCCCGCCGGGGGCCAGCTTCATCAACTCCACATTGCGTCCCAACCGGATGGACGGCAACAGCTCCAACTGGACCATACTGCACCTGGCC